>OFDB01000023.1_pt1 | contig 61637 bp, 44 predicted proteins | sample 1521001 | NCBI WGS metagenome assembly OFDB01 (sample SAMEA2532531, study PRJEB24079) | metagenome | biome: bacteria; feature: seaside; material: soil | place: India | collected 2012-02-01 | depth 0.1 m | reverse complement strand
AGCGGGGGAGGGCTGGGGTGGGGGCAGACCGGCGCCATGACAGCGACCGACCGGAACCAGGCATCGAACGTCGGTGTACCTGCGCGGTTCACAAGGAAGATGTGATCGAGACGAAAAAGATGTGTGCGATCCCCGTCGGGATATGCGCATCGACATGACATGGATGACGCGGCATTTTGCATGCTTTGCGTGACTGACCGAACTTTGGTCTTTTTCCAATCGAACCACGGTTACCCGAACCTATCATTCGGCCCCCTCTGCTCGTTCCGTGTAAGCGAGCCGGGGTTCGAAGGAAGGACGAATGGGAACCTACAAGGAAGCTGGCTCGCGCGGGCGAGCCCGGTGCGTATGGCTGCTTGGCGGAATGCTGTGCATCTCTGCCCAAGCGGTGTTGGCGCAGGAAGCCGTGGACCGGGAACTGCTACGGCAACAGGAACGCGAGCGCGCGCTGCGCGAACGGCAGGAGGAACGGCCGGATGTCCGGCTTGCACCGGAATCGGATGGCGCACCGTTGCGCTTGCCCGAAGTGGAAACGCCATGTTTCCCAATTCGGCGGATCCGGCTGGCGGGAGAGGACGCCGCCCGATTCCAGTGGGCACTGCGGGCCGCGAACGCACCCGACGATCCCGTGATCGGCCGTTGCCTGGGGACGACGGGCATCAACATCGTGCTCAAGCGCATCCAGAACGCTATCGTCGCGCGCGGCTTCGTCACCACCCGGGTACTCGCGGCGGAACAGGATCTGCGGGACGGCGGACTCGTCCTGACCCTGGTTCCCGGTCGTATCCGTGCCATCCGCTTCGACGCAGCCACCGTACCGCGCGTGGCTCGATGGAACGCGGTGCCGGCGGCGCCAGGCGATCTGCTCAACCTCCGCGATATCGAGCAGGCGTTGGAAAACTTCCAACGCGTGCCTACGGTGTCCGCCGATGTGCAGATCGTTCCCGCCGACGGTGTGGAGGCGAGGGCCGGCGAGAGCGACCTGATCATCACCTGGCAGCAGCGCCGCCCAGTGCGCGTCAACCTGTCGCTGGACGACTCGGGCAGCGTATCCACCGGCAAATGGCAGGCCGGTGCGACGTTGTCGCTGGACAACGCATTGAGATGGAACGACCTCTTCTATCTCAACCTCGGGCATTCGGCATTCAACGGTGACCGCAAGGACACCTCCAGCTGGACCGCCCACTACGACGTTCCCGTGGGCTACTGGCTCGCCGGCGTCACCACCAGTGGTTACGACTATCGACAGACGGTCGCGGGGCCGTACCAGACCTACGACTACAACGGATCCAGCCGCAATGCCGAGCTGAAGCTGTCGCGCCTGCTGTTTCGCAGCGCGACCGCCAAGAGCGGGATCTACGGCCGCGGATGGTGGCGCGAATCGAAGAACTTCATCGATGACACCGAGATCGAGGTCCAGCGCAGGCGCATGTCGGGCTGGGAATTGGGCATCACCCACAAGCATTTCCTGCGCACGGCCACCCTGGAGGGAAGCGTCGCCTATCGCCGGGGCACCGGCGCCTTCGGAGCGCTTCCCGCGCCGGAGGACGTGGCGCATGCCGCCGATCCCGGACTACCGCTAGAAGGAACGTCCCGTGCGGCGCTGATCACCGCCGATGCTCAGTTGACCTTGCCGTTCCGGCTGGGCAAGCAGTCCATGCGCTACAGCGCCAGCTGGCGCGGACAGTGGAACCGCACCCCGCTGGTGCCGCAGGACCGTTTCGCCATCGGCGGCCGCTACACGGTGCGCGGCTTCGATGGCGAGGTCTCGCTGACCGGCGAACGCGGCTGGCTGGTCCGCAACGAGCTGGGCGTGACGCTGGGCGGCGGCCAGGAGTTCTACGCGGGTGCCGATTACGGCCGTGTCGCGGGTCCATCCGCCCGGTGGCAGTGGGGGGATCACTTGGCGGGCATGGCGCTTGGCCTGCGCGGTGGCTGGCGAGGAGGGAACTGGGATCTCTTCGTCGGCGCACCGCTCAGCAAACCCGACGGTTTCCCGACGGCATACACCACTACCGGATTCAGCCTCGGCTGGTCGTTCTGAACCCGTGCGGTTTCCTGGCGCGCGGCGACGCAGTGCCACCGATGGAAGAAGGAGTCTTCTGTGAATCACATCTATCGCTTGATCTTCAATCGCGCCATGGGCGTCTGGCAGGTGGCGTCGGAACTGGTGCGCCGACCCGCTGGCGCAACCCACGGTGCCCCGGCGGGTCGAATGGCGGCGACATTGCCGCCGCTTCGATTCGCGATGTGGTGCGCGCTGGGATGGGTGACCACGATTCCGGCCCCGTCCGCGCAGGCGCAGCAGGTGCCGGATACCGGCCGGATCATTGCCGACCCCACCGCGCCGGGCGGCCAGCGGCCTACCGTGATCCAGGCGCCCAATGGCGTACCGGTGGTGAACATCACCACGCCGAGTGCCGCCGGCGTATCGCGCAATACCTATTCGCAGTTCGACGTCGGTGCGCAGGGTGCGATCCTCAACAACGCGCGGACCCAGACCCAGACCCAGTTGGGTGGAACGGTACAGGGAAACCCGTGGCTGACCACCGGGACCGCCCGGGTCATCCTCAACGAAGTCAACAGCGCCCATCCCAGCCTGTTGCAGGGTTACCTCGAAATCGCCGGTGACCGCGCGCAGTTGGTCATCGCCAATCCCGCCGGCATCCAGATCGCGGGAGGCGGCTTCCTCAATGCAAGCCGCGCGACCCTGACGACGGGAAAGCCGGTCTTCAATGGCGGCGCACTGGATCATTATCGCGTCGAGGGCGGTGTCATTCGCGTGGATGGTGCCGGCATGGACGCCACCCAGGTCGATTACACGGATCTGATCGCGCGCTCGCTGGAAATCAACGGCGGACTGTGGACCCAGCAGCTGCAGGCGTCATTGGGAAGCAACCGGGTCAGCGCCGACCATGATCGCGTCGAAAGCCTGCTGGCCACCGACCAACGCGGACAGCCGGCATTCGCGCTGGACGTCGGTGCGCTGGGTGGCATGTACGCGAACAAGATTTTCCTGGTTGGTACCGAACAGGGCGTGGGCGTGCGCAATGCCGGGGAGATCGGCGCACAGGCGGGCGAGCTTGCCGTCACCGTCGATGGACGCCTGGAGAATCTGGGCAAGCTGCAGTCCAAGGCCGATGTACGGCTGTCTTCGCAGGGAGGAATCGCCAACGCCGGCGTGATCAGCGCCTCGCGCGAGCTGACGCTGGCAACCGAGGCGGATCTCGACAACAGCGGTGGCGTACTCAATGCCGGCCGTATCGACGTTGTCGCCGAATCGCTGCGCAATCGCGACGGCGCCATCGAACAGACCGGATCGCAGGCACTCGCCTTGCAGACGGGTTGTTGAGCAATCGCGATGGCGCCGCATCGGTATCGCCCCCGGCCCGGACGCCGGCGAGGGAGGCGGTGGGTCCGCTGGAGACGGCGGCACAGGCAACGGCGGGAGTGAAGGCGATGGCGGCGGGACGGGCTCCGGCGGTCAGGGCGAGGGCGGAAATGGTGGTGGAGACGTTCCCCATCTGCCGAAGCCGCTGCCCGAGGGGCGCATGCGGATCGCCGGAGCGCTCGACAACGACGGCGGCGCCATCAATGCCGGTGGCGGCGTGGCACTTTCCACGGAAAACGGACTCGACAACAGCGGCGGAAGGATTGGCCTGCGCGAACTGACCCTGGAGCGTGGCCAGCTCGGCAATGCGGCGGGAGAACTCAATATTTCCGGAGATGCCCGGATCCGGGTGGACACGATCGTCAATGACGGTGGCCGGTTCGCGGTAGGCGGCAGCCTGCAGGTCGATGCCCGTCATCTGTGGAACCGCGACGGCAACCTCACGCAGGGGGGAAGCGGCGCTTCCTTCTTCCGGGTCAGCGACACCTTCGACAACCGTGGCGGCATCTTCGCCAGCAACGCGGCCAGGCTGGGACTCGACGCCGGCATCCTGGTCAATGAACACGGACGCATCGAACACGCGGGCGATGGCGGCTTGACCCTGCGTGCGGCGACATGGCACGGCGACGAAGGCGTGATCGTCACGGCGGGGAAGGCGGATATCGATGCAGGCCAGGTCGATCATCGCGGCGGTACGCTCAGTGCGCGCCAACTTGAAATGCATGCGACGGCGTTCGACAACCGTGGCGGCAAGCTGATCGCCACCGGTGTCCTTGCCAATACGCTTGCGGTCAGGGGCCGGTTGGACAATGGCGGGCAGGGCACGATTGCCAGTCAGGGCGACCTGTCCATTCGCGCCGGCAGCTTCGGCAATGCGGCGGGCACCGTACAGCAGGCGGGTGACGGTGAACTGGCCATCGAAGCGGAAGCCATCGACGGCGCCGGCGGTACCGTGGCCAGCAACGGTGGTTTGTCCATCACCGGCAGCCAGGTGGATCTGCGCGCTGGAACCACCTTCGCACAGCAACTCGTGATCGACGCCGATACCCTGATCACGGCGGGTGGGACGCTGACGTCCGCCGGTACCGGGACCCTTGCGATCAGCGCGCGCGACCGCCTCGACAATGCCGGCGGCACTCTCGCGGCCAACGGGAACATCGCATTGCAGGCCGGCGCCTTCGACAACCGGCAGGGCACCCTGAGCGCGGCCGGCGAAGGCACGACGGAGGTGCAGGTCGGACGTGACTGGGACAACACCGGAGGCCGGTTGGCGGTGGCCGGCGCCGCCAATCTGCGCGCGGGTGAACTCGACAATCGGCAAGGCACGATCCAGGTGGCCGGCACGGCCGGACTCGAGCTGACGGTTGAAGGCACCCTGGGAAATGAAGAAGGCCGGATCGAGAGCAATGGCGAGCTTTCCCTCGCCGCCGGCTCGGTCCGCAATGTCGATGGCACCGTGCAGACCGCGCAGGCGATACGCGCCACCGTCACCGACACCTTCGACAACACGCGCGGCGCCGTGGTGGCCGGGGGCGACCTGGAACTCGCCGCCCGGGTCCTGTTGAACCGCGAAACCTACCAGCCGACGGCCGGCGACCCTGCGGCCCGGAAGGGTTTGCTGGGCAAGCGGGTCACCGTGCGGGCCGATCGCATCGACAACGCCGCCGGCCAGATTCACGCAGCCGATGCCTTGGCACTGGAGGGCGAGAACCAACGCCGCACCCGGCTGGACAATGCCGGCGGAACCATCAGCGGCACCGGCCAGGTGGACATCGCTGCGAGCTGGCTGGACAACGCTGGCGGCGCCATCATCCAGCGCGGGGAGGATGGCCACCTGTCACTGGACACGGAAGAGGCGATCGACAATTCCGTTTCCGGCCTGATTGGCGCGGAAGGTGCCGCCGATGTGCGCACGGGTACGCTGGACAATACCGGCGGCACGATCTTCTCCCGCCAGCAGCTCGCGGTGACCGTCGTCGGTGACGCACTGAACCGCGATGGTGGACTCATCCAGAGCAACGGTGGACTGACCGCCACCGTGGGCGGAACGCTCGACAATGCCGGGGGCGTCATCGATGCCGCGGGCGCCGCCGCTTTGACCGGCGGGCGCATCCACAACGCGAACGGGCAGATCCTGGCGGGCGGTGTCACCGACGGCACCGCCTTGATTCTCGCCGCCAATGCGATCGACAACCGGAATGGCACGATTGGCACGCGCGATGGTGATGTGACCATTCATGCCGAAACCATGGACAACCAGGGTGGCAAACTGGTCGCGCAGCGCGATCTGGATTTGGAAACCCGCGCCTTCGACAACACTGGCGGCACGGTCTTCGCCACCCGCCACCTCCGCTACCAGAACGCCGACGGCACGCTCGACAACGCCCGGGGGCAATTTGGAGCCGGTGATACCGCCTGGATCCATCTGGCCCGCATCGGCAACTCCCAGGATGGCCGCGTGCAGGCGGGTACGATCTGGCTGACTACCCCGAGCCTGGATATCGACGGCGGCGAGATCGCGGCCAATGTCCTGCATGCCGACCTCACCACGATCAACGGCCTGGGCAGGCTGTACGGCGTCCGTTGGCTGGACGTGGACATCCACGGCGATTTCACCTACGCAAACGGCCAGCGCTTCGAAAGTGACGGCCTGCTGGATCTGACCGTCGATGGCACGCTGACCCATCAAGGCACACTGCAGACCGCGGGCGAGCTTGCGCTCACCGCCGGCAACCTCACCAACCAGGGCGTGATCAACGCCAGCAATGCCGACGGCACCGGCTTGGCCAGGATCAACGTGGCTGGCGCACTAGACAACCAGCGCGGCGCGCGTCTGGAAGGCGACACGGTGACGGTGACCGCGCGCGATGTAACCAATACGGGCGACATCGTCGGCGATGCCGTCGGCATCGAGGCCGATACCCTGACCAACGGGCGCGACCTCGGCCACCAGAAGGCGGCGGTCGACTATGGCGAAGGCTTCATCGGCGCCGCCAACGCACTCGAACTACGCATCGCGCAACGTCTTTCCAATCTCGACGGCGAACTGTTCAGTGGCGGTGACCTGAGCATCGTCGGGCGTACCGAAGGCAGTCGCGTGGCCGTGGTGGAAAACGTCTCCGGGCGCATCCAGTCCGAAGGCGATATGGAAATCGCCGCGGACAGGTTGGACAACGTCCGCCGCATGCTGGAGGTGGAAACCTACGATCTGACTCCGGAAGAGCAGTATGCCTGGGGTTCCCAACGCCGCTTCGACGAGGCCTGGGCCGCGCTGAGCGATGCCGAGCGTGCGCGCCTGCAGTATCTCAACAGCCGAAGCGCGTCAAAGCTCACGGCGGCCGAGATCGCGGAAAAGAAAGCGCTCAACCAGAAAGTGGGTTGGCAGGACGTGGACCACGTCAGCGATGAGATGCTGGCCGCGATCAACGACTGGTACAACCGCATCGGCGCGCCGGGGTATGGCGCCCAAGGCGGCTACATCGTCGATGACGGCAGCACGCCCGATGACAATCCATGGGCGCAGGTCATCCAGCGTGACAGCTACCTCACCGGCCAGCGGCTGGTGGAAAGCGGTACCAGCGCCGCCAGCCGCATCGCCGCCGGTGGCGATCTGCAGATCGACGCCGGACAGCATGTCCGCAACCATGCCTCGCAGATCGCCGCGGGCGGTTGGTTGCGGATCTCCGGCCAGGACTACAACGGCGATGTCACCGGCAGCGGCCCGGGCATCGAGAACGTCGCCGTGGTGGCGCAGCTTGCCGGTACCCGGGAAACCCAGGCCTGGGTGTATCCGGAAGTCCATGCGATGTACCTGAAGAACGGCGCCTGGCACAAAACCATGGCCGAGGTGGTCGGCTTCCTGCACGAAGACATCACCGCCGCCGGTCCGGCGCTTGCCAGCGCCAGCATCACCGCCGGCCAGGGTCTGCAAATCGAAGGCGGCGACGTCAGCAATACCACCGTCGTCGCCGCGGATGGCCTTTCGGACTTCAACGCGGGGACGCTGAGCGGTCCCGGCAGCACCGGCCTGGGTGCTGCCGCGCCGGTTCCCCATGCCGATGGCCCGCGTGGTCCGGGAGGCGCCAACGGGCAGGTGGTCGGCACTCCCGAACACCCCCTGCCGGGCCTGGTGCCGTCCGACAACGGCATGTTCGACGTGCACGCGGATGCGGATTCGCCGTTCCTGGTGACCACCGCGCCGCGCTTTGCCAAGGGCGACGGCACCGGAGCGGAGTACCTGTTGAACCGCCTGGGCATGCAGGACCCGCACAAGCGGCTGGGCGATGCCTATTACGAACAGCGCCTGGTGCTGGAACAGATCCTCAGCCTGACCGGACGCCGCGCGCTCGACGGCAACGCCGACGGCTTCGCCCAGTACCGCGCCTTGATGGACAACGCCGCCGACGAAGCCGATCGGCTGGGCCTGGCGCTCGGCGCACCGCTGAGCAGCACCCAGATCGGCGCGCTCGACCGCGACATCGTCTGGCTGGTCGAGCAGGAAGTGAATGGCCAGAAGGTACTGGTGCCGGTGGTTTACCTGTCCCGCGCGACCGCCGCGCGGATGAAGGCGGAAGGCGCGCTGATGGCGGGCGATACGGTGGACATCCAGTCCACCGGCAAGGTGCGCAACGACGGCGCGCTGGAGAGCGATCGCGGCACCTGGCTGAGCGCCGATACCCTGATCAACGACGGCGCGATCCGCAGCCGCGCCACCGTCGATATCAGCACGCGGGGCGACACCCTCAACCGCGGACGGATCGCCGGCGAGCGGGTCGTGGTCGACGCCGGTGGTGACATCGTCAACACGGTCCGGTTCGGCGATGCGGTGCCGACGGTCGGCTCCATGGAGGCCGGCGCAGGTGGCATGGCCCTCAAGGCCGGGCGCGACATCGTCAACCAGGGCAATCTCGCCAGTGCCGGCAACGCCATCCTCGATGCGGGTCGCGATGTCGTGCAGGACACCGCCACGGGCCAATCCGGCGCGGGACTCGGGCGACCCCAGGCCGGGCGCCTGACCTCGGGTGCGAGCGCGGCCATCACCGCCGGCCGCGATGCGGTGTTCGATCGGAGTGGCGTGCAGGCAGACCAGCATCTGGTGATCGATGCCGGCCGCGACGCCCGTTTCGTCGCCGCCGACATGCAGGCCGGCCAGACGCTGGCGGTCACCGCCGGTCGCGACATCGTCAGCGAGGCCGTCACCACCACCTCGCAGCGCGGCCTGGAAACCCGGGAGCGCGGCAGCTACGCCTATACGGTCGAAACCGAGCAGATCACGCAGGGAACGTCGTTCCAGGCCGGTGGCGACCTCGCGCTCAAGGCGGGTCAGGACATTCGCCTGACCGCGGTCGAAGCCACCGCCGGCGGCGACATGGCACTGTCGGCGGGACGGGATCTGGTCAGCGAAACCGGCACCAATACCCTGACCCGGGAAACGGACGAGTACCGCCGCAAGGGCAAGACCCGCACCCAGACCCATACGACCACGACCGATGAAGCGCTGGTCGGCAACAACTTCAGCGCCGGTGGCGATGTCGCCATGGTCAGCGGCCGCGACCTCACGCTCGGCGCCGCCACCGTGCACAGCAAGGAGGGCGGGATTGCATTGGCCGCCGGTCGCGACCTGGTGCTGGACACCGCGCAGGAAAACCACAGCGCGGTCGTCGACAGCGTTTCCAGGCGAAAGGGCACGTTGTCCAAGACCGTCACCACCACCCACGTTGAAGTCAGCGACAGCTACGCCATCGGCACCACCCTGTCCGGCGATCGGGTGGATCTGTCCGCTGGCAACGACATGACCCTGCGTGCGGCGACGGTCGCCGGCGACCAGGGCGTGACCGCCACCGCCGGCGGCGACATCACCCTGGAAACCGGGGTCAATACGCATGTCGAATCCAGCCGCAGCGACAAGAAGAAGTCGGGCCTGTTCGGCGGGGGCGGACTCGGCTTCACGATGGGCACGCGCAAGACCGGCAACACGCTGGACCTGAAGGAGACCACCCATACCGGCACCCTGCTGGGGTCCAGCCAGGGCCGCGTGGATATCGTTGCCGGCAAGGACGTCACGCTCACCGGATCGGACGTGCTTTCGGACACCGGCATCCTGATCAGTGGCGAGAACGTCACCATCCAGCATGCCGAGAACACACTGGACGTCCGGCAGACCCAGTACACCAAGCAGAGTGGCCTCAACGTCAGCCTGAAGGGCGGTGTCGCCGACACCGCGATGACCGTCTATGACAGCGTCAAGCGCGTGGACGAGGTGGAGGACGACCGGCTGAAGGGGCTGTACGCGGCCAAGGCCGGCCAGACCCTGTTCTCGAAATCGGGAGGCTCGTCCGGACTCGGCCAGTTCAAGGACGTCGGCAAGCCTGGCATGGAGAAAGGCGCCGACGGCAAGAACACCGGCAAGGTGGAAGGCACGGGCGGAATGAGCCTGCGCATCGGCTTTGGCGCCAGTTCCAGCAAGAGCGAGTACACCCTGCACGAAACCAGCGCCCATGGCAGCACCATCCGCAGCAACGGCGATGTCGCCATCGTCGCCCGCGAAGGCGATCTGACCGTCACCGGCAGCCGGGTCGAAGGCGAGAACGTGGGCCTGGCCGCCAAGCGCGACATCCTGTTGCAGAGCGCGAAGGAAACCAGCGAACAGCGCGAGCGCAGCAAGTCCTCCAGCGGCGAAGTCGGTTTCACCGCGGGTTCGGAAGCCGGATTAGGCGTCTACGTCAGCGCCAGCGCCTCGCGTGGCCGGGGCGACGGCTCGTCCGTCCACCACAAGGAAACCGTCATCCAGGGCAGGCAGGGCGTGAGCTTCGTCAGTGGCGGCAACACCACCTTGGAAGGCGCGCAGATCATCGCCGAGCGCGTGGTCGGCCAGGTCGGCGGCGACCTGACCATCCGCAGCCAGCAGGACACCGAGCAATACCAGCGCAAGGACCAGAGCGCGGGTTTCGATGCGGCCTTCGGCACCGGCGGCGGTTCGTTCAGCGGCAACTACGCGCAGAGCAAAATCAACAGCAACTACACCAGCGTGCGCGAGCAGAGCGGCATCCAGGCCGGCGCCGGTGGCTACCAGCTGGACGTCAAGGGGCATACCCAGCTGGACGGCGGCGCCATCGCCAGCAGTGCCACGCCTGACCGGAACTTCCTGAGCACCGGCAGCCTGGGCTACACCGACCTGGAGAACAAGGCCGAGTACAAGGCCGAGAGCTTCAGCGTCAGTGGCGGCACCAGCGGCGGCGGCAGTGCTCCGGGCGGTGGCAAGAACCCATGGTCCGGCGGCATGAGTCCTGGCCTGTCCACCCCGCAGAAGGAAAGCACCAGCACCACCACCCACGCCGGCATCGCCGACGGCACCCTCATCGTGGCCGACGGCAGCGGCGCGGGCATCGCCCGCGGCGTGACCGAACTGCAGCAGGACGGCCTGAAGGCCATCTTCGACGAGCAGAAGGTCCGCGAGCGGATGGAGATGGGGCAGGTGGCCGGGGAGGTGGGGTTCCGGGCGGCGGGGGACTTGGCCGCTGCCATGCAGAAGCAGGCGCTCAAAGACTTGGCGGCTGCCGAGAAAAGCGGAGACAAATCGGCAAGTGACGCGGCCAAGGCGCGACTGCTGGCGTGGAGCGATGGCGGTACGAGCAAGTCATTGCTGCACGGACTCATGGGGGCGGGCGTGGCGGCGCTGGGTGGCGGAGACGGTCTGCAAGGGGCCCTTGGTGCGCTAGGCGTCGAGAAGTTCCGAGACAAGATGGCGTCCTACCTGGTATCCCAGGACATCGGCTACGGAACCCCGGCGTTCAACACGCTCATGGAACTCGGGAGCGTGGCGCTGGGCGGAATGCTGGGCGCCAACGGTGGCGCCGCGACCGCGTTGTTCGGTGAAAAGTACAACCGGCAGCTCCATCCCGACGAAATCAACTGGCTCAGCGCGCATGCGGGGACCTTCGCCGCCCAGTTGTATGGCTGTGAAACCGCCTGCACCGCCGAGCAAGTACAGGCAGCTAAAGAGCGGCTCATCGTTGAAGCGGGTGCACGTGTCGATGCTGTGCTGGCAGAGCGAGGGGGCGGTGTAGACACGGCAGCCGAGGCTTTCATCAACACGCACCCGGTCAACTTCACCTGGGGCGAAGGATTTACGGCGACCCGGGACCAGTACAACGATTTCAAGTACTTCGCCGATTTGTTGGCCAATGACAAGCAGGTCTTTACCGACCTGGCGACCGCGTTGGGAAATGCCGGCTGGAGCAAGCAGGACTTCCAGGAGGCCTATCACGACCAACTGCTGGCGGCGGCTTCGGCATCGCGGGGTAGGGATGGTGTTGCCGTTCTTGAGATGTTTTCCGGCGACGTCGGCATGTCGCTTGGCATTGTGCGAAAGCTGGTGCAAGGCGACATTGAGGGGGCGTCTGTCGATGCTGTTCTGGCGTCGCTTCCGTTTGGCATTGGCAAGGCGGTGGGCGCGCTTCGCCCCATCGCCTCGGCGGGCGATAATCTCTTCTGGCTAAATGGCAAGACCATCAGCGGGACGTGGGTCAATGCCAAGGGTGACCTGACATGGGTCAATCCGCTGACGGGTGTGAAGGAAGTGGTGCCAGATGCGGCCAAGGTGCATGTGGACCATATTCTTCCGCAGGCTGAGATAAAGGAAATTCCTGGATTCCGCTCACTACCGAAAGAGGTTCAAAAAGAGCTTTTGAACGATGTCAGCAACTTCCAGCCGATGGTTGCGCCGGCGAACTGTTCCAAGGGCTGTCGCGTGGAAGGCGTTGACGGAGGGTGGAAGACATGGGGTGGTCAGCCGATTAGTCCGGCTTACAAGGAATACTTGGAAGACGCGCAGAAGGCTTTTCGTGTCAAGGTGCAGAAGGCTGTTGCAGCCCACCGCGCGTCCAAGGGAGGTTGACGAGATGAAAGAACAAATCAAAGACATGAGCCAGTGGCTGGAGGCGATGAGCGTTTCCACGGAACAATACCGGGCAAGAATGGACGGCGGCATCTATGGACACTTTGAGGAGGTTCCTGACATATACAGGCCCGTGTTGGAGACAGGGCGTGACGGAGATGGAACCTACGACTATGCCCGTGTTCTGAATCGTGGGAAGGACTGGCTCATTGAGCCTTTGCGGACATTGCAGCCGCAATCGTTCCAGGCATTCCAGGAAGTGGTAGGACCCTTGCTGCTGGGCATCGTACTCATCAAGGATTTAATGAATCCAGAAGGGCCACCCTTGGTCACCCCTGTGATGTTCTTCGATGCCAGTGGCCGCATGGTGGAAGTCCATCCCGATTTTCCGGGCAACACGTACGAGGAGGGGAATGACCGCTTCGGCACCCTCCTGGCCCTGCCCGACGCACTGGCGAAATCATGGTTGTGGCGCGTGGAAGGTTGGCGCTTGCCCAGCGAGCCCTTCCAGGGACCGATTGTGAATCGGCGGCTTATCGGGTACCAATGGAAGGATGCGGATAACTATCTGGACAGTCTGGGCCGGGGCTGGAAAAAAAGATATCTCCCGCTGATTGTCGAGAGGTTTCCCGACACGAAAACGAACTTGAATGGAATCAAGCGCATCGAGTTCAGCTGCTTCCTTGACACACGTCCGGCAGGTCTGAATGGCCCCGTGGGCGACCAACTGTTCGTGTGCCTGACGCGACGTGACCAGGTGGTTTACCACGTCCATCAAGGCGATGTTGAAAACATGCGTATTCTCCGCGACCCCGCGGACGCGGTCGACCGTTACTGCGCCCACGTACTGAGGCGACTTCCGGGTGAGTTTGATTTTTCGCCCTGGAGCGAGCCGATGAAGACCTGAGTTTCCGGTATAAGGTCCGCCCGCCAGGTCGGTGGCGACCTGACCATCCGCAGCCAGCAGGACACCGAGCACTACCAGCGCAAGAACCAGAGCGCGGGTTCCGATGTTCGGTTTCGTGGATTCAAGGTTCTAGAAGAGTGCAGAACGCGGTAGGAAATGAGGTGGCCGTAGATGTTCGGCGTGCTATAGAAAGTAATCGTTCCGAGAGCTGGGTGGTGACAGTGCGCCCGGACGGATCCACGGAAGTACAGGTGCTCAATGCGGCGGGGAAGCCGAAGCCAGTTGATACGTCGAAATTGTTTCCTCCGCCGAACCACCGCTTTGGAGATGGTCCATGAAATATTATGCGCGGATATCCGTGGGTGGCAGTCGGTATTGGAATAAATGGATAGAGTTCTGTAACGGAGTTATTTCTGAAAATTTGAAAATAATTACTGGACCATCAAAAAATCCGGATTATCGCCCGCAATTTGTATTCGACATCTGTTTTGAGTATCGAGACCTGATGATGCTCAAGTACTGTCGAGGCGATAAGGTGGTCAAGCTATCCGAGTATTTCCTTGGCCTGCTGGATAACTGGGAGCTTTCGAATCGCCTCGCCGAGGACGTGTGCCGGGAACACAGGGTAAAGAACTGTCGCGATTGGGTCTTCTCGCTGTCCGACCTCAATCACTACAACTGGTGCTTCTGGCTGGTGGGCCTGGCGCTGTCACTGGAGATTCCGGATGAACAATGGAATCGCCTGCTGGCCTTGATTGGTGGGGAGGGCGAGGATGAGCTGCTGGACCGTATCATCGCCACCCGCCAACCCGGCCGCGCCATTGGTGCAACCGTGCTTCACGCCAGGCCTTATGCACGCCTGCTCAAGGCAATCGACGCGCCGGTGAGCCAGCAGGCCGGACTACTGCGGGAGTTTGTCGAGCATTGGTATCCCGAATTGGCTCGTACCGGCAATCAGCGTCTGTGGTGGTATGACCGGGGTGACTCCGAGAAGTGTCCGATTGAAAAATTCATCTACTCCGGCCGTTGGTGCATCGAGGCCGTCGCGGCAACCAAGGCATTCGACATCGACGATGGCCGCTGCCTGGACCATCCGTACTACCCAGGGGATTTGATTCAGGACGGACGCAGTCCTCGTTATCCGGATCCTGAAACTCCGCTGCCAACTGAAATGAGACATATCAAGTTCGGCACGGGCATCCGGCATGGGCGTCTTCACGAATGGATATCCCGCGTTCTTTTGGGAGTCCACAAGCGTCGTTGATAGAGCAGCCCCATCCGCAGCCAGCAGGACACCGACCAGTACCAGCGCAAGGACCAGAGCGCGGGTTTCGATGCGGCCTTCGGCACCGGCGGCGGTTCGTTCAGCGGCAACTACGCGCAGAGCAAAATCAACAGCAACTACACCAGCGTGCGCGAGCAGAGCGGCATCCAGGCCGGCGCCGGTGGCTACCAGCTGGACGTCAAGGGGCATACCCAGCTGGACGGCGGCGCCATCGCCAGCAGTGCCACGCCTGACCGGAACTTCCTGAGCACCGGCAGCCTGGGCTACACCGACCTGGAGAACAAGGCCGAGTACAAGGCCGAGAGCTTCAGCGTCAGTGGCGGCACCAGCGGCGGCGGCAGTGCTCCGGGCGGTGGCAAGAACCCATGGTCCGGCGGCATGAGTCCTGGCCTGTCCACCCCGCAGAAGGAAAGCACCAGCACCACCACCCACGCCGGCATCGCCGACGGCACCCTCATCGTGGCCGACGGCAGCGGCGCGGGCATCGCCCGCGGCGTGACCGAACTGCAGCAGGACGGCCTGAAGGCCATCTTCGACGAGCAGAAGGTCCGCGAGCGGATGGAGATGGGGCAGGTGGCCGGGGAGGTGGGGTTCCGGGCGGCGGGGGATATCGCGGGCCGCCTGGGTTGGAAGGAAGGCAGCAAGGAAAAGCCATCCTGCATGGCTTGGTCGGCGCGGGCGTTGCTGCCTCGGCAGGCGGCGATGCGCTGGATGGACTGACGGGTGCTGCGGCCAATCAATTGATGTTCCGGGCCATGGAAAAGTGGTTTGAGAAGAACGACATCGACAAGAACTCCTCCGAAGCTGCCCAGTACATGCAGCTTGCCAGTCTGGCGGTTGGCGCCGCTGTAGGAGGAACAACCGGAGCAAGCACGGCGCTCGCGGCGACGCAGAACAACTGGCTTAAGCATCGTGAATACGAAGAGCTGAAAGCGTCGGAGGCCGCGTACGATGGCGGTAGCGCGAAGGGCTGCGACCGCGCGAATGAACTGCGTGCACTAGACAAGCAACGTGACCGGGACTACGCCGCTTACGCAGAGTCAGTCCTCAAGAACATGCGCGAAGAGGGAGTCCCTATAAACGAGGAGAGCTTTTCCGCGCGGATGGAGGGCTACTGGCGGGCATCGGGTGTCAGCAGAAGGGACGTCATCTACCCGGAAGGTGGGCATATTCCGTCGTATCCCACCTCCGGACAGGAACTGTATGCCCTCCTCGGCCGGCTTGCCGAGAGCCTGCCTGATTGGTACCCCGGGAAAGGCTCGGCGGAACTGTCAGCGCAACTGCTCCAGGGAATATTGGAGCAGGGCGGCGAAACCATTGCTGCGTGGCGTGACCTGTTCAAACCTGGTCAGGCTGCGAACTGGTTCACCGGAGAAGCGGTCACGGGCGTAGATGCTTGGGATGCGCGCTTCGGAAGCGGTGCCAGCTTGATAGCCGGGATTTTGACTGGTGGGGGAAAGAACGCGGCAGACACGCTCGGAAATGCTCTGGGAAAAAAGGCGGACGACGTAGTTGATGCTGCGAGGAATGGTGCTGGAAGGGTTGAAATGCCCAACCATTTGCTTCCAGATAACATTCGTGGGGATGGTCTAATCTCCCAGTTGCCGACATTGGATGGAAAGATCACGGATCAATTGGGTCGGCGAGGTTGGAGTGTTGAGGATATAAAGATAATTCTCGAAAGAGGGCCGGTGGGGAAGACTGTGGACAGCAGAGGGCCTTCAAAGACTCCGGATGGTTTAGGTCGGAACGACTCAGCCTCAGTCTTTGGATCGAGAAATGGATACATTGTGATCAATGACAGAACAGGGGAGGTTGTTCAGGTTAGTGATAAGTTAGATCCTGATTGGATCCCAGATGGGAGAATTAAATGGAAATAGACAGCGAACAAGTCACGGATAGGATGGGCTTGTATGAAAGCGCACGCGATTTCTTCCTGAAGAACGGAAGCGCGGTCATGAAGCTTACGCCTTCCGCCGCAGTTGATGTGTGTGTTCAGTCGACAGAGCGCCATTTCGTTGTTGGAAGAGTGGAGGGTGGAATCTGGCGATTTCCAGGTTTTGAAGCAAGATTGGATTGCATTTGGGATGGACGAGATCCACCTTTGACCGATATGGATCTGAAGCAAAATAATGAGCTGGCTGCAAAGTTCATCGAAAGTGAATCTGGTAAGCACGACGTATTCATCGTAACGGTTCTTAAGTAACTAGCTGCTGCTCATTCAGTGCCGAGTACGGAGTGCCGGCAGCTTGGATTGCGTCGACCTGAGGCGCCCGGCTGATGCGAGTGGAATTCGCGAAACTCGTTCAAAAGCGGGGATGTAAGGGCAAATCTTGCAAAGCTGACCGAAGCGCGTGTCTGGTACGCATTATCCAGCGCGCCGTATTTACGCGGACGCCGGCTGGATATCGCTGTGTCGAATGGAACGCCGTATATGTCTGGGCGTCGGCTGGGGAACGTTTGTGTCGAACGGAAAGAGTGGTGACGCGATACTGGGGCTGATCGCGGTGGTGCTGGCGTGCTGCATCTTGAAAATGTCGGCTGCCATGGGCTTGGCGCCGCAGACCGTATTGTGTGTTCTCCCTCGTCTTTTTCTTCCCGTGCTCTTTTTTCTTGGCGCCATGTGGGCGGATCGCTGGTTTGAACCCATGCGATTGGGTAACACGTGGCCCTTCGTTCTGGCAGCTGTTTGGTGGGCGATATGGCCCGCGCTGGACGATTGGGGCGGGAAACTCAGCCTCGCGGGGCGGTTCGCGTTTGGACCATCGGTGCCCTGGTGGGCGTCGGACGGACTGCAATGGGCGGTGCTGGTCGTGATTTTCGTCGGCGGAGCAGGGTGGGTGTGGTGGAAGAACCGCTGGTGACTCCGAGGCACGGGGCGATGCATGCCACGTGGTTTCTGATCAGTGCCCTCATGCTGGGTTGCTCCACACTCAACGGATTCGTCAATGGCGAACTGTCCCGTTACGCCGAACCCACCGAAGGGCCGCTGGCACATATCCGGCTGATGGGCTCGCGCAACGTCAAGCTCTACCCGAACAGCGGCTGCGTCAGCGTTGCCGTGCCTGGCAGCGGCTATCCTGTAGGGCCACAGATGGGCGGGCAACGCAAGCGCGATCTGGGCATGCCGAAGGCGGCGGAGATGCCGAAGCACTACGTGGAAGTCGCCGCGCGCGCGGAAGAACGGATCACCGCGGCGTTCTCGTTCTACAGCGAGTCCATTCCCCCGGCATCCCCGGGACCGGCGCCCCGGGAACGCGGCGGTCGGCCAGTTGCTTCGCGGCGGGCAGCTTTGTTCCCGTTGCCGGCGAGAACTACGAAGTGACCTCGACCTGGCGATGGGACGGTTGCGGCGTGCGGGTGGTGCGGCTGGTGACCAGCCCCTCGGGAAACCTGCGCCGTGTGCCGGTCCCCCGCGAGGTGGCGGAGGGTTGCTCGGCTTCCAGCGAATCCACGCCACCTTGAACCACCCGGAAAGCCGATGACGACGCGGCCTGCGTCACTCGGTGGCTGACGCGGTCCGCCCTCATGCGGTAAAAGGTGCCGGTGAATGACGACTCGCCGCCGCCGGCTTCCTCGCGACGCTTCCGCTGGGCGTGGTGGCTGCTGGCCTACGCCAGCCTGGGAACGGGGATCCTGGGCATCTTCGTGCCGGGGCTGCCGACCACGGTGTTCATCCTGATCGCGGCCTACGCGGCTTCGCGCGGGTCTGACCGGCTGCACCATTACCTGCTGTCGCACCCGCGCTTCGGGCCGATGATCCGCGACTGGCAGGCCCACGGCGCGGTGTCGCGGCGGGCCAAGTGGGCGGCGACCTGGGCGATGCTGGCCTGCGCGCTGATCCTGCTGGCGGTGATGCTGATCGCCGGGTCCCACCGGTTGTGGATGGTGCTGCTGCCGATTGGCTGCATGGCGGCGGTGGGGACCTGGCTGTGGCGTCGTCCGGAACCGCCGCGCTGACGCCATTCCGATTCATCCCCGGCTGGCTATACTGCGCCGCATGAACCGATCGCTCCGTCTGCTGTCCGCCGCCATCGCCATGGCGCTCCTCGCCGCCTGCGGCGCCAAGGGCCCGTTGTTCCTGCCGGAAAAGCCGGCGCCGGAGCCCCAGGTTCCGGCCGAAGCGCCGGTCGAACCGGCTGCCGAAGGCACGGAAACCGTCCCGGCCGATTCAACGGATTCGACCGGCACGGCGACGCCGCCCGCCGAACCCACCGCGGAGCCGGCCAACCCGCCCAGCACGCCATGAGCGCGCGGCCTACGGCCTCGGCAATGGTTTCCTTCACCAAGATGCACGGCGCGGGCAACGACTTCGTCGTGCTCGATCTGCGCGGAGACATCCCGCCACCGGGCCCGGAGCTGGCAGCCCGCCTGGCCGACCGCCACTTCGGCGTCGGCTGCGACCAGATCCTGACCATCGAACCGCCGCGCAGCGCCGATGCGGTGGCCTCCTACCGGATCTGGAATTCGGATGGCTCCACCTCGCAGCAGTGCGGCAACGGCGCGCGCTGCGTGGCGGCTTGGCTGATGCGCGACGGCGTCGCGCGCGGCGAGCGCTTCCGGGTGGACAGCCCGCTGACCACGCATGACGTGGAACACCTGGGCGGCGATCGTTACGCCATCGCCATGGGCGTGCCGCAGTTCGTGCCGGCGCGGATTCCGCTGGCCGGTTTCGAGCAGGTGCAGGACGAGTACGACGTGCGGGTGGACGAAGACCTGCGGCTGAGTTTCGGCGCGGTGTCGATGGGCAATCCGCATGCGGTCGTCGAGGTGCCCTCGGTGGCGGACGCGCCGGTGCTGAAGATCGGGCCCGCCCTGCAGCAATCGACGTGGTTTCCGGAATCGGTCAACGTCGGCTTCGCCGAGGTGATCGCGCGCGATCGCATCCGCCTGCGTGTCTACGAGCGCGGTGTCGGCGAGACCCTGGCCTGCGGCAGCGGCGCCTGCGCCGCGGCGGTGGTACTGATGAAGCGTGGCCGTATCGATCGTGCCGCGACGGTGTCGCTGCCGGGCGGCGATCTGCATATCCAATGGTTGGGGGACGATGCCGAAGTGGTGATGTCCGGCCCGACCGCATTCGTATTCGAAGGGGAATGGAACGCATGAACGAGAACGAGAAGCTGGGTGCCCACGAAATCGCCGCCTGGCTGCGCCGCCACCCCACCTTCCTGAAGCAGTTCCCGGATCTGGCGCTGAGCATGGTGGTGCCGCGCGATGATGGCCGCACCGCCTCGCTGGCCAGCTACCAGCTGGAAGTGCTGCGCGACAAGAACCGCGAACTGTCCAAGCGCCTGAGCGATCTGTTCGCCAACGCGCAGGAGAACGAGCGGCTGGCGGTGCGCACCCATCAGCTGACGCTGTCGCTGCTCAAGCAGAACAGCGCCGCCGACACCCTGCGCGCGATGGCCGCATCGCTGGCCGAGGATTTCAACGGTGATCGCGTCAGCATCGTTTTGCTCAAGCCGGTGGCCGGCCTGGAAGAGGCGGAATGGTTGCAGGTGATTGCCAAAGGCAACGCCATCCTGGCGCCGTTCCGCGATTGCCTGAAGGACGGCGAGCCCATCTGCGGCCGCCTGCAGCCGGAAAAGAACGTGGTGCTGTACGCCGCCCGCGCCGAGGAAGTGCAGTCTTCCGCCCTGCTGCCCCTGCCGGGCGTGGGCCTGGTGGCGGTCGGCAGCATGGACGGCAACCGCTTCTACCCAGGCATGGGTACGCTGTTCCTGCGCATGATGGGCGAGGCGCTGACCACCGCGCTGAAGCGCTTCGAGGGCTGAGGATCAGGGCGACTCCACGGGCTGTCCTGATTCTCCGGTTCGTCATTTCAGCGCAAGCTGGAATCCATGTTTGCGGGATCGTGCAGGTGAGGCCAAAAGGCAAAAAGCCCAATGGATCCCGGCTTTCGCCGGGATGACGACGGTGGAGTGCATCGGATGAGGGTGAGGCTGACGAAGCATGTCTCGCCTCGTCATTCCAGCGTATGCTGGAATCCATTGCGCGGGACGCAAGCGCGGTAGTCGATGAGCAGGAACCGTCAACACAAGTCGGAAATCGAGCCGGGGCCGGTTGTTCGCCGGAGCGATACCGGTGCCGGCGAACCGGTCGGTGTCATCGAGGAATTCCTCGCCCATCTGCAGGTCGAGCGGCGCATGTCCGCGCATACGCTGGACGCCTATCGCCGCGATCTGACCGCGCTCGCGGCGTGGTCCACGGAACAGGGCGCCGATGTGGTCGCCCTGCACACCGAGCAACTGCGCAGCTTCGTCGCCAGTGAGCATCGTCGCGGACTGTCGCCCAAAAGCCTGCAACGCCGGCTCTCCGCCTGCCGCAGCTTCTACCAGTGGTTGTTGAAGCACGGCCGCATCACCGCCAGCCCGGCTGCCGCGCTGCGCGCGCCCAAGGCGCCGCGCAAGCTGCCACAGGTGCTGGACGCCGACGAGGCGACGCGGCTGGTGGAAGTGCCGACCGACGTGCCGCTGGGCCTGCGCGATCGCGCGCTGCTGGAGCTGTTCTACTCTTCCGGCCTGCGCCTGAGCGAACTGTGCGCGCTGCGCTGGCGCGATCTGGACCTGGCCTCCGGATTCGTCACCGTGCTCGGCAAGGGCAGCAAGGAACGCAAGGTGCCGGTCGGCTCGCACGCGCGCAACGCGCTGGAAGCGTGGCGCGCCGAACAAGGCGCCACCAGCGAGGCGCACGTTTTTCCCGGGCGCGGCGGCGGCCCGATTTCCCAGCGCGCCGTGCAGATCCGGCTCAAGCAACTGGCGCAGCGCCAGGGCCTGTTCAAGCACGTGCATCCGCACATGCTTCGGCACAGCTTCGCCAGCCACATCCTGGAATCCTCCGGCGACCTGCGCGGCGTGCAGGAACTGCTTGGCCATGCCGACATCGCCACCACCCAGATCTACACGCATCTGGATTTCCAGCATCTGGCGAAGGTCTATGATGCGGCGCATCCGAGGGCGAAGCGCAAGCGGTGAGCTTTGCTTCCCCCTTGACCCGCCATTCGGCTGTTGAAAGCGAAAAAGGGGGACTGAGGGGGATTTGCTTTTGGCGTGAAGGGCAAATCCCCCGTCACCCGCTGCGCGGGCGCCCGCGCCTTTTTTTAAAGGGGTTATCCCACTCCCCAAAGGTCACGCTTGATCCGCCTCAGGGCGTCCCCACCTCAGGGAGAACTCCCCGGAGGCCCCCATGGACCCCAGCCAGAATCCCAATGTGTTCCACGCCACCACCATCATTTCGGTCCGCCGCGACGGTCATGTCGCCGTGGCCGGTGACGGGCAGGTGACGCTGGGGCATACCGTCATGAAAGGCAATGCGCGCAAGGTGCGCCGGCTGGGCCGCGATGGCCAGGTGCTGGCCGGCTTCGCGGGCGCTGCCGCCGATGCCTTCACTCTGTTCGAACTGTTCGAGGCCAAGCTGGAAAAGCATGGCCAATTGCAGCGCGCCGCGGTCGAGCTGGCCAAGGATTGGCGCACCGAACGCCGGCTGGGCAAGCTGGAAGCGCTGCTGGCGGTGGCCGACAAGGAAACCTCGCTGATCATCAGCGGCACCGGCGACGTCATCGAGCCGGAGGACGGCATCATCGCCATCGGTTCCGGCGGTTCCTACGCGTTGTCCGCCGCGCGCGCGCTCTTGGCGCATACCCAGCTGGACGCGAAGTCGATTGCGGTCGAGGCGCTGAACATCGCGGGCGATATCTGTATCTACACCAACCGCAACGTGGTGGTTGAAGAACTTTAGTTCCGGGATGGGGGATTCGGGATTGGGGATTCGCGGAAGCGGGTCCGGATCCTGGTCCTTCCGTCCTCTTTCATTCCCTGTTTCCCACGAATCACGAATCCCCCATGGCCAATCTCGAATCTTCCACCATGACCCCGCGCGAAATCGTGCAGGAGCTGGACCGGCATATCGTCGGCCAGCATTCGGCCAAGCGCGCGGTCGCCATCGCGCTGCGCAACCGCTGGCGCCGCATGCAGCTGCCCGAGGCGCTGCGCAATGAAGTGATGCCCAAGAACATCCTGCTGATCGGTCCCACCGGCGTCGGCAAAACCGAAATCGCACGCCGGCTGGCGACGCTGGCGAACGCACCGTTCGTCAAGGTCGAGGCGACCCGTTTCACCGAGGTCGGCTACGTGGGCAAGGACGTCGAGCAGATCGTGCGCGATCTCGCCGACACCGCGGTCAAGATGTACCGCGAGCAGGCCAAGGTGCGCGTGCGCACCCAGGCCGAGGAGCGCGCCGAGGACCGCATCCTGGACGCGCTGCTGCCGCGCCGCAGCGTCGGCGTCGGTTTCGATCCGGAAGCCGCGCGCCACGAGCCGTCGGCGCAGGACAATGACACCCGCATCAAGTTCCGCAAGATGCTGCGCAACGGCGAGCTGGACGATCGGGAGATCGAACTGGAACTGGCCGCCAACGTCGGCGTGGACATCATGACCCCGCCGGGCATGGAGGAAATGGGCCAGCAGCTGCGCCAGATGTTCTCCAACCTGGGCGGCGCCAAGACCCACAAGCGCACCGTGACCATCAAGGCCGCGCGTCCGCAGCTGATCGAGGACGAGGCCGCCAAGCTGGTCAACGAGGACGACATCCGCACCGCGGCAATCGAGGCCTGCGAGCAGAACGGCATCGTCTTCATCGACGAGATCGACAAGGTCGCCAAGCGCGGCGACAACATCGGCGGCGGCGACGTCAGCCGCGAGGGCGTGCAGCGCGATCTGCTGCCGCTGGTGGAAGGCTCCAACGTCAGCACCAAGTACGGTACGGTCAAGACCGACCACATCCTGTTCATCGCCTCCGGCGCGTTCCACCTGGCCAAGCCCAGCGATCTGATTCCGGAGCTGCAGGGCCGCTTCCCGATCCGGGTGGAGCTGTCGGCGCTGTCCAAACAGGACTTCATCCGCATCCTGACCGAGCCCAAGGCGGCGCTGACCAAGCAGTACGTCGAGCTGATGAAGACCGAGGGCGTTGAATTGACCTTCAGCGATGACGCCGTCGATCGCCTCGCCGAGATCGCCGCGCAGGTCAACGAGCGCCAGGAAAACATCGGCGCGCGCCGCCTGCACACCGTGCTGGAACGCCTGCTCGATACCCTGAGCTACGAGGCCCCCGACCGCGACGGCCAGGCCGTGTCCATCGACCGCGCCTACGTCGACTCGCACCTGGGCGAACTGGTGCAGGATCCGGATCTGAGCCGCTACATCCTGTAAGCGCAGGAATTGCTGCCGTTCGCGGCGGCCTGGCAATCTTCGGAACGGGCGGTGCGGATGCGCCGCCCGTTTTCGTTTGCGGAATTCGGAGTCCGGAATCTGGAAACCGGAGACGATCCCCCCAGTCAGTCCGCCGTCCGCGCCGCCTCGTCAATCAATCCCGCCACCGCCGCGGCCTGCGAGGCCAAAGAGGCGTGGCTGGCGTCCAGCGCCAGCAGCGTGCGCGGGTTCATCCGTTCGGCCATGTGCTTCTGGTTGTCGGGATGGATCATGCGGTCCTGGGTCGAGAGCTGGTACCAGCTGGGCTTCTTCTTCCAGGCCGGTGCGGTGACGGTGTCGCCGAAGGTGCTCGCCAACGGCGCTTTCTGCGCGACCGCCATGACCAGTGCGTCGTCGGCGTCCAGATCCTGGCAGAAGCTCTCGTGGAATTTGTCGTACTGGATCCACAGGTAGCCGTCGCTGTCGGGCGCGAGGTTGGCGATGGCGGCGGGCGGGTGCGCCTGGCTGATGCCGCCGGGGCTTTCGCCGGCATCCGGCGCGAACGCGGCGATGTAGACCAGGCCGACGACGTTGGGCTGATCGCCGGCTTCGGTGATCACCGCGCCGCCGTAGGAATGTCCGACCAGCAGCACGGGACCGGATTGCTGGGCGACCATCTTGCGGGTGCGCTCGGCATCGTCGGCCAGCGAGGTGAGCGGGAGTTCGACCGCGCGGATGCGGTCGTGGCCCTTGCGCGACAGTGCCAGGATGACGTTTCGCCAGTGTGCCGCGCCGCCCCAGAAGCCATGGACCAGGACGAGGGTGGGTGTGCTCATGAGCCGGCTCCCTTGGTTGAGTGGTGTTGCCCGATGACGTCGTGGCGGCGGCTTCGGCCGCGGCGAGCCAGACTATGGCAGGCCGATCGTTCAGCCCGGGTCTGCGTCCGGTTTCGCCCCGATGACGTCGCGGGAATGCCGGGCTGGCCGCGCGGGACGCGACCAGCGGGAAGGCGCTCAATCCTCGCCGATGTCCTCGTTCCATACCTCGGGGTTGGCGCGGATGTAGTCGCCCAGCAGGGCGATGCATTCCTCGCTGTGCAGGTCGATGACGTTGACGCCGCTCTCGCGCAGCCAGTCGATGCCGCCGCGGAAGTTCACCGATTCGCCGACCACCACCGTGCCGATGTTGAACTGGCGCACCAGCCCGCTGCAGTACCAGCACGGCGCCAGGGTGGTGACCATGATGGTGTCGCGGTAACGGCGCTGGCGGCCGGCCTTGCGGAAGGCGTCGGTCTCGCCGTGCACGGACGGATCGTTTTCCTGGATGCGGCGGTTGTGGCCGCAGCCGAGCAGGCGGCCGTCGTCGTGGTACAGCGCCGCGCCGATCGGGATACCGCCTTCTGCCAGGCCCTGGCGGGCTTCGGTGATGGCGGTCTCAAGCAGCGCGCGATAGTCGATGGACATGGGGAATCCCGGTGGCGGACAGGGCGTGATACTGCCATGCTCGCGGCGGTTGGGGGGGCGGCCGGCGCCGCGGGATCCGGGATCGGGAGGGGAGACATGGAACAGGTGAATTGGCCGTCGCGCTGGCAATGCGCGTGGCTTGCCTGCGTCGCCGCCATCGGCGGTTCGCTGGGGCTGCCGGAGGCGCGCGCGCAATCGGGCGAGCCCGTCATCGTCCAGGGCCGGCTGGCGCTGCACTGGGGCGATCCCGCTCCGGCCGCGCGGCAGCAGAAGGCACGCCCCGCGCGGCTGCGCACGCTGCTGCTGGCCGACGACGGCCGCACCATTCCGCTGGATCCGGCGCAGGCCAGGCGCGCGGCGGTGGATCTGTATTCGCTGGCCAACCGGCGGGTGGCCGTGTCGCTGCCGGCGCAGGCGCGCGGCGTGTCCGCGCGGGAACGCTTCGTCGATGCGATCGTGCCCGCGGATCGGCTGGCCGAAGCGGCGCCGGTGCCGGGGCGCGCCCAGGTTTCCGCGGCGGCGGCGGTCACCGGCAATACCCGCTGGGTGACCGTGATGTGCAAGTTCGCCGACATCGGCATCGAGCAGAAGGATCAAGCCTTCTTCGCCAGCCAGTACGGCAACGCGCTCGGACAGCTGGGCCACTACTGGAGCGAGGTGTCCTACGGGCAGATCAACCTGGCGGGAAGTTCGGCCTACGGCTGGTTCACGCTGCCGCACCCGCGCGCGACCTACGTGACGATGGTCAATGGCAAGGAGGACGCGGATCTGCAACGCCTGTTCCAGGATTGCGTCACCGCGGCCGACGCGCAGGTCGATTTCAGCGGCGCGCAGGGCATCAACATGATGTTCAACGGCGACCTGGACGGATATGCGTGGGGCGGCGGCGCCTGCGCGGTGATGGACGGCGCGCAGCGCTGTCCGCGGGCGACATGGAATCCGCCGTGGGCGTTCACCAACCTGGCGACGCTGGCGCACGAGATGGGCCATGGCTACGGCCTGCCGCATTCGGACAACTCCGACCGCGACGACGACACCTACGACAATCCCTGGGACGTGATGAGCGATTCCTGGCGCAACGCGGTGTATGACGGCGTTTACGGCACCCGTCCCAAGTACATCAACATGTTGCAGCGCGATCGGCTGGGCTGGGTGGCGCCCGCGCGCAAGTGGGTGATTCCCGCCGACACCAGCGGCAGCTGGCAGATCGAACTGGAATACGCATCGCTGAATGACGGCGGTGGGCGGCAGCTGGTGGTGCTGACCACGCCGGAGCAGCCGGATCCCGCGCTCACGGTGTCCTACACGGTGGAAGCACGCAGCCGCTCCGGCGGCTACGAAGGCATGTTGGCCGGCACCGCGGTGATCGTGCATCGCGTGCTGAGCGGCACCGGCTACAGCGAGGATGCCGACGTGCCGCCCGCGAACGTGGCCAACAACGAGGGCTCGATGTTCAAGGTGGGAGAAACCTGGTCCGCGCCCGGCGGCGCCTACCGCGTGCGCGTGGATGGCGCGACCGCGCGGGGATTCCTGGTGACCGTCACCGCCGGCGGCCGCATCACCGGTGGGCCGTTGCCGCCGCGGCTGGGAACGCCGCCGCCCGCCTCGACTTCCGCACCCGCGCCCGCCAGCGCGATCAGGGCGGCGCCGCGGCCGGTGTACCCGCGCCGGACCCCGTTCCGCGACAACCGCCGGATCCGCTGACGCGCGCGCCGCTCAGCGGCCGGCGGCGGCGGTATCCACGCTGACCACCACCGACATGCCCGGACGCAACCGCGTCGCGGCGGACTGGCCGGAATCGATCGCGATCTTGACCGGGATGCGCTGGGCGATCTTCACGTAATTGCCGGTGGCGTTGTCTGGCGGCAGCACGCTGAACTCGGAACCGGTGGCGGGGGAGATTTCCAGCACCCGCCCGCGCAGGCGTTCACCGCCGAGCGCATCGACGGTGAAGCTGGCCGGCTGGCCCAGCCGCACCTGCGCCATCTGGGTTTCCTTGAAATTGGCGATCACCCACATCGTGTCCGGCACCAGCGCCATCAACTGGGTGCCGTTGGTGACGTAGGCACCCTGACGCACGGTCACCTGGCCGAGCTGGCCGTCGCGCGGGGCGTGGATGCGGGTGTTGTCCAGGTTGATCTGCGCCAGCTGCACCGCCGCGCGCGCGCTGGCCACCGCGGCTTCCAGCGCGGCATGGTTGACGTCGACGCTGCGCACGCCCTGGCGGGCGACTTCCAGGCCGGCGCGGGCCTGGCTGAGGTTGGCCTCGGCCTGCGCGTTGGCGGCGAAGGCGGTATCGCGATCCTGCTCGGACAACAGATGCTCGTGCGCCAGCTGATCGGCGCGCCGCAGCGCCGAGCGGGTGCGCTGTTCCTGCGCGGCGTTGCTGGCGATCGCCGCGCGGCTCTGGGCGACGCCGGCTTCGGCGCTGCGATGCTGCTGGGTCCAGTTGGCGAGATTGGCTTCGGCGGTCTGCAACTGCGCCACGGCCTGATCCCGCTGCTGGCGGTAGATGCGATCGTCGATGGCGACCAGCAGCGCACCCTTGCGCACGTGCTGGAAATCCTGCACCGGCACCTCGGTGACGTAACCGCTGACCTGCGGGCTGATCAGGGTGGTCTGCCCGCGCACCATCGCGTTCTCGGTGGTCTGCATCGCGCTGGTGAAGGGCGGCAGCTGCCAGGCGTAAAGCACCACGCCCACCCCCAGCAGGGCCAGCAGTGCGAATCCGCTCAGGCCCAGCAGGCGGCGCCGGCGGCGCGCGGCCTGGCGGGTGGCCGGTTCGGCATCGGGAGGAGTGTTGGCGGCTGTGTTCATGCTTGCGTCGGCCGGGGAGAAGGGGAAGGCGAAGGCGGTGCGGGGGCGGGCGCCGGTGGATTCAGCCGGCGCCACCACAGATCCGCGTAGATCCACAGCAGGGTGAAGATGGCCAGCCAGGCCACCGCCAGGAAGACATCGTTGTAGGCCAGCACATTGGCCTCGCGGGTCACCGTGGCGCCCATCGCGCGCATGCCCTGCGCGCTGCGCAGGACCGGATCGCCGAGCGTGTGCGCATAGCCGGCCGCCGTGCCCTGCACGCGCGCGGCCACCTGCGGATCCAGCAGGGTGATGTGTTCGGCCAGCTGGCTGGCATGGAATTTCTCGCGCACCACCTGGAACGTGCCCAGCAGCGCGGAGCCGAGCAGGCCGCCCATGTTCTGGGTCATGCCGAACAGCACCACGAAGCTGATCAGGTTGCCGGGCTGGGACAGGATCGCGCCGATGCCGCTGATCATCGCCGGGCCGATGAAGAAGGTGCTGCCGAAGGCCAGCAGGAACTGGCTGAGGTACATCTGTTCGGGGCGGGTCAGGTTGCTGGAATGCGCGTCCATGAACGCACCGGTGGCGATCAGCAGCACCGCGAACATCAGGTGCTGGCCGGTGTGCTGCGGGCGGATGGTCAGCGCGCTGATGGCGACGCCGGCCACGCAGCCCAGCAGCACCCACGCGTACATCGCGTGCAGCTCGTCGTTGTTCAGACCCAGGTTCTGCATGAATCCCACCGCGCCGACGCTCTGCTCCGACAGCACGATGCGGATCAGCAGGATCGACAGCGCCAATCGCACCATCGTGCCGCTGGCCAGCCAGCGGGTGTTGATGAGTGGATTCTTCCGGTAGTGCTCGATCGCCACCGAACTGATCAGCAGCACGATCGCCATCGCCAGGGTCACACCCAGCCAGGGATTCTCGGTCCACCACAGATAGCGGCCCAGCGACAGCACCGCGGCCAGGCAGGCCGCGCCGCCGGCGAACAGGGAGAAAGTCAGGAAATCCAGCTTCTCGAACACCTTCGAGCGATCGCTGGGCGGCAGCTTGAGCACCAGCACGCAAGCCAGCGCCACGATCGCCAGGCCCAGCTCGAACAGGTACAGGCCGCGCCATTCGCCGTATTGCAGCAGTTCGGTGGAGAAGATGCGCGCCAGCGGCAGCGCCAGCTGGCTCATGCCCAGCCCGATCACCACCGCCTTGAGCCGCATCCGCGCCGGGAATGCCTGGATCATGTAGTACAGGCCGAGCGTGCTCAGCGCCGCGCCGACCAGCCCGTGCGCGGCGCGCACCGCGATCGCCGAACCGAGATCGTTGACGAACAGATGTGCGAACGCGATCAGCGCGTACAGCACCAGGAAGATCTCGGTGAACAGCCGCAGTCCGTATTGCTGGCGGAACTTGACCAGCAGCAGGTTGGCCGAGACGTTGGTCATCACGTAGGCGGCCGGCAGCCAGGCCATTTCCCAGGCGTAGGCGCCCAGGGTGCCCTGCAGGTTCAGCAGGTTGGCGGTGACCAGGGCGTTGCTCAGGCCGCCGGTGAGCGCGACCACCACGCCGACGATGGCGAACTGGATGCGCCGGCGGACCGGATGCAGCGGGGTGGAGGGCGACCCGGGGAAGGTGGGACGCTCGTGCGGCAGCCATTCGCGGGGGGCATAGCGGCTGCTCACGGGCGGGTCGGCATCCTCTGGAAGACGAATGGCGTTGTCACCACGGTATTGTCCCACGGCCGTGACGGCAAGATCCCCCGGACGGTGCGATAATCCATCCCATGAGCGAATCCCCCTACCAATCCGGCACCACCCATTTCGGTTTCCGCGACGTCGACGCCCGGGACAAGCAGAAACTGGTCGGCGAGGTGTTCACCTCGGTCGCCGGCAAGTACGACCTGATGAACGACCTGATGAGCCTGGGCATCCATCGGATCTGGAAGCGCTATTTCGTCGGTACCTGCCAGGTCAAGCGCGGCGATCGCGTGCTGGACCTGGCCGGCGGCACCGGCGACATCGCCGCGCTGCTGAAGGATCGGGTGGGCGAGACCGGCGAGATCGTGCTCGGCGACATCAATGCCGGCATGCTGTCGGTGGGCCGCGATCGCATGACCGATCGCGGCCTGGTGTCGGGCCTGGATTACGTGCAATGCAACGCCGAGGCGCTGCCGTTCCCTGATCGGAGCTTCGATCTGGTCACGATCGCCTTCGGCCTGCGCAACGTCACCGACAAGGACGCCGCGCTGCGCGAGATGTACCGCGTGCTGAAGATCGGCGGCCAGGCGCGCGTGCTGGAATTCTCGGAAGTGACCGCCGAATGGTTCAAGCCGGTCTACGACTTCCATTCGTTCAAGGTGTTGCCGAAGCTGGGCCAGCTGTTCGCCCGCGACGCCGGCAGCTACCAGTACCTGGCCGAGAGCATCCGCAAGCATCCGCCGCAGGAACAGCTGAAGGCGATGATGGACGAAGCCGGCTTCGCCCGTGCCAGCTACAGGAACCTCAGCGCCGGCATCGTCGCGGTGCATACGGGTTATCGCGTTTAAGCGGTTCCTTCCTCATGGAAGGGGGAGTAGGTTCTGCGCCAAGAGCAAATCCCCCGTCACCCGCTGGCGCGGGCGCCCGCCCCCTTTTTCAAGCGCTTCTCAACAGCCGAATGGCTGGTCAAGGGGGCTATCACGCCGTCACGTGCTTGCAGCGACTGGCTTTTCCTCCCCCTTGACCAGCCATTCGGCTGTTGAAAGCGCAAAAGGGGGACCGAGGGGGATTTGCTTCTGGAGCCACTCCCCAAGCTGCGCCGCATCAAGGCAAGCGCCGCGCGGGCGGGTAAACTGCGCGCTTCCCTGACGCAGGAACCCCTGATGCGCGCCGTACTGTTGACCCTGTCCTGCGCCGCCGTGCTGGCGGCCGGCTGCTCCCAAGAATCCGCTCCCGCTCCCGAAGCTCCCGCCGCCAAGCCCGCGCCGACCGCCGTGAAGACCGAACGCAGCCACGACGAAAGCTCCTACGCCGAGCCGACCAAGGTCGTCATCAAGGATCTGGCGCTGGATCTGGCGGTCGATTTCGACCAGAAGCAGCTCGGCGGCACCGCCAGCTACACCCTGGAATGGAAGGACAAGGCGGCCAAGCAGCTGGTCCTGGACACCCGCGACCTGAGCATCGAGAAGGTCGAAGGCCAGGACGCCGCCGGCGCCTGGGCGCCGCTGCAGTTCAACCTGGCGCAGGCCGACAAGATCTTCGGCAGCAAGTTGACCATCGAGGCGCCCGCGCAGAACGCGCACGTGCGCATCGCCTACAAGACCTCGCCGCAGGCTTCGGGCCTGCAGTGGCTGGCGCCGTCGATGACCGAGGGCAAGCAGTTGCCCTTCATGTTCAGCCAGTCGCAGGCCATCCACGCGCGCAGCTGGGTGCCGCTGCAGGACACCCCGAGCGTGCGTTTCACCTACAGCGCGCACGTGACCTCGCGTCCGGACGTGATGGTGCTGATGAGCGCCGACAACGATCCGGCCGCGCCGCGCGATGGCGACTACAGCTTCAAGATGCCGCAGCCTATTCCGTCCTACCTGCTGGCCATCGCGGCCGGTGATCTGGTGTTCAAGCCGATCTCCAACCGCAGCGGCGTGTGGGCTGAACCCTCGATGGTCGAGAAGGCCACCAGGGAGTTCGAGGACACCGAGAAGATGATCGGCGTGGCCGAATCGCTGTACGGCCCATACCGCTGGGAACGCTACGACATGCTGGTGCTGCCGCCATCGTTCCCGTTCGGCGGCATGGAGAACCCGCGCCTGACCTTCGCCACCCCGACCGTGATCGTCGGCGACAAGTCGCTGGTCTCGCTGATCGCGCACGAGCTGGCGCACAGCTGGTCCGGCAACCTGGTGACCAACGCCAGCTGGAAGGACATCTGGCTCAACGAGGGTTTCACCACCTACGTGCAGGACCGCATCACCGAGGCGCTGTACGGCAAGGAACTGGCCGAGATGGAGCGCCAGATCGACCAGACCGAACTGCTGGACGAGGTGAAGAACATGTCGCCGGCCGATCAGGCACTGGCGCTGCCGCCGCTGACCGATCGCGATCCGGATGATTCGCTGAGCCAGGTTGCCTACGTCAAGGGCGCGTGGTTCCTGAAGTTCCTGGAAGAGCGCTTCGGCCGCGCCACCTTCGATCCGTTCCTGCGTGGCTGGTTCGACGATCATGCGTTCCAGAGCGCGACCACCGACCAGTTCGTCGAGTACCTGAAGAAGAACCTGCTGCCGAAGAACCCGAACGCGGTCACCGAGGCCGAACTGAACGCCTGGCTCAACGAACCCGGCATTCCCAAGTTCGCCGCCAAGGCGCAGTCGCGCGGTTTCTCCAATACCGACACCGCGCGCATCGCCTGGCTGGGCAGCGGCCAGCTGCCGAACCCGCAGGTGACCTCGGGCTGGGTGACCCAGCAGTGGGTGAGCTTCATCAACGGCATGGGCGACAAGCTGACCGTCGAACAACTGGCGCAGCTGGACAAGGCGTACCACTTCACCGGCACCCAGAACGGCGAGATCGCCATGCGCTGGTACCCGCTGACCGTGCGCAGCGGTTACCTGGAAGCGCGTCCGGAACTGGGCAAGTTCATCGAGCGGGTCGGCCGCCGCAAGCTGATCATGCCGATCTACGAGGAACTGGTGAAAACCCCGGACGGCCTGGCCTTCGCGGAGGAGAGCTTCGCCCGCGCCAAGCCGGGTTACCACCCGATCACCACCGCGTCGGTCGAGGCCCTGCTGGCCAAGGCCAAGGCGGGCGAAAGCAAGTAAGCGATGCGTCGTCCACGCATCCCATGGAAAACGGTCGCCGTCACGGCGGCCGTTTTCGTTTGCGCGCTGCTGATCTGGGTGTGGCGCGATCCGATGGTGCTGGTGCGCGGCGAACTGGCGCGCCAGCGCTGGGCGGCGGGACTGAGCCTGCATCACGCCGAGGTGGCCGGGCATCGCTGGGCCTATGCCGAACGCGAAGCGAAGGATCCGGCGGCGCCGACGCTGGTGATGATCCACGGCTTCACCGGCAGCAAGGAAAACTGGTATCCGCTGGCCGAGCGTCTGGCCGGCCAGTACCGGGTGGTGATTCCGGATCTACCCGGTTGGGGCGCGAGCGAACGCAAGGCGGGCGAGGACTACGGTTTCGACGCGCAGAACCGGCGGGTGGCCGAGTTCATCGCCCGGATCGCGCGCCGGCCCGGCAGTCCGCTGGTACTGCTCGGCCACTCGATGGGTGGCGGCATCGTCGCCCTGACCGCGGCGGATCGCCCGGATCTGGTGGATCGGGTCGCGCTGATCGACGCGGCCGGCGTGCGCTTCCGCGACAACGTGTTCGGCGAGCAGGTGCTGGCCGGACACAATCCGTTCGCGGTGCACGACGTAGCCTCGCTCAAGCGCTACCTCGATACCGTGTTCCACCGCGAGGACGCCAAGCCGTCGATTCCGTGGCCGGCCTCGCGCGGCCTGATCGACTGGCGCCGCGCGCAGGCGCCGTTCGAGCAGGCGGTGCTGGATCGCATTGGCCGCGGCCCGGAAGCGTTCCTGCCCGGACAGGCCGCCGCGCACATCCGCCAGCCCACGCTGCTGCTGTGGTGCACGCAGGATCGGGTGATCGATCCGAGCGCGCTGGAACTTTACGGCGAACGCATCCCGCAAGCGGTTAAAGTGCGGCTGTCCGACTGCGGCCACATGTCGATCATGGAACGTCCCGACGACGTCGCCGCCGCGGTCGATTACCTGATACGCAACGGAGCTCCCCGATGAAACGCACCCTGATCGTCCCGGCCATGCTGGCCAGCGTCCTGGCCCTGTCCGCCTGCGGTGACCGCGAGGCCGAGCAGCGCGCCGCCGCGCAGGCCCAGGCCGCCGCCAACGAGGAGGCGGCCAACCAGCTGGCCGGCAAGTTCGACGCCGCCCAGGCCGCGCGCGATTGGGAGATGGCGCGCATCCACGGCATCGCCCTGCTGGATCAGTATCCGGACACGCAGGCGGCCACGCGCATCAAGCCGCTGCTGGAAGAGGTGAAGGCCAAGGCCGAAGGCGCGCGCGAGGAGCGCCGCCTGCAGGCATTGTGGGACTACGCCCAGATCGCCACCGACGGCGGAACCCAGCGCACCGCCGCCATTCACAGCAAGGATCCGGTGGACGTGGACGGCAGCGGCGCCAAGCCGGTGCAGCTGATCTTCCGCGATCATCCCAAATGGAAGCGCAGCAGCTACCTGGTCCTGCAGGCCAGCGACTTCCGCTGCCCGGGCGGTTGCAAGGTCAAGGTGGTGGCCGACGGCGCGCCCGCGCGCGCGATGGACGCCTGGCGCCCGGACACCGACGAGGCCATCGCCATGTTCATCACCGACCAGAAGGCGCTGTGGAAACTGGCGGGCAAGACCCAGGTGCTGGAGATCGAGTTCCCGGTGAAGGCCGGCGGCACCCGCAAGGCCGTGTTCGAGACCGGTGGCCTCGACGGCAGCCAGATGCCGGGTTGGGATTGATCCCGTAAGCCTAGGACTCCGACGCCGGCAACGGCGCCTGTTCCATTCGGTTGCGGCCGTTGAACTTGGCCTGGTACAGCGCGCGGTCGGCGCGCTTGAGCAGGGTTTCCAGCGAGGCGCCGTCGGTGAGCGGCGGTTGCATCGCCAGGCCGATGCTGATGGTGATGTCCAGGCGGCGGCCGTCTTCCAGTTCGAACGGTTGCGCCGACACGCGCAGCAGTTGTTCGGCCAGGCGCAGGGCGTCGCGCTCGCCGACGCCGGGCATCAGGATGGCGAATTCCTCGCCGCCGAAACGGCCCAGCAGATCGCCGTCGCGCAGCAGCCTGCGCGCGCGCGCGGCGAAGGCGACCAGCACGGTGTCGCCGGCGGCGTGACCGTGGCGATCGTTGATCGCCTTGAAGTGATCCAGATCCACCATCAGCACGGCGAGGCCGCCGCCCTGCGCGCGGGCGCGCTCCAGCGCGGCCTCGCCGCGGCGCTCGAAGGCGCGGCGGCTGAGCGTCTGGGTCAGCGCATCGTGGTTGGCGGCGTGGTTGAGCGCGTTGAGTAGCCGGTTGCGGGCGGCGTGGGCACCGGCCACGGTCAACGGCGCCACCGCGACCAGCGCCATGCCGATGCGCATCGAGACGGTCGCGGCCATGTCGTCCCGCATGTGCAGGTCGATCCAGCCGTTGGCGATGCCCACCAGGGTCCAGATGCACAGCAGGGCGGTGGCGGCCGCGGTGGTGAACAGCCGGTAGCTCAGCGCGCACCACAGCAGCGCCGGCACCGGGAAGGCAATCGCGCCGGGTCCGCCGATCGCCACGCCCAGCAACACCGTCAGCAGCAGCGACAGCGCGGGCAGGCGGTGGCCGGGCATGTTCAGGAAGCGCGCCAGCGGTTCGCGCCAGGCGTGGCGCAGGTCGCGCGGGGAGGGCAGCAGCAGGACCACCGGCACCAGTGCCACGTAGCTGACCAGTTCGGCCGAGAACCAGATGCCGATGGCCTGGACCAGATCGGCGCCGATCAGCGAGCGGGCGATCAGGCAGCCCGAAAGCGCGGCGGCGAAGGCGGCACCGGCGCACACCATCAGCACCCGCAGCATCGACTGCGCGCGCTGCAGGCCCAGATCCTCGCGCCGGAACCGGTGGAACAGCAGGCAGCCGACCGCCACGCCGGCCAGGTTGGCGCCGGTCAGGCGCAGGGTGGCGGACAGGCTGCCGCCGGTGAGCAGGTCCGCGCCCAGGTAACCGGCCGCCGCGGCGAGCCAGCCCAGCGGGGTCGCCAGCGCGGGCCGGCGCGCGAACACGCCCAGCAGCAAGGCGTTGGTGGGCCAGAACGAGGCCAGCTGGTGCTCGGGGCGGCTGAGGATGCCCAGCCAGGAGGCGACCAGCACCATCAGGCCGATGCCGGCGGCGGCCGCGAGTTGGCGGAAAACGCGGGAAAAACGGGACGGCGGGACGGCCGGAGCGGTGTCCTGGGGGTTCCCCTCGCGGGGATGTCCTGCATGCGTACCTATCATTGCCGCCTTGCACGGGCGGTCGTGTTACCCGCCCTTCGCCATCACCTTACGCCGGAACGGTGACGGATTTCATCCCTTCGCCACGAACCTGGCACGGGCGCACCCGGCCGCGACGGATCAGAGCGAGTAGCCGAACTGCTGCTTGAACTGCTCGTTGAATTCGTCGAAGTCGAAGCGCTGGTTCTGGGTGCCGGGGTGCTCGACCTTGAGCGCGCCCATCAGGTTGCCCATGCGGCCGATGGTCAGCCAGTCGTAGCCCTTCTCGATGCCGAAGATCAGGCCGGCGCGGAAGGCGTCGCCGCAGCCGGTCGGGTCGGTGACCCGGCGCTCGTGGGCCGGCGGGATGTCGTAGGTCCTGTCGGGGGTGTGGATCTGCGAGCCGTGCGGGCCGCGGGTGGTGATGTAGGCCTTGACCCGCTTGACGATGTCGTTCTCGCTCCAGCCGGTGCGTTCCTGCAGCAGGTTGGACTCGTAGTCGTTGACGGTCACGTAGTCGGCCAGTTCGATGAACTGGCGCAGTTCCTCGCCGTTGAACAGCGGCATGGCCTGGCCGGGGTCGAAGATGAAGGGAATGCCGGCCCCGGCGAACTCGGCGGCGTTCTGCAGCATGCCTTCGCGCCCGTCCGGGCTGACGATGCCGAAGGTCACCCCGGGCACGTCCTTCACGTGGTTCTCGTAGCTGCGCATCATCGCGCCCGGATGGAACGCGGTGATCTGGTTGTTGTCGTGATCGGTGGTGATGAACGCCTGCGGGGTGAACAGTTCCTCGATCACCTTGACCTGGCTCAGGTTGATGGCCTGTTCCAGGAACCATTCCCGGTACGGGCCGAAGTCCTGGCCCACGGTCGCCATCGGGATCGGATCGCCGCCCAGCAGCTTCAGGTTGTAGGCGATGTTGCCGGCGCAGCCGCCGAACTCGCGGCGCATGCGCGGGACCAGGAAGGACACATTCAGGATGTGCACCTTGTCCGGCAGGATGTGGTTCTTGAACTGGTCCGGGAACACCATGATGGTGTCGTAGGCGAGGGAACCACAAATCAGTGCGGACATCGGCAAGGCTCGGCGGGTGGACGGCGGCCGGCCATGCCTGGCCGGTCGAAAAAAACGGGACGGCCACCCCGGTTCGGGCGGGCCGGTGCGAAGGTTACCGGCTGAGCGCGCGCGGGGCCAGTCTTGATCCGGCCTCGGCGGACCGTACGCAGCGGCGACCGGCGGTATCCATTCCGGTCGGCCGAGTGGTCGCCATGTGCGTTTTTCCCCGCGTTTTCACGAGATTTTTCCTTGCCCGCACACAGGCGGGTTGCTAGGCTAGCCGACTTCGTTTCGTGCCCAAAAAATCGCCAGCCCCCGCTGCGCGATCCGCCACCAGCAGGACCCACTCCCCGATGTTCAAAAAGCTCCGCGGCATGTTCTCCAATGACCTGTCCATCGACCTGGGCACGGCCAATACCCTCATCTACGTGCGCGGACAGGGCATCGTGCTGAACGAACCGTCGGTGGTGGCGGTGCGCCAGGACCGGGCGATCGGCGGTTCCCGCTCGGTCGCCGCGGTGGGCGCCGAGGCCAAGCAGATGCTGGGCCGCACCCCCGGCCACATCACCACGATCCGGCCGATGAAGGACGGCGTGATCGCCGACTTCACCTACACCGAAGCGATGCTCAAGTACTTCATCAAGAAGGTGCACAAGTCGCGCGTGCTGCGCCCCAGCCCGCGCGTGCTGGTGTGCGTGCCGGCCGGCTCCACCCAGGTCGAGCGCCGCGCCATCAAGGAATCGGCCGAAGAGGCCGGCGCCCGCGACGTCTACCTGATCGAGGAACCCATGGCCGCCGCCATCGGCGCCGGCATGCCGGTCACCGAGGCCCGCGGCTCGATGGTCATCGACATCGGCGGCGGCACCACCGAGGTGGCGGTGATCTCGCTGAACGGCATCGTCTACTCGCAGTCGGTCCGCATCGGCGGCGACCGCTTCGACGAATTCATCACCAACTACGTCCGCCGCAACCACGGCATGCTGATCGGCGAAGCCACCGCCGAGCGGATCAAGCTGGAAATCGGCTGCGCCTATCCGCAGCCGGAGCTGCAGGAAATGGAAATCTCCGGCCGCAACCTCGCCGAGGGCGTGCCGAAGATGATCAAGATCAACTCCAACGAAGTGCTGGAAGCCCTGCACGAGCCGCTGTCGGGCATCGTCAGCGCGGTCAAGCTGGCGCTGGAGCAGACCCCGCCGGAACTGTGCGCCGACGTCGCCGAGCGCGGCATCGTGCTGACCGGTGGCGGCGCCCTGCTGCGCGACCTGGATCGCCTGATCTCCGAGGAAACCGGCCTGCACGTGCAGGTGGCGGACGATCCGCTGACCTGCGTGGCGCGCGGCGGCGGTCGTGCCCTGGAGCTGGTCGACATGCACGGCAACGAGTTCTTCGCGCCGGAATGAGGCCGGGGATGCGGAACCGGGGACGGGGAATGGAGGTTTGTTCTTTCCGTGATTCCGGTTCCCGCGTCCGCCCGCCGTTTCCGCGACGGAGACCGGAAACACCCGCTGTGATTCCCGATCCGGAATGCCGCCCGCGCGGATTCCGGTTTTCCCGATTCCTCCCACCCGATTCCCGGCCCTGATGCCTGCCTACGCCGGTCCTCCCGTCGCCTCCCGTCCTGGAGAAGTCGCCAGCACCCTGCGCCTGCTGGGCTATCTGGCGCTGGCGATCGCCCTGATCGTGCTGGATCACCGTGGCGGCTGGCTGTCGCAGGCGCGCGCGCAGGTCAGCGTGGTGACCCAGCCGCTGTGGTGGCTGGCGGGCCTGCCCGGCCGGGTCGGCACGCGGGTCAAGGACGATGCGGTGACCCGCACCCGGCTGATGGAGGAAAACCGCCAGCTGCGCAATGAACTGCTGGTGGCCAACGCCCGCCTGACCCGGCTCAGCACGGCGGCGGCCGACAACCTGCAACTGCGCGCGCTGCTGGGCGTGGCCGAAAGCCGCGGCCTGGACGTGCAGCTGGCGCCGATCCTCGACATCGATCTGGATCCCACCCGCCAGCGCCTGGTGCTGGACGCCGGCAGCGGCGACGGCGTGCGCATCGGCCAGCCGGTCATCGACGCCGGCGGCCTGATGGGACAGATCACCCAGGTGACCCCGGCCCATGCGACCGTCCTGCTGCTGACCGATCCCGATCACGCGGTGCCGGTGGTGGTCGCCAGCAGCGGTGTGCGCCTGATCGCCTACGGGCGCGGCCGCAGCGATCAGCTGGAACTGGCCGACATCCCGCTCAACAGCGGGGTCAAGGTCGGCGACGTCGTGGTCACGTCCGGCCTGGGCGGGCGGTTCCCCGCCGGCTTCCCGGTCGGAACCATCACCGCCCTGAGGCCGGACGACAGCCATGCCTTCCTGGTCGGGGACGTGCGCCCGGCCGCGCAGCTGGATCGTGGACGCGACGTCCTGCTGCTGCGTTCGGCGCCGCCGTTGCGCTTGCCATCGCCAGCCACGCGCCCGGCCACCGCGCCGGTGGATCCGGCCAGCGTGCCGGTCAGCCCGGCCGTGAACGGCGTGACGCCCGCCACCGGCGCCGCCGCCAATGCGGCCGGCGCCGCGACGCCCGGTGCCGCCGGCACGGCACCAGCCACCGCTTCGCCGGCCGGCGAAGCGGCCAATCCGCCGCGCGCGAACGCCGCGCCCGGGCCGCAGACATCACCGCCGTCGGCCAATCAGGCCACTCCGGCCACGGAGCCCGCCCGATGAGCCGTATCCGCAGCGGCTGGATCCTGCCGCTCAGCTTCATCGTCGCCCTGTTGCTGGGCCTGCTGCCGTTGCCGGAGATGCTGCAGCCGCTGCGTCCTTACTGGCTGGCGCTGGTGCTGGCCTACTGGGTGATCGAAACACCCGAGCGCGCCGGCCTGGGACTGGCGATGGGCGTGGGCGTGATCGCCGACGTGATGTTCGGCAGCCTGCTCGGCGAACAGGCGCTGCGGCTGGTGATCATGGCCTTCATCCTGCAGCGGTTCCGCCTGCAGCTGCGGTTCTTCCCGGTATCCCAGCAGGCGCTCGCCATCGGCGGCCTGCTCATCAACGATCGCATCGTCGACGCCGCCATCCACTGGCTGCTCGGCGAACCCCGACTGCCCTGGAACTACTGGTGGGCGCCGCTGCTGGGCACGCTGCTGTGGCCGTTGATCTACGTGTTGCTGGACATGCTGCGCCAGGGCCGGCGCAGCTGATCCGGCCATGATCAGCCGCCGCGCCGCCAAGAATCCGCACGCCGAGGCCGAGCAGTTCCGGCGTCGCGCGATGCTGGGCTTCGCGGTGGTCGCGCTAGCGCTGATCGGCCTGGGCGGCTGGTACTTCAAGCTGCAGGTGCTGGATCACGACGAGTACGCCACGCGTTCGGAAGCCAACCGGATCAAGCCGCGCCCGGTGGTGCCGGGACGCGGCGCCATCTACGACCGCAATGGCGTGCTGCTGGCGGAGAACGTACCGGCGTTCCGCCTGGACGTCACCCCGGACAAGGTTGGCGATCCCGCCCGCCTGATCGCCGAACTGGGCCGGGTCATCGCGCTGGCGCCGGAAGACATCGAACGCTTCGAGGCCACCCGCAAGAGCACGCGCGGATTCCGCCCGATCACCCTCAAGCTGCGCGTCAGCGAAGAGGAAATGGCCCGCTTCGCGGTGGATCGCTGGCGCTTTCCCGGCGTGGAGCTGGTGCCCTATCTGACCCGCCGCTATCCCTACGGCGAACTGTTCGCGCACGTCATCGGCTACGTCGGCCGCATCGACGAGAAGGACCTGGAAGTCCTCGGCGAGGGCAACGCCGCGCTCACCCACATCGGCAAGACCGGCCTGGAGCGCTATTACGACGAGGCGCTGCGCGGCAAGGTGGGCTACGAAAAGGTCGAGACCAACGTCGAAGGCCGCGCGCTGCGGGTGGTCGGCCGGGTGCCGGCGGTGGCGGGCACCGATCTGCGCCTGAGCGTGGATCTGAAACTGCAGCAGGCGCTGGTCGCCGCGTTCGGCGAACACGAGGGCTCGGCGATCGCGATGGATCCGCGTACCGGCGAGATCCTCGCGATGGTCAGCCTGCCCAGCTACGACCCCAACCTGTTCGTCAACGGCATCTCCAGCAAGGATTTCAAGGCGCTCAACGAAAATCCCTCGCGGCCACAGTTCAACCGCCTGGTGCTGGGCGGCGTGGCGCCCGGCTCGACCCTGAAACCGCTGATCGCGCTGGCCGGCCTGGACAGCGGCCTGCGCCGGCCCGAGGACAAGGTGCTGTCCACCGGCATGTTCTACCTGCCCGGCACCAGCCGCGGCTGGGGCGACGCGCATCGCGGCGGCCATGGCTGGACCGACCTGCGCAAATCGATCGCGCAGTCGGTGAACACCTATTACTACCGGCTGGCGCTGGATCTGGGCATCGAACGCTTCGACGACTACATGACCCGCTATGGCTTCGGCCAACCGACCGGCATCGACCTGACCGGCGAGATCAGCGGCATCCTGCCGTCGCCCGCGTACAAGGCCAAGAGCCGCAAGGAGCGCTGGTATCCCGGCGACACCGTCAACATCGCCATCGGCCAGGGCGACTGGAAGGTCACTCCGCTGCAACTGGTGCGGGCGATCTCCGCGATCGCCGATGGCAACCTGCGCCAGCCGCATCTGGTGCGCGATCAGCGCACCGGCTTCGACGCCGCATGGACGCCGCTGCCGGTGGCCACGCCGATGCCGATCAGCACGGTCCCGGGCAACGTGCAGGTCGTCCGCGAGGGCATGATGGCGACCATGCAGCCGGGCGGCACCGGCGCGTCGATGGCGCGCGGCGCACCCTACCTGATGGCGGGCAAGACCGGCACCGCGCAGGTGATCAGCCGGCGCGGCACCGCCGCGATCAATCCCAAGAGCCTGCCCATGCACCTGCGCCATCGCTCGCTGTTCGTGGGTTTCGCCCCGGCCGACGCACCGGCCATCGCGATCGCGGTGGCGGTGGAAGGCGGCGGCTACGGCGGCACCACCGCCGCGCCGATCGCGCGCAAGATCCTGGATGCCTTCATGCTGGGCAAGATGCCGGAAGGCGCGGACGATCCGCAGGCGGCCAGCAGCGATCCCGAACAATTGCCGGTGACCGCTCCCCCGGCGAATCCGGCGACCACCGGCACGCCCGCGAACCCGTCCGCCGCGCCATCGCCGGCCGCCCCCACGCCGCCGGGACGCGCGCCATGATCGAGATGCTGCGCTGGGCCGTCGATCTGCTGCGCTACCTGTTGCGCACCCTGGACTGGCCGCTGCTGGGCGCGCTCGGCGCGCTGATGGCGATCGGGCTGGCGGTGCTGTACAGCGCGGGCGGCGAGGATCTGGGTTCGCGCCTGCTGCTGGCGCAGGGCGCGCGCTTCGCGGTCGGGCTGGTGGCGATGTGGGCATTGTCGCGGGTGTCGCCGGTGCGCCTGCGCGGCTGGACGCCCGGCGTGTTCATCGCCTCGCTGCTGCCGCTGCTGCTGGTGCTGTTCATCGGCACCGGCAAGCATGGCCGCCACTGGATCGACCTGAAGGTGTTCTACCTGCAGCCGTCCGAGCTGCTGAAGATCACCCTGCCGATGATGATGGCGTGGTACCTGCATCGCGAGCCGCTGCCGCCGCGCATCAGGACGGTGATCGTCGCCGGCATCCTGATCGCCATCCCCACCGGCCTGATCCTGCTGCAACCGGATTTCGGCACCGGCATGCTGGTCGCCGCCAGCGGCGTGTTCGCGCTCCTGCTGGCCGGCCTGCCGTGGTGGTGGGTGGGCGTGGGCGTGGGCAGCGTGGCCGCGGCGGCGCCGGTGGCGTGGTTCTGGTTCCTGCGCCCCTACCAGAAGGATCGCATCCTGACCTTCCTCAATCCGGAGAACGATCCGCTCGGCACCGGCTGGAACATCATCCAGTCCAAGATCGCCATCGGCGGCGGCGGACTGTCGGGCAAGGGCTGGGGGCAGGGCTCGCAGTCGCACCTGAACTACCTGCCCGAACACACCACCGACTTCATCTTCGCGGTGCTGTCCGAGGAGTTCGGCTGGATCGGCGTGGCGGTGGTGCTGGCGCTGTACCTGTTCGTGATCGGGCGCTGCCTGTGGATCGCCATCGAGGCGCGCGACACCTATTCGCGCCTGCTGGCCGGCTCGCTTGGCCTGGCCTTCTTCGTCTACGTGATCGTCAACGGCGGCATGATCTCCGGCCTGCTGCCGGTGGTCGGCGTGCCGATGCCGCTGCTGAGCTACGGCGGCACTTCCGCCGTCTCGCTGCTGGCCGGCCTCGGCCTGGTGATGGCGGTACGCGCGCACCGACCGGTGCATGGGTATTGATTGAGCCGGGAATGGGGAATAGGGAATAGGGAATGGCAAAGGCAGGAGCCTTTGCTTTTAACGATTCCCCATTCTCCATTCCCGATTCCCGCCCCCTAGTACATTCACTATTTCTCACGTTTAGCGTGCTACCCTCGCGCCGATGATTCGACGCGCCCTTGTCTGCCTGATCACCTTCGGCCTGGTTGCCTGCGCGACTCCGCCGAAGAACCCGCCGACCGCCGCGCCCGCGGCGAGCGGAGCCCAGTCACCCGCTGCGAAAGCGTCGGCCAGTCCGGCCGAGACGTCGGTGGAGCGCGTGGCCAACGCCCCTATCGTGGTGGAGGATTTCGCCACCGCACGCGCCAACTTCGTGCGCGACACCGCCGCGCGCTACGGCGTCGATCCGGCGTACATCGATTCGGTACTGTCGCAGGCGGTGTTCCGCGACGACGTGATCGCGCTGATGTCGCGGCCGGCCGAGCGGGTCAAGCCGTGGAGCGAGTACCGGCCCAACTTCATCACCGCCTCGCGCATCAGCGGCGGCCAAGCGTTCATGGCCAGGCATCGCGACGCGCTGGCGCGCGAGGAAAAGGCCTATGGCGTGCCGGCCGAGATCATCGTCGCCATCATCGGCGTCGAGACCAGCTATGGCAGCTACACCGGCAAGCACCGCGTGCTGGACGCGCTCTACACGCTGGCGTTCCGCTATCCGCGCAGCGGCAACCCCGAGCGTGCCGCCTACGAGCAGCGCCGCGAGCTGTTCTTCCGCGACGAGCTGGCACAGCTGTTCGCGCTGGGCCGCGAGGAGAAGCTGGACGTCACCAGTCTGATCGGCAGCTATGCCGGCGCGATGGGCATGGGCCAGTTCATGCCATCCAGCTACCGCGAGTTCGCGGTGGACGGCAACGGCGACGGTCGCCGGGATCTGTTCAACAGCGTCGACGACGTGTTCGCCTCGGTCGCCAACTACTTCCGCAAGAAGGGCGGCGAGCGCGGCGGCTGGGTGCCGGGCGGCCCGGTGGTGGCGCGCGCCGAACTGCAGGCCGGCTATCCCGAATTCAACCCCGATACCTGGACCCCCGACTACACCCTGGCCGATCTGGCCCAGCGCGGGTATCGTCCGCTGGAACCGGTCGCCGCCGACGCCACCGCCACCCTGGTGTCGCTGGAAGGCAGCGCCGGCAAGCAGTATTGGCTGGGCTTCCAGAACTACTACGCGATCACCCGCTACAACAACTCCAAGATGTACGCGATGGCCGTGTACCAGTTGTCCCAGGCCATCGCCGGCAGGGAGATTCCGCCCGCATGAAATGGCTTCTGCCCGCGCTGCTCACCCTCAGCCTGGCGGCCTGCAGCACGGCGCCGAAGAAACCGGTCCCGCCGCCGCTGTCCGGCAAGGGCAAGCCGGGATCCTCGACCGCGCACCAGGGCCGCGGTCCCGCCACCGGCAAGGATTGCTCGTTCTACGCACCGGCGCAGGAAGATCCGGCCACGCGCGGTAACTACACCGCCGGTGGCCTGTACAAGCCCGGCGTCTCCGACACCACGCCCGATCACGAGCCGGACCTGGACTGCATCGCCGAGCCGGCGGTGACCGCCGAGGCGCGCTCGCCGATCGGCAACCGTTCCCCCTACACCGTGCTGGGCAAGAAATACCAGGTGCTGGACAAGGTCGACGGCTACGTGGAGCAGGGCACCGCGTCGTACTACGGCAACAAGTTCCATGGCCGCCGCACCTCCAACCAGGAGGTGTACGACATGTACGCCTTCACCGCCGCCCACAAGACCCTGCCGCTGCCGAGCTTCGCGCGGGTGACCAACCTGGACAACGGCCAGTCGGTGATCGTGCGGGTGAACGATCGCGGCCCCTTCCACGACGGGCGCGTGATCGACCTCAGCTACGCCGCCGCCTACAAGCTGGGCATCACCCAGCGCGGCACCGGCCGGGTGGAAGTGCGCGCGCTGACCCCGGGCAAGGAAGATCGCGGCTACGCCGCCGCGCCCTCCGCGCCCAGGCCCGCCGCCCCGGCCAGCAGCGGCATGGACGCGCTGGTGGAAAAACTGCCGGCATCGACCGCGGCGGCGCAGGCCAATGGCGCGACCGCGACGACGACGGCGGCGACGGCGACGGCGACCAATGCGGCGGTGGTCGCCACGGTGGACCGGCGCGGCAGCCGGCGCTACCACGTCATTCCGGATACGAAGAATCCGGCCAGTGCCGATCGCTTCGATGCGTGGATGCAGGCCAACGGCGTGCGGGTGGCGACCGGCAAGCCGGCCAACGCGCCCGCCGGGGCGCGCGGCGCGTCCGTGCCGGCATCCGGCGCGGCGCCGGCAACCGCCCGGGTCGCGGCCACCACGCCGGCTTCACCGGTCATCAGCGCGGGAGTGACCCCGCGCGCGCTGGCGGCGCCGCTGCAATTGCAGGTGGGCAGCTTCGCCAGTCGCGAGAATGCCGATCGCGCGTTGGCCCGGCTGGTCGCGGCGGGCATCGCCGGCGCCAGCCTGAGCGACGTGCAGAGCAATGGCCGGGTGCTGTGGCGCCTGCGCGTGGGCGCCACCGACGCGGCCGGCGCCGACGAACTCGCCGGCCGCATCGCGAGTCTGGGCTTCGGACGCCCGCAACTGGTCCGCGACTGAGCCGCGGAGCGGCTTTTTCGCCCGTTTTGCCTGTTTTCTGTCCCGGCGGGATTCCCAGCCGCCGGGGCGCCCCTAAAATGTCGTTTTCGTCGAACGGGCCCCGTGCCCAGTCAGGAGTTCGCAGCAGATGAAGTTCCGTTTCGCCCTGGCCGCCCTGGCCACCGCCGCCTTTGGCGCGGCAATCGCGCAGACCCCGGCTCCACAGCCGGCGCCGGCCGCACCGGCGGCCGAATCCGTCGCCATTCCGCCGCCGCCCAAGCCGGTGGGAACCGCGTGGGTGCTGATGGACTACATCACCGGCCAGGTGCTGGCGGGCGAGAACTACAACCAGCGCGTCGAGCCGGCGAGCATCACCAAGGTGATGACGTCCTACGTGCTGGCCGCCGAACAGAAGAACGGCAAGATCCGCCCCGAAGACCAGGTGATGATGAGCGAACGCGCCTGGCGCGAGGGCGGCGCCGGCACCGACGGCAGCTACAGCGGCTTCGCGGTCAACACGACCGCGCCGCTGCTGGACATGGAAAAGGGCATGGCCGTGCAGTCGGGCAACGACGCCGCCATCGCCCTGGCCGAACATGCCGCCGGCAGCCAGGAAGCCTTCGCTTCGCTGATGAACAACTATGCCGCCAAGATCGGCATGAAGGGCTCGCACTTCGCCAACGCCCACGGCCTGTCCGCGCCGGAACACTATTCCACCGCCTACGATCTGGCCCTGCTGGGCCGCGCGCTGATCCGCGACTATCCGGAAACCTACGCGTTCAACAAGATCAAGGAATTCACCGTCGGCACCATCACCCAGCCCAATCGCAACCTGCTGTTGTGGCGCGATGGCAGCGTGGACGGCATCAAGACCGGCCACCATTCCGGCGCCGGCTACTGCCTGATGAGCTCGGCCAAGCGCGGCGACCAGCGCCTGATCGCGGTGGTGATGGGTTCGACTTCCGAGAAGCAGCGCGCCGACGACAGCCTGGCGCTGCTCAACTGGGGTTTCCGCTTCTATGAAACCCACCGTCTGTACGAACCGGGCAAGGTCATCGCCAGCCAGCGCGTGTGGAAGGGCCAGGCCAAGGAAGTGCAGCTGGGCGTGGCCCAGCCGATGCTGGTCAGCGTGCCGCGCGGTCGCTACGGCGATCTCAAGCCCAGCATGAACGTGCCCAAGACCCTGGTCGCGCCGATCGCCAAGGGCCAGGCCATCGGTGACGTGAAGGTCACCCTGGACGGCAAGGTCGTCGCCCAGGCGCCGCTGGTGGCGATCAACGCGGTCGAGGAAGCCGGCTTCTTCAAGCGTCTGTGGGATGCCTTCTGGATGTGGTGGGAGTCGGACTGAGTTCCGCGACCCACACGCAATGAACACGAAGCCGGCGCAAGCCGGCTTCGTCGTTTTCGCGCTACGCGAAAATCACAAGATTTCACCAACGGCGATGACAGGGAGCGATTGATTGTGCGTCGCTGATCATCAATCGAATACGAGGAACCCATCACTAGGAGAATTCCGAAATGAAGTCCGTTTCTGTCATGTGGCGCCGCCCATGTGCTTCAAATGCGGCATCGACCTGTGGCGTCCCCAGACTGCCAGCATCTCAGGTCAAAAATGGACTCTGGAAGCAAAAAAGGGAGGGCATATGCAGAAACGTAATGTGGTGGCTGCTTCATCAAGGACGAAAACGAGATGCTTGATTTTCATGTTGGTCAGCATGATCTCGCTTTCGCCATTTCAATTGGCAGCAAGCACGAACCCGAGCATTCCAAGGGACGTCGGCTGCAAGGCTGAGTTTGACGCCGTCGGGATCGCGATATTGACCGAGATAGAAGGTCATGGTGCAAGGCAGGGACTCACCATCCATTTGAATGCGGCTTGGAATCTCTTCTGGAATGCTAAGAATCCTATTGAGGCAAGAGAAAGACTGGACGAGCTAAAAAAACTTCTGGGTACCAATGGTGTCGTGGGGATCTCCCCGGAAAGCAAACAGATCGTCTCCGAACTCGTGGATGAGTTGCGTCGCTGCATCGTGGGAGGGCGCACACCGGAGGAAGCCTTCATAGCCGTGGAGGTCTACTATTTCGACGAAACAACACCCGATGGAAAAGGGGAACGCGCAGGCCGTGGCGTCTACCTCTTCGTTGACGGTACGTATATTAAGTCGACGGATGATGATGGGCGCGCGAGGCTCATGGTTCCTACGGGATTGGTCGCAGTGCAGGCGATCGTTCCTTCCAGCGCGATTGCAAACGCGAGCGTGGAGGCGGTGGCCGGAACGACCATTCCGATCCAGCTGATCCTGGACGACGGGAAGGAAGTGGTCTCGCCGGCAGAGATTTCCATTAGTTCCGTCAAGAACAGCATACTCCCCGCTGACGCCGACGATTTCACGATAACCCTGCTGGAAGGCGGCGTACCGCGTCCGGTGGTCTATGTGGGGGAAGTGGCCTTGGAGGACGACATCGGAAACACGTTGGCTCACCTGACGGATGAGTTCCGGGTAGATGCGGAAGGTCGCCTGTATCCGGTGACGATGGACGTCATAAGGAAAGCCATCGCGCCCCACGCAGGCAGAAGCCTCCGATTGATCGTCAATGGGGTGGATGCCCTTGGCTTCACGCTGGGTGGGTATCACCCCTTGTATCTCGGACAGCACATACTCAACGCGGTGTTGGTGGCATCGCCGTCCCATCCGTCCCTGTCTGTGGCGGGCATCGAGATCACCTACAACCTGATGGGAACGGATCTGACCTTGACCCGCACCACGGATGCCACGGGCGCGGTGTCATTCGGATCGGTTCCCTTGGGAAACGCAACGCTGAAAGGCATGACCATCGACTCGGGACTCCACTACCACGGAGACGCCATGTTCTTCTTGCGGCAATCCAGCGTGGTCAAGGTCTTGATGGCGCATCCCAAGGATATCCTGGCGGGGCATGCCAAGTATGAGATTGTTCCCTTGGCATCGCCCAACAGGAATGTTCCGATGGGTAGTGGACAGCAGATCCGTGATGAGGACGAGGACGGGATCAGAAGGCGCTTGCATCGCTCCATCGAGCACCTTCATCGCAGCGGCACAATGGAATCGGAGGGCATCAGCCTGAGAGTCGGCGCCGCTGGCGCGGGTGAACCTGTGACGGCTTCCCGGGTATTGACGATCCCCCAGGGAACTCGGCGGGTATTGCTTCGATATCGTGTGTCTACCGCCGAGTATCCGTACTTCGTGACACGCCAAAGCGTGTTCAATGACACCTGGTCGTTGAGCTTGTCAGCGAGCCAGGGCGGGAGCCAACTGTTCAACATCGACAGAAACGTCAATGCGCAACTCAGGGGGGCACCGGCCTGGCGTGCGGACGGCACGACTGGTTACATCAGTCAATACTTCGACGTGGCGTCACTCACCGTTGATGGAACCGCCGACCTTGCGTTGACAGCCACGGCGGTCAACGTGGCAGACAGTCTTCTTCCTACGGTCGTGCATGCGATCCTCAGTGAGGATGTCGGCAAAATGATAATCACCACCGTCGTACCGGACGAGCTTTCGAAGACCCGGGGAGATCACGCGACCTATAGCATCCCGTTCCAGGGAGAAAACAACCAAATCTCCCGGTGGTATTCATTGAAGCTGGACAAGCCCGCTGGCACCAGGATTACCCGCGTGCGCGCCGAACTTGAACATGGTAGCGACAGCATGCAGGGTGGACTGGTACTGGACGAGGGCATCGGTCAGAACGTGCGCATGGTTGACGACAATACGGTTCGGGTGCGGGTGACGCTTCACTCCGGGAGTGGCGTCAATACCGTTCCCCCGCCGGCGCACACGATCTACCACAAGTTCACTGTCGAAGCAGAGACGCCAGACGGAAACCAGGTATCAGCAGAAGCGTCCAGCGCACCCAGGCGTGCCTTGTGGCGCATGCAGGAGGCATGGCGGGTTCCCGAACGGCGTTACGGCATGCGTGATGTGGGAGGGGATGACTGGTTGTCGGCACGGACATGGGAATACTTGGACCGACATGGAGTGCTGTTGACGCGGATCGACGATATCTCCGGAGAGCATGGAAGCAACATTGGACACAGGACGCACGACGTCGGCACAGATATTGACCTGTATCACGTGTACCAGTTTCCTGGAACTATTAGGGGTGAAGACAATTACTTCGCGCTTCGCCGTGCGGTGGTCCGAGTCCTTTCATTGCCAGAGCGGGACGCGGCGGACGACAGGGCGAGAGTACTGGCCTGGGTGTCCCAGACGCGCGCCAGATTTGCCGAAATCCTGACCACCACCGATGCAGAAGCCATCTATTACTCCGTTGGAAGTGATCATGTGGTTGCGGGCGTGATATTGCCTCGCGGTTGGGCCAGGAATCTACTGGTTGATGGCGTGCTGACGGTTCCCGGTCATCGGATTGATACCGGGCTAGGGCCTTGGGGTTTTCCGCAGGAGCGTCTTCGCTATGATGAAATCCACAATAGCCACTTTCATATAAAGAGGCCCCGCGAACGCTGAAAAGGTACTTCGGTGATAGCTGAAGTCCCATAGCCTTGTGGGACTTCAGCTGACTGTCAATTGAGCGGATTCATTATTTTCTTGGGGACTTCCGCTGGCGTTGGGAACGTGTTGAGCCGGTCGCTCCCTTCAATACAGCCGCCGATGCCGCCTCCAGGAACCGCCGGAACACCGGACACTCCATGTGGCTGGGCGCGCGGCAGGCGGCAACGTGGCGGAGGCCGTCACGCATGGCGCCGAGCTGGCGGATGGTGCGGTCCAGTCCGGTGCTCTTGTCCAGCAGCCTCTGCCGGTCGATGCGCGGCTGGCCGTCGGGCGCGAGCATCGCCGCGATCTCGTTGAGGGAAAACCGGCCGCGCGGCCCAGCGCGATCAGCGCGAGCCGATCCAGGATGCGGGCATCGAACTGCGCTAGCGGCGTGGCGGGTGCGGCTTGCCCGCGCCCATCACGCCCCAGCCGGTGCCATGGTCATAGGTGGAATTGCGCGCCGGATGGATGAAGTGACCGCCGAAGCAGAGCTTGCGCAGGATGGCGTCGGGGCGCAGATGCCAACTGGCCCAGCCCAGCGGTGAATCGCCATTCCGATCGCGGGCGTCGATGCGCGCACCGGCCGCCAGCAGCAGATCGATGGCGCGCTCGCTGCCGAACGCGGCGGCGCGATGCAGGGGCGTTTCTCCCTGGGTGCGGGCATCGCGCATGAAGCTGCCGGTCTCGACGCCGGGCAGGGTGGCGCAATCGGGATTGGCACCGGCGACCAGCAGTATTTCAACGATGGCGTCGTAGGCGGGACGGTTGGCCTTGCACAGGGCCAGATGCAACGGCGATTCGCCGGTGTCGGGCAGGACATGGTTCGGATCGGCCCCCTGCTCGATCAGGAACTGGCACAGCGGCCAATGGCCGTGGAAAACCGCATCGCCCAGGCCGAGATTGTCGCCGAGTGATGCAAGCGTCTCTCCACGGGCGAGCAGGAAGCGGATCGCGCTGACGTCGCCGTAGTACGCGCACCACTGGATGAGCCGGACACCATTTCCATCCGCGTCGGTGGCGGCGTGGCCGTCGTCGAGATGCTCGAATGCCAGATCGGTGCGGCCATCGCGGATGCGTTCGAAGCGGTCACTGTTCATGGGACGCCATCCGGGCTGCGGTCCGATGGCCGGATTCTGCCATTGGAACCGACGCGCTCCCGCCGCCGTTCGTCCGACATCCGCCGGATGCACGCGGCTCAGGACTACCCGCGTGCGCCGAATCGTGCCGCCGCATGGAACAACCCCGCCGACGCCAGCCACAGGCCGGTGAACACCACCGTCGCCGGCCAGGGATGATCCATGCCGGAGAACTGGGCGACCAGGCCCACTGCCGCCTGCGCAATCGCGGTGGCGGCGAGCGCGGCGGCCATGTCGCGCGGGCGGAAGCGTGCCATGAACGCACCGGCCACGCCGACCGCCAGCACGCCGGCATACCAGAGGTTGTAGGGATTGGCCTCGCTGCCGACGAATCCGACTGCCAGGTTCACCCACACCAGCAGGAACGCGGTGCCGACCGCCAGCAGTGCGCCCGCCCGGTACCGCCAGTTGCCACCCTTGCGCAGCGCCACGTCGCAGACGCCGCAGGCGACCGCGAGCATGCCGCCGAACACGACGAAATCCGATGGCGTCCAGTTCACCTCGTCGGTGAACTGCATGGCGATCAGCGGCAACAGCAGCAGCGCGGCCGCGCCGCTCCACATCAGCAGGCGCCAGCCGGTGAAATGCGGACCCTTGGCAGGTTGGGTGTCGGCGGTCATGAGCGATGTCCCGTCTGGATGGGAACAGTATCCCGGGTCGGCATGGAGCAGCCAGGGAGCGCATGTGAAGCGGGGGAGAAGTGGCGCCCCGATGGTTCGGGCCACCCGTCGCGCCAACCGGGGCCAGGTCACGTCGCCCCGCCCGTGGGCGGGATGGGCGGAACATCGTGCGGCACGGCCAGCGGCCGCTGCGGCCGCCGCCGCACATCGCGCGTCCGCCGGGACGCTGGCGGGAAAATCCTGGCGCTGGCCGGGCGCTTCGGCGTCATTCCCCCAGCGCCAGGCTCAGCATGACGCGGCGTGCGGGTTCATGCGATTGCATGCCGCCGCTGTCGGCCGACCAGCCGTAGACATCGCCGGCGTTGTAGACGCGCAGGCGCACCATGGCGCCCAGGCCGCCGATACGGAAGCGATAGCGGACGCCCACGTTGACCACCGCGTAGCCGGCGGTCCGGAAACGGTCGAATGCATCCGCGGGACGCGATCCGGTGTAGGTCGCATCCATGTCGAACGACCAGTCGGAACGACGTGGCGGCCGGTACTCGGCGCTGACCAGGAGCAGGCGTTCGGCGCGTCCGACCGGACGCTTGCCGATCCGCCCCGCGTCCACGGCGTCGCCCTCCAGGCGGGCACGCATCCAACTGGCTCCCAGCAGCGTCCGCAGGCCAGGTGCCGGTTCGGCGCCGAGGGACACTTCGAGTCCGCGATGGCTGACCTGGCTGAGATAGCGGTAGCGGTCCTCATCGTCGAATCCCGGCTCCGGCTTGCTGATCCCGAATACGGTGCCGATGAGCGTCGTATGCGCATCGGGCTGCCACTTCACGCCGATCTCGGTCTGTTTCGCGAGCGCGGGCGGAAGCACTTCAAACGCGTTGGCCGCGTGCTGCGGAGCCACACCCGCTTCCTCGATCCCGCGCACGAACGAGGCGAACGCGGTGGTCTGTCCGGAGAGCGGCAGCACCGCGGCGGCGTTGTAGAGCCACGTGCGGCTCGTGCGCTCGCGCCGCGTTCCCATCGCGGCGATGGCGATTTCCTCCAGCGCCGTCCGTCGGAGTGCGGCGGTGAAGGAAGCGCCGCCGCGCCATCGCCGCTGCCAGCCGATTCCGAATTCCTGCTGGTTCACTCGCGTTCTCGCCCGCGCCCGCACGGGAAACGCCGGTTCCTCCGGGGACGGCACGTCGCCGTACAACCAGACGCGGCCGAGCGCCCATCGGTCGACCTGGGGACCGACATGGTCCGAACGGCGCAGGCGTGCCAGCAGACTCATCCGGTCCTGATGGCCTGGCCGGATCCAGTCGCGTTCGGCCAGCGTTTCGTAGGCGCGTGCATGCACGGTGCGGTTTCGCGCCACCGAAACCGATGCGTCGGCCCAGCCATCCGGTGTGACGCGTGAGAACACGTTGAAATCCGAGCGCGGGCGATCCACCCGCGAGTGGATCGCCGACAACGAATAGTCCCACTGGTTTTCCCGGGGCTTGCTCGCCACGATGGCGCCATAGGTGGTGTTGCGGGTATCGAAGCGCGACCAGGATTGACCCGGATAAACGAGACGATCCGGACGTGGAAGTTGCGCGCCCGCGGGCAGATAGCCCACGTCCGCCTGATAACGTTGCGCGTAGTAGCCGTAGAAGGCGGTGGCCCGCCAGTCCTCGCCCAGCGCCAGGCGCGGCACCACGCCCGCGCTGTGGTAGCGCGCTTCGTTGCCGAACATGTATCGGGCGCTCGGCGATCCGAGCACTCCGCCGGACCAGGAGAGCGCGCCATCATCGGGCCGATACGCGAAATGCGCGCGCAGGTACGGCCGCGGCTGGCTGTCGAGCAGGTGCTGGAAACCCACTTCGAGCCGCAGGCGATTCCGATCCGCGGGCAACAGCCGGTACTGGACGATGCCCGACGGTGCCGGGAATCCGATATCCAGCGCGTTCGGGCCCACCCGGATGCGCGAGCCTTCCACCAGCGTGTCCGGCGGCGCGGCGGCGCGTACGAAATAGGCCTCGTCCAGCCGGTAGTTGCCCGCCTGCTGGAGATCGAAACCCCGCACCAGCGACTCCGAGTACAGGCCGATGCTTTCGGTGCCGACCCGGCTGCCGAAGGCGTCGTCAGCCTGTGCTTTTACGTCTTCTTCCCGCTCGCCGTCGGTCGCGGCACAGACTGGCGCGAACAGCGCAATTGCGCCGTATATCGCGAATGCGAGCGCATGGCGGTGAGGAGCGGCGGAGGGGATGGATACGGGCGGCATTGGCGGCATGGCGCGGCAGTCGGGGCACCGCCACTGTGCGCGGCGGCGGCGCGTTGACATAGCGCACCGATCGATGCTGAGCTGTGCGCATGGATCACAGCATGTTGAACCTGCCGCCCATCGAAAGCCTGGTCGCCGTGCTCGAAGCGCGCCGCACCGGATCGTTCTCGGCCGCCGCCGACGCGCTTGCGGTGACCCATGGCGCGATCAGCCGCCGCGTGCATGCGGTGGAGCATTGGCTGGGAACGCCCCTGTTCGAGCGCCATGGGCGCGGTGTGCGGATCACGCCGGCCGGACAGCGTTTCATCGCCGAAGTCGAACAGGCATTGGCATCGATCCGGGATTCGGCCGATCGCTGGCGGCCACGACAGGACCTGCCGGTGGTGACGATCAGCGTGGTGCCCTCGTTCGCGCGGCTCTGGCTGCTGCCGCGGCTGCCGGCCTTGCAGGGCATGCCGCCGCACGTGCGGATCGAGCCCGTCCTGGATCATCGTGTCGTCGAACTCGGCGACGGCGGCGTGGATCTGGCGGTGCGCTACGGACGCGGACGCTGGTCCGGTGTCGAGTCGAGGCCCTTGTTCGGCGAGCGCCTGTCCCCGGTCGCCGCGCCGGCGCTGGTATCGCGGCTGGGCGCGCGCGCGTCCGCGGCGCGCATCGCCCAGGAAGCACTGCTGCATGACTCCGACGCCTCGCAGTGGCGCGCTTGGCTGGCCGAAGGCGGCGTCCGCTTTCGCGCCAAGGCGGCCGACCGGCGTTTCGAGGACTACGATCTGGTGCTCGCGGCGGCCGAGGCCGGGCTTGGCATCGCCTTGCTGCGCTCTCCCCTGGCGGATGATCGCCTGCGCTCCGGAGCATTGATGCGGGTGTCTCCGGAGAGCATCCCGAACGCTTCCGGACACTATCTGGTGATGCCGCGCGGCGCGCATGGCGCCGCACAGCAGCGGGTCGCCGACGACATCCTCGCGCTCGGCGGTGCCTTCGCCTAGGCGGCCGGGTCAACGCGCGCCGCCCGCCGCCGTCGCCACCGGCGCCCGATCACGGCGAGACCCGCCAGCGCTGCCAGCGCCGCCGTCGCCAGGATCGTCATGCGTACCGCGACGCCGTGCTGGAACACCACTTCCTCGCCCTCGCCGTCCAGCGTGTAGGCGATCACGTAGTCGCCCATCGGGCCGAGCCCCTCCCGGCCACCCGCCGCGATGACCACGTACTGGCGTCCGTTCACCGCATAGATCGCCGGCGTGGCCTGTCCGCCGGCCGGTAGCTTGGCGTCCCACAGGATTTCGCCGGTCGTGCTGTCGAGCGCGCGGAAGCGCGCGTCGGCGGAGGCGCCGATGAAGGTCAGGCCGCTGGCGGTGGTGACCGCGCCGCCGAGCACCGGCAAGCCGACGTTCAAGGGCAGCCACGGCAGTTCCTCCTCCAGCGTTCCGAGCGGACGCTCCCACAGCACCTTGCGCGCGCGCAGGTCCACCGCGACCACGCGTCCCCACGGCGGCTTGACGCACGGCGTTCCCTTGGCCGAGGCCAGCACACCGCGGCGCATGCCGTAGCGCGTGCCGTCCATGCTGTTGAACTCCTGCTCCGGATAGGCGTCGTCCTTGTCCCAGTCGAAGTCGGGCCGCGGGATCAGCGCCACCTGCATCGGCAGATCCGACACCGGCAGGATGGCGATCTGGCGCTGCGCGTCGATCGCGATGCCGCCCCAGTTCACCCCGCCTGCCCAGCCGGGCAGGGCGATGGTGCCGCGCACGCTGGGCGGGGTGAAGATGCCTTCCGAACGCAGCCGCGCGATCTGTTGCGCGCAGTCGCGGCGCTCGCCGGGCGTAGGGCCCCAGGCATCGTCCGGCGTCAGCGGCGCGTGGCGCGCCAGGCGCAACGACGGCTCGGGCATCGGCTGGGTCGGCCAGGCCTGCTCGCCGGGCACATCCGAGGCGGGCACCGGCACTTCGCTGATCGGGAACACCGGTTCGCCGGTGCGCCGATCGAAGGCGAACAGGAAGCCGGTCTTGGTCGCCTGCAACACCGCCTCGCGTGGGCCCTGCGCGGTCTGCACCGTGGCGAGCGCCGGTTGCGAGGCCAGGTCGTAATCCCATAGATCGTGGTGCACCAGCTGCTGCGCCCATACGCGCCTGCCGCTGCGCAGATCCAGCGCCACCAGTGAATTGGCGTCGCGGTTTTCGCCCAGGCGTTCGCCGCCGTTGTAGTCCGGACTGGCCGAACCGGTCGGCACGTAGACCAGGCCCAGCGCCGGATCCACCGACAGCGGCGCCCAGGCGTTGGCCGCGCCCACGGTACGCGCCTGTTCCGGTCGCCAGCCGCGTGCGGCGGCCTCGGCGGGATCGCGCGGCACCGGATCCCAGCGCCACAGTTCGCGGCCGCTGCGCACGTCGTAGCCGCGCACCACCCCTTCCTCCAGCGCATGCGCGCGGTTGTCGCCGACCGAACTGCCGACCACCAGCACGCCGTCGGCGATCACCGGCGGCGAGGTCACCGCGTAGTTGCGCCATTCGCTGTCGGGCTCGTCGTGCAGGGTGATGCCGGCACGCAGATCGATCGTGCCCTGCGCGCCGAACCCGGCACACGGCTGGCCGTTGGCGGCGTCGAGCGCGATCAGGCGCGCATCCAGGGTGCCGAACACGATGCGCTCGTGGCAGGCCGCTCCGACGGCGGCTTCCGGATCGCGCCAGTAGCTCACCCCGCGCGAGGCGGGATCGCTGTAGCGCTTGTTGCGCGCCACCTTCGCGTTGAACGACCACAGCTCGCGGCCGCTGGCCGCGTCCAGCGCGAAGGCGATGCCGGTGCCGGTGTTGAGGTACATGCGGCCGTCCACCACCAGCGGATTGGCCTCAAACCGCCGCCGCTCGGGATCCGGCAGGCCCGCGCCCAGTTCGCCGGTGCGGAACGACCAGGCGATGCGCAGCCGACCGACGTTGGCCGGGGTGATCCGGGTGAGCGGTGAATGCTGGCCGCCGCCGGGGGCGCCGCCGTAACTGGACCAGTTGTCCGCATCCGCCGCCCGGGTGCCGGCGCCCGCCAATGCCAGGACCACACCACTCACCCATCCGCACCACGCCTTGCCCACCATGGTTTCCACTCCCGTGTCGTTGCGGGCGGAGTGTGCGCGCAATGGCGTGGGGCGGGAGAGGGAAGGGATGGATCGCGGGCGACGGGGACGAATGGCGGGAGGCCGGGGCCGAAGCGCGTCGTCATGTCCGTCGCGAGGCGCCGATCAGCGCCGGATGCCTGCGACCGGGATGTCGCTCAGGCGTACGCCACCCAACCGCGAAAGGTGAATCCGACGTGGAACAGTTCGATGCCGGTGAAGCCGGCGTCGGCGAGGATCGCTTCGTCCTCGTCCGGTGCGAGCAGATGCAGGTGCCGATCGATGGCGTCGCGTCCGGCCGTCGCCTGCGCCGGCTCGATGCCGGACGCCATCGCGAAGGCGGCGTAACGCGACAGCCAGCGTGCGCGCTGCTCCCCGTCCTGCGGAAAGCTGGCATGGGCCACCACGAACGGCGCACCCGGCCGCAGCCTGCGCCGGACTTCGCGCAGGGTCCGCAGGCGTTCCCCGGCGGGCAGGAAATGCAGGGTCAACAGGCAGGCGCCCGCGTCGAAGGGACCGGCGGGCGCGTCGTCGATGGTGCCGGGCACCCATTGCGTGCGCGCCGCCAGCGGTCCCAGCGTCCGCGCGGCCAGATCCAGCATGGCCTGCGCCGGATCCACCCCGGTGAAGGTCCAGCCCGGATGGGCCTGGGCGAACGCCTTCAGTTCCAGCCCGCCACCGGCGCCGAGCACCAGCACCCGCGCATCGGCCGGTGCCCGCTCGGCCAGCAGGATCGCGGCCATGCGTTGCAGGCCGGCGAATCCGGGCACCAGCCGCGGCGGACCTTCGGCGTAGCGCGCCACCGCGGCGGCGTCGGAAAACGCGGAGGAGGGTTCGATCATGCGGAAGTTTCCCCGAGTGGCGGTGACTGGAGCCTCAGCCTTCGCCCTGCGCCAGCGCATCCGCATCCGGATCGGCGACGACGGCCGGCGCCTGCGGCTGATCGCTGTCGGCGCTCACCCGTCCCACCCACCACACCGCGAGCAGCGACAGCGCCACCGCCACCCAGCCCACGGTGCCGTAGCCGCTGATCGGGCCGGCGGGCGTCGGCGAGGACAGCATCAGCCCACCCAGGTAGGCGCCGCAGCCGGTGCCCAGCGCCTGCACCGCGCTGTTGGCGCTGAGGAACGCACCGCGCTCGGCCGGCGCCGGCACCGTGGTCAGCAACGCCTGCATCGGAATCATGCGGCCGGACATCAGCACCATGAAGAACGGGAAGAACGCCAGCAACGCGATGAATCCGACGTGCGGCAAATGGGTGACGAACAGCATCGGCGCTAGCGACAGCAGCACCGCGATGCGGAACACCCGATGCTTGCCGTGGCGATCCGCCAGCCGACCAATCGCGCGCGAGGTGAAGAAGGTCGCCACGCCGCCGGCCATGTACAGCCACGACAGCTGATCGGGATGGATGCCGTGGTTCGCCACCAGGGTCGGCGACATGAACGGAATCACCAGCATCGAGGCCACCATCAGCAGCAGCGTCAGCACGAACGCATTGAGGTAACGGGCCTGGGCGAACAATCCGAACAGGTTCGGCAGCGCCTGCTTCCACGGGATCTGCTGGCGCGCGAGATGCTGATCCAGCGGCGGCAGCACCCGCCAGCCGACCGCCCAGATCACCACCGACAGGCCCACCAGCAGCCAGAACGGCGCCGCCCAGTTGAAATGCGCGCCCAGCAGCACGCCGGCCGGCACGCCAAGCACGGAGGCCAGCGAGAACGCCATCATCACCGTGCCGGTGGCCGCGCCACGGCGCGGACCGGGAATCACGTCGGCGATGATCGCCATCACGATCGAGCCGAGCACGCCGCCGCTGATGCCGGCCAGCGCGCGCGAGGCCAGCAGGAGCGCGTAGCTGTCCGCCATGGCGCAGGCCAGGTTGGACACTGCGAACAGCGCGTACACGACCAGCATCAGCTTGCGTCGGTCGAAACGATCGATATAGGTGGCCGCCAGCAGGCCGGACAGGCCGGCGCACCAGGAATAGGCCGACACCGCGGCGGCGAACGCGGCCGGAGTGATATGGAAGGCCTGCATGATCTGCGGGCCCAGCGGCATCATCACCATGAAATCCATGATGAGGGTGAACTGGGTCAGCATCAGCAGCCAGAGCAGGCGACGCTCGTGGGGAGCGCTCAACGAATACATGCGACGTCCTTGCGGTCATGACGACCGGAGCAATGGGGGATTGGAATCAGTCTTCCAGGTTTTCATGCACGCCCTGCGCGCCGCGTTTCCAGTACCCGGCGGCGCGGATGCGCGATTTGTCGATGCCGCGTTCGTCCAGCAGGTAGCGGCGCACCGCGCGGATGTCGGCGGATTCGCCGGCGGCCCACACGTAGCCGTCACCGTCGGGCAGCGCCAACGTGCGCAGTGCCTGCAACAGGAGCGGCTCGGCGGCGTCCGCGCCGTCGCGATGGCACCACTGTACCGACAATTCGGCATCGGTCCGCAGATCCGGCTGCGCCGAGGCGTTGGCGACCTCCAGCACGGCGATGGCGCGTGCGCCGGCGGGCAGTTCGGCCAGGCGGCGGGCGATGGCCGGCAACGCGGTGTCGTCGCCAATCAGCAGATGCCAGTCGAAGCCGGTGCCGATCACCAGCGAACCACGCGGTCCGCCGACGCCCAGCCAATCGCCCGGCTGCGCGCGCGACGCCCAGTCGGTGGCGGGACCGGCCTCGTGCAGGGCGAACTCCAGTTCCAGTTCGCAGGCATCGTTGTCGTAACGGCGCGGGGTGAAATCGCGCATCACCGGACGCGGCCTGTCGTCGCGGAACTCCACGCCGTTCGGACCGAGCGCGGGGAGTTCGGGACGCGCTTCGCCCGGCGCGGGGAAGAACAGCTTGACGTGATCGTCGAACGAAGCGGAAACGAAATCCCGCAACGAATCGCCGGTGAGGATGGCGCGCCGCAGATGCGGGGTGACGTCGTGCACGCGCGCCACCTGCAGCAGGCGCAGTTTCAGTGGATGGCGGACGCGCACGACCGCCTTGTCGGCAACTTCGGACATGGAAACCTCGTGGGGGTGAGGTGAAATATTTCCGCCGCCCGAAGGCGGCGGAGGGAACATCGGTCTATTGGCCTTCGCCGTCCTCGATCTCGCGGGTGGCGCGTTCGAGGATGGCGGCGATGCGGCGCTGCTCCGCGGCCGATACGCCATCGCGGCGCACCAGCGCGTGTTTCAGCGCGTGCCGCGCGCGGATCAGTTCGGGCACCCAGCCGCCTTCATCGACATCGGCCTGCGGTTCGCCGGCGAACGCGCGCCGCACCGAATCCATCTTGCGCGCGATGTGCGACAGCTTGGCGAGCATCAGCTCGACCCGATCGCGGTTCGCCTCCAGATGCTCGCGTCCCGGCGCGGCGAGCGCGTAGCGCTTGCGGTTGCCCTCGGCTTCCACGTCCACGTAACCCAGCTCTTCCAGGTAGGTGAGGGCGGGATACACCATGCCCGGGCTGGGGCTGTAGAAACCGTTCGAGCGCGCCTGCAGGGCCTTGATCAACTCGTAGCCGTGGCTGGGCTGGTCCTCCAGCAGGGCCAGCAGCAGCAGTTGCAGATCGTCGGAACTGAACTTGCGGCCCCGGGTCAGGCCATCCTCGCCAAAGCCGCCGAATCCGCCCGGAAAACCGGGACCCGGCCCGTGGCGGTGACCGCCGCGGCCGCCGTGGCGCCGGCCGACGGCCTGCCAGAACGCCTGCAGGGAAAAGCCTTCGGAGAAGGGGAAATCGCCGCCGCAGTCTTCGCCGCGGCGCGCGTGTCGGGGGTGATGACGACGCATCGGACACTCCTCGGTGTCATAAGATGCATCGTAAGATATATATCGTAAGAGTGTTCGTCAAGCCTGGACCGCGTGGAGCGTTTCCTGGATTTCGGCGCCCTTGGGTTATGGTGGCCGCCGCTCGTGGATCGGGATAGCGGGCATTCACTGGAACATCCGATGGCGACATCCGAAGACTCGATGGGGAAAACAACGACAGGCTCCGGCCAGGATCCGGAACTCCTGCGCCGCCTGCTGCGCGCCAGGGACCGGATGGATGCCGCCTCGCACGAGGATTGGCCGGTGGCGCGGCTGGCGCGGGTGAGCCATGTGTCCGAGGCGCATTTCGCACGCTCGTTCAAGGAGGCGTTCGGCGTGCCGCCGCATCGCTACCTGCTGAC
>OFDB01000020.1_pt1 | contig 72779 bp, 70 predicted proteins | sample 1521001 | NCBI WGS metagenome assembly OFDB01 (sample SAMEA2532531, study PRJEB24079) | metagenome | biome: bacteria; feature: seaside; material: soil | place: India | collected 2012-02-01 | depth 0.1 m | reverse complement strand
ACTTCGGTGCCGCGCGCGGCGTTCGTCGACGTCACCGCCAAGCTCAAGCCGCATGTGTCGGTGCCGGTGGTGGCGACCAACCGCATCAACATGCCGGACGTGGCCGAGGGCATCCTGGCCGCCGGCAAGGCCGACATGGTGTCGCTGGCGCGGCCGCTGCTGGCCGATCCGCAGTGGCCGGAGAAAGCGCGCACCGGCCGCGCGCACGCCATCAACACCTGCATCGCCTGCAACCAGGCCTGCCTGGATCATGTGTTCGAGAACAAGACCGCCAGTTGCCTGGTCAATCCGCGCGCCTGCGCCGAGACCGAGCTGACCTATCCGAAGACCTTCGCCGCCAAACGCATCGCGGTGGTCGGCGCCGGGCCGGCCGGGCTGGCCTGCGCGACCGTGGCCGCCGAACGCGGGCACCGGGTCACCCTGTTCGATGCCGCGCCGGAAATCGGAGGGCAGTTCAATTTCGCCAAACGCATTCCCGGCAAGGAGGAATTCCACGAGACCCTGCGCTACTTCCGCCATCGGCTGGAAGAGACCGGCGTCGAGGTGAAACTCTCCACGCACGCCGATGCGGCGTTGCTGGCCGGCTTCGACGAAGTGGTGCTGGCGACCGGCATCACCCCGCGCCGCGTGGATTTTCCCGGTGCCGATCATCCCAAGGTGATCAGCTATACCGAGGTGCTGTCCGGCCGGGTCACGGTCGGCGCCCGCGCGGCGCTGATCGGTGCCGGCGGCATCGGCTTCGACGTGGCCGAATTCCTGGTCCAGGAAGGCCCCTCCCCCAGCCTGGATCCGGCGCGCTGGATGGCCGAATGGGGCGTGGACGCCTCCTTCGAGGGCCGCGGCAGCCTGGCCCGCCCGCAGCCCGAACCTCCAGCGCGCGAGGTCTGGCTGCTCCAGCGCAGCGCCGGCAAGCCGGGGGCGCGGCTGGGCAAGACCAGCGGCTGGGTCCACCGCGCCACGCTCAAGGCGAAGCAGGTGAAGATGCTGGGCGGAGTGGAGTACCTGGGCGTGGACGACGCCGGCCTGCGCATCCGGGTGGACGGCGGCGAACAGGTGCTGCCTGTCGACCACGTGGTGGTCTGCGCCGGCCAGGAGCCGCGCCGGGAGCTGCAGGCGGTCTTGCTGGCCGCCGGCCGCACTCCGCACCTGATCGGCGGGGCCGACGTGGCCGCCGAACTCGACGCCAAGCGCGCCATCGCGCAGGGCAGCCGGCTGGCCGCGGCGCTCTGAACCGACGAACGGCGAGGCGGTCCCTCGCCGCCACGCTGGATGACGGTCGTCACAAAATCATGCTTGTGGATCGCCACGCGGGCATGCGCCGACAGCGCTTTCCCGTGCTTTTTCAGACGCTTTCCGCCAGCGAGCGATGGTCCGCGTGCGTGCCGCCAAGCCGCCTCGACTTTGACACCTTTTTCACAAACAAGCATTTCCAATCAAATACTTAGTAGCACTGTCAACCCGGCGCGTTCAGGAGGGGTTCCGGTTTTCGCCCGTACCTTGCGCCAACTTTTTCGGCCCGCCCCCCAGTTCCGGCAGGCCACCCCGGCGCCCTCATCATTCAGCCGGGACCCCGGGCAGCCCGTGTGAAGGCTGCCTCCCCATGACGCCCTGCCGCGTCCCTCCCCCGCCGCTTCCAATGGATCGGAATGGCCGGGACCCGGCAAAGACGGAGCAAGGAGTTCCCATGAAACTGGCCTGGATTCTCTGGCTGTCGCAGATGTTGCCGCAGCCGGCCGCCGATTCGTTGTGCCTCAGTACCACCGTATACCTGGAAGCCCGCGACCAGACCCTGCGCGGCCAGCAAGCCGTCGCCGAGGTCGCCCTGCGCCGCCGCGACAGCGGCCTGTGGGGTGATTCGGTCTGCGAGGTGGTGACCGCCCGCAAGCAGTTCGCCCCCACCATCGTCGCCCCCGGCACCCGCCTGCAGAACGCGGACGCCTGGGCCAAGTCGGTCAGCGTCGCCCTGAACGCCGAGCGCAACTGGGCCCTGCCGCCTGGCCAGCGCAAGGAAATCGTGCCCGGCGCCAGCCACTTCATGGCCCACCAGATCGCCAACCCGAGCTGGCGCAACGCCTACCGCGTGGCCACCATCGGCGATCACACCTTCCTGCGCGTGCAATCGCTCAAGCCGCAGCCGCCGCGTTCGTAACCCCCGAGCGCCCGGTCGCCGAAGCGGTTTTTCCCTTCCGGCAAGCGGGCCGTCCGTGACGGTCCGTTACAGCGGCGGCCTTGTGGACCCTGGACCGGTCTGGGAGAGTTCCCGGATCGCTTTCTAGTACCTGGAGTCCACCCATGAAGCTGTACAGCAAGCCCGGCGCCTGTTCCACCGCCGACCACATCGCCCTGCAATGGACCGGCCAACCCTTCGAACTGAAGGTGATGACCGCCGCGAAGATGAAGGCGCCGGAGTACCTGGCAATCAACCCGACCGGCGCGGTGCCGGCGATCGTCGACGGCGACTTCGTCCTGACCCAGAACGCCGCGATCATGGGCTACATCGCCGACCGCTATCCGCAGGCCGGCCTCGGCGGCGACGGTTCCGCGCAGCAACGCGCCGAAGCCGCGCGCTGGTTGTCCTTCGTCAATTCCGATGTGCATCCGGCGTTCACCCCGCTGTTCGCGCCGGGCAAGTTCATCGCCGACGAATCCGAACACGACGCGATCAGGGCCGCCGCGCGCAAGCGCCTGCGCGGCCTGTTCGAGAGCGCCGACCAGCGGCTGGAAGGCCGGCAGTGGCTGGCGGGCTTCCGCAGCTTCGCCGATCCCTACCTCTACATCACCCTGCGCTGGGCGGGGAACGTCGGCGTGGACCTGGACGGCCTGGATAACCTGGCGGCGTTCCGCCAGCGCATGGAAGCCGACCCGGGCGTGCAGGCGGCGCTCAAGGCCGAAGGCCTGCACTGAACAAGACAAAAGGGCGGGCCATGGCCCGCCCTTTTTCTCTTCCGTGCATCCGGAGCCAGTCCCCGATCAGAACGCGTCGCCGGGAACGCGCACCCAGCCTTCCATCAGGATGCGCGCACTGCGGCTCATGATGGCCTTGGCGACTTTCCATTCGCCGTTTTCCTGCGTGGCCTCCGCGCCCACCCGCAAGGTGCCCGAGGGATGGCCGAAGCGCACCGCGCTGCGCTCGCCGCCGCCGGCGGCCAGGTTGACCAGGGTGCCCGGCACCGCCGCGGCGGTGCCGATGGCGACCGCCGCCGTGCCCATCATCGCGTGGTGCAGCTTGCCCATCGACATCGCGCGCACCAGCAGATCGATATCACCCGCGGTCACCTGCTTGCCGCTGGAGGTGACGTAGGCTTTCGCCGGCGCCACGAACGCCACCTTCGGCGTGTGCTGGCGGCGCGCGGCCTCCGACACCTCGGCAATCAATCCCATCCGCACCGCGCCGTGCGCACGGATCGTCTCGAACATCGCCAGCGCTTTCGGATCGCCGTTGATGGCATCCTGCAATTCCGCACCGGTGTAGCCGATGTCGGCGGCGTTGACGAAGATGGTCGGGATGCCGGCATTGATCAGCGTGGCCGGGAAGGTGCCAACGCCCGGCACGTCCAGTTCGTCGACCAGGTTGCCGGTCGGGAACATCGCGCCACCGCCCTCGCCTTCGCCCTCGTCGGCCGGATCCAGGAACTCCAGTTGCACCTCCGCCGCCGGAAAGGTCACGCCGTCCAGTTCGAAATCACCGGTTTCCTGCACCTGGCCATCGGTAATCGGCACATGCGCGACGATGGTCTTGCCGATGTTCGACTGCCAGATGCGCACCGTGCAGATGCCGTCGCGCGGAATGCGCGCGGCATCGACCAGCCCCACCGCGATCGCGAACGATCCCACCGCCGCCGACAGGTTGCCGCAGTTGCCGCTCCAGTCGACGAAGGCGCTGTCGATGGAAACCTGGCCGAACAGGTAATCGACATCGTGGTCCGGCCGCTCGCTCTTCGCCAGGATCACCGTCTTGCTGGTGCTGGAAGTCGCACCGCCCATGCCGTCGATCTGCTTGCCGTAGGGATCGGGGCTGCCGATCACCCGCAGCATCAGCGCATCACGCGCCGCGCCTGGCACGCGCGCGGGCTCGGGCAGATCCTGCAGCCGGAAGAACACGCCTTTGCTGGTGCCCCCACGCATGTAGGTGGCGGGAATCCGGATCTGGGGCGCGTGCGGCATGGAGGTCTCGATGCTCTGTCAGGGATTGTCGGGAATCTGGGGTTCGACCACGTTGGCCAGCAGGGTCAACGACTCCTGCCAGCCGAGGTAACAGAACTCCACGGGAATCATCGCGGGAATGCCTTCCTGCACGATGCTGATCTCGGTGCCGCAGGCCACCACCTTCAGTGACACGGCGACCTGCATCGTTCCCGGCAGCGCCGGGTTCTCGAACTGGTCGTCGTAGCGGATGCGCTCGCCCGGCACCAGTTCGCGATAGGTGCCGCCGAAGGCGTGGCTGGAGCCGGTGCCGAAATTGGTGAACGACATCCGGTAGGTGCCGCCGACGACCGGGTCGATGTGATGGACCTTGCCGGTGAAGCCATGCGGCGGCAGCCACTTCACCATCGCATCCGGATCCAGGAAGGCGCGGTAGACGCGCTCGGGCGGCGCGCGAAGAACGCGGTGCAGGCGGACGGTTCCGGTCTCGTTCGACATGGTCATGGCCTCTCGGGGATGGTCCTTCCCACTCTAGCGCGGCAGGCGCAAGGCGGCGTCACGCCGCCTGCGCCGACTCCAGGAAGTCCTGGGCGAAGCGCTGGAGCACGCCACCGGCCTCGTAGATCGAGACTTCCTCGTCGCTGTCCAGGCGGCAGGTCACCGGCACCTCGACGCGCTCGCCGTCGCGACGATGGATGACCAGCGTCAACGTCGCGCGCGGCCTGCGTTCGCCGATCACGTCGAAGGTCTCGGTGCCGTCGATGCCCAGGGTCAGGCGGGTGGTGCCGGACTGGAACTCCAGCGGCAGTACGCCCATGCCGATCAGGTTGGTGCGGTGGATGCGCTCGAAACCCTCGGCGACGATCGCCTCGACGCCCGCCAGGCGTACGCCCTTGGCCGCCCAATCACGCGAGGAGCCCTGTCCGTAGTCGGCGCCGGCGATGATGATCAGCGGCTGCTTGCGCTCCATGTAGGTCTCGATGGCTTCCCACATGCGCATCACCTGGCCCTCCGGCTCGACCCGCGCCAGCGAGCCCTGCTTCACGCCGCCGTCGGGGTTGCGCACCATCTCGTTGAACAGCTTCGGGTTGGCGAAGGTGGCGCGCTGCGCGGTCAGGTGATCGCCGCGGTGGGTGGCGTAGGAATTGAAGTCCTCTTCCGGCAGGCCCATCTTCGCCAGGTATTCGCCGGCCGCGCTGTCCAGCAGGATCGCGTTGGACGGCGACAGATGATCGGTGGTGATGTTGTCCGGCAGCACCGCCAGCGGGCGCATGCCGCGCAGCGTGCGTTCGCCGGCCAGCGCGCCTTCCCAGTACGGCGGACGGCGGATGTAGGTGCTCATCGGGCGCCAGTCGTACAGCGGGCTGGCGCGCTCGCCGTGCTCGACCCGCACGTTGAACATCGGGCCGTACACGCGACGGAACTGTTCCGGCTTCACCGAGGCGCGCACCACGGCGTCGATTTCCTCGTCGGTCGGCCACAGATCCTTCAGGCGGATTTCGCGCCCCTCGAAAACGCCCAGCACGTCCTTCTCGATATCGAAACGCACGGTGCCGGCGATCGCGTAGGCCACCACCAGCGGCGGCGAGGCCAGGAAGGCCTGCTTGGCGTAGGGATGGATGCGTCCGTCGAAGTTGCGGTTGCCCGACAGCACCGCGGTCGCATACAGATCGCGATCGACGATTTCCTGCTGGATCTTCGGATCCAGCGCGCCGGACATGCCGTTGCAGGTGGTGCAGGCGAAAGCGACCACGCCGAAGCCGAGTTTTTCCAGTTCCGGCGTCAGTCCGGCCTCGTCCAGGTACAGCGCCACCGCCTTGGAACCGGGCGCCAGCGACGACTTCACCCACGGCTTGCGGGTCAGGCCGACCCGGTTGGCGTTGCGCGCCAGCAGCGCGGCGGCGATCACGTTTCGCGGATTGCTGGTGTTGGTGCAGCTGGTGATGGCGGCGATGATGACCGCGCCATCCGGCATCAGGCCCTCGGCCTCCTGCGCGCGCGCCTGCGCCAGATCGCCGGCAATGCCCTTCTCCGCCAAATCGGCGGTGGCGACGCGGGCGTGCGGATTGGACGGGCCGGCCATGTTGCGGACGACGCTGGAAAGATCGAACGCCAGCGTGCGTTCGTATTCGGCATGGGCCAGGCTGTCGGCCCACAGGCCGGCGGTCCTGGCATACGTCTCGACCAGGCGGACCTGCTCTTCCTCGCGGCCGGTCAGGCGCAGGTAGTCCAGGGTCTGGCTGTCGATGAAGAACATCGCCGCGGTGGCGCCATACTCCGGTGCCATGTTGGAGATGGTGGCGCGGTCGCCGAGGGTGAGCGCGGCGGCGCCTTCCCCGCGGAATTCCAGATAGGCGCCCACCACCTTCTGCTTGCGCAGGAACTCGGTCAGGGCCAGCACGATGTCGGTGGCGGTGATGCCCGGCTGCGGACGCCCGGTCAGTTCGACGCCAACGATGTCGGGCAGGCGCATCCACGACGCGCGCCCCAGCATCACGTTCTCCGCTTCCAGGCCACCGACGCCGATCGCGATCACGCCCAGCGCATCGACGTGCGGGGTGTGGCTGTCCGTGCCCACGCAGGTATCCGGGAAGGCCACGCCGCCACGCACCTGGATCACCGGCGACATCTTCTCCAGGTTGATCTGGTGCATGATGCCGTTGCCCGGCGGGATGACGTCGACGTTCTCGAACGCATGCCGCGTCCACTCGATGAAGTGGAAGCGATCCTCGTTGCGTCGATCCTCGATGGCGCGGTTCTTGGAAAACGCGTCCGGATCGTAGCCGCCGCATTCCACCGCCAGCGAGTGATCCACGATCAGCTGCACCGGCACCACCGGATTGACCTTGGCCGGATCCCCGCCCTTGTCGGCGATGGCGTCACGCAGGCCGGCCAGATCCACCAGTGCGGTCTGGCCGAGGATGTCGTGGCAGACCACCCGCGCGGGGAACCACGGAAAATCCAGATCGCGGCGACGTTCGATCAGCTGCCTGAGCGAATCGACCAGGGTCGCCGGCTCGCAGCGGCGCACCAGGTTTTCCGCCAGCACGCGCGAGGTGTACGGCAACCGGTCGTAGGCGCCGGGCGCGATCGCTTCGACCGCGGCGCGCGCGTCGAAGTAGTCCAGGGAAGTGCCCGGCAGGGCTTTGCGGTATTCGGTGTTCATGGCTTCGCGGTGGGCGTGGCTTTGCGGCGGTCGGGATTCCGGATCATCGATGGCGACTCCGCGCGTTCCCGTCCGGAAACGCGCGGGGCCCGCGGCATCAACGCTGGTCGATCGGGACGAACGCCAGGTTCTCGGGGCCGGTGTAATTGGCGCTGGGGCGGATGATCTTGCCGTCGATGCGCTGCTCGATGACGTGCGCGCTCCAGCCGCTGGTGCGGGCGATGACGAACAGCGGGGTGAACATCGCGGTCGGCACGCCCATCATGTGGTAGCTCACCGCGCTGAACCAGTCCAGGTTGGGGAACATCTTCTTGATGTCCCACATCACCGCTTCCAGGCGCTCGGCGATGGCGTACATCTTGGTGCTCTGCTGTTCCTCGGACAGATCCCTGGCGACCTGCTTGATCACGTCGTTGCGCGGATCGCCGACGGTGTAGACCGGATGGCCGAAGCCGATGACCACTTCCTTGCGCTCGACCCGCGCCTTGATGTCGGCCTCGGCCTCGTCCGGCGTCTCGTAGCGCTTCTGCACCTCGAACGCGACCTCGTTGGCGCCGCCGTGCTTGGGTCCGCGCAGCGCGCCGATGGCGCCGGTGATGCACGAATGCATGTCGCTGCCGGTGCCGGCAATCACGCGCGCGGTGAAGGTGGAAGCGTTGAATTCGTGCTCGGCGTACAGGATCAGCGAGGTGTGCATCGCGCGCACCCACGACTCGCGCGGCTTCTCGCCATGCAGCAGGTGCAGGAAGTGGCCGCCGATGGAGTCGTCGTCGGTCTCCACGTCGATGCGCTTGCCGTTGTGGCTGTAGTGGTACCAGTACAGCAGCATCGAACCCAGCGAGGCCATCAGCTTGTCGGCGATGTCGCGCGCGCCCGGATGGTTGTGGTCATCCTTCTCCGGCGAGACGCAACCCAGCACCGACACGCCGGTGCGCATCACGTCCATCGGATGCGCCGACGGCGGCAGTTGTTCCAGCGCCGCCTTGACCGAAGCGGGAATGCCGCGCAGCGACTTCAGCTTGGCCTTGTAGCCGGCCAGTTCGGCGCGGTTGGGCAGCTTGCCGTGGACCAGCAGGTGGGCGACTTCCTCGAACTCGCTGGTGGTGGCGACATCGAGGATGTCGTAACCGCGATAGTGCAGATCGTTGCCGCTGCGGCCGACCGTGCACAGCGCGGTGTTGCCGGCGGCGGTGCCGCTGAGGGCGACGGACTTCTTCGGCTTGAAGCCGGTGGCTGGGGTATCGCTCATTATCTTGCTCCCGGAGTTTCTGCGGTGGACGGCCCGATCCCGTGCGCATCGCCAGGGTGGCGGTGGCGTGGGCATGAAGCCGTGCCCTGGTTGGAAATCAGGCCTTGTTCCTGGCGAACAGCGCGTCGAGCTTCTGCTCGTAGTCGTGGTAGCCGATGCGCTCGTACAGTTCCTCGCGCGTCTGCATCGAATCGACCACGTTCTTCTGGTGGCCGTCGCGGCGGATGGCGGTGTAGACCGCCTCGGCGGCCTTGTTCATCGCCCGGAACGCCGACAGCGGATACAGCACGATGCCCACGCCGGCCGTCTTCAGTTCCTCGACCGAGAACAGCGGGGTCTTGCCGAACTCGGTGATGTTGGCCAGCACCGGCACCTTCACCGCATCGACGAAGCGGCGGTAGGTGGGCAGGTCGTAGGCGGCCTCGGCGAAGATGCCGTCCGCGCCGGCCTCCACGCAGGCGATGGCGCGCTCGATCGCCGCGTCCACGCCATCCACCTGGATGGCGTCGGTGCGCGCGATCAGGAAGAAGTCCGGATCGGTCTTGGCATCGGCCGCGGCCTTGACCCGATCGACCATCTCGCCCGCCGGCACGATTTCCTTGCCGGGACGATGGCCGCAACGCTTGGCGCCGACCTGATCCTCGATATGGCACGCGGCCGCGCCGGCCTTGATCAGCGACTTGACCGTGCGCGCGATGTTGAACGCGCTGGGTCCGAAGCCGGTGTCGATGTCCACCATCAGTGGCAGATCGCAGACGTCGGTGATCCGGCGCACATCGATCAGGACGTCTTCCAGCGTGTTGATACCCAGATCGGGCAGACCGAGCGAACCGGCGGCGACGCCGCCGCCGGACAGGTAAATGGCGCGGTAACCGGCCCGCTTGGCCAGCAGGGCGTGGTTGGCGTTGATGGCGCCGATCACCTGCAGCGGTGATTCCTCGGCGAGCGCGGCGCGGAACTTCGCGCCGGCGGATGCGGTACTCATGCAGTCTCTCCTGCGGTGGACGCGGCCCGCCCGGCTTGGCCCGGACAGGCACCCGTGGTGCGCGAAAGGGTACGCGCACCGGCGGCGCACAATCTGGCACCATCACTCGGGTTGATCAATCTTGATCACATCAATCAATCTATCGGCCATGGATACCGACCTGCTCTCCGCCCAGGACACCTGCCGCCTGCTCGGCATCAGCCAGGCCACCCTGTACGCCTACGTCAGCCGCGGCCTGATCGAATCGCGCCCGGGAACCGACCACCGCAGCCGGCTGTACCTGCGCCGCGACGTGGAGCGGCTGGCGCAGCGCAAGCGTGCCGGGCGGGGCGCCGCCCGTGGTGCGGCGCAGAGCCTGGATCGCGGCCTGCCGGTGCTGGAGACGCGGATTTCGCTGATCCGACCCGAAGGCCCCTATTACCGCGGACGTCCAGCGGTCGCCGCGGTGCGCGAAGGCGCCACCCTGGAGGATGCCGCCCGGCTGCTCTGGGACTGCGGTGAACAGGACCCGTTCGCCCCCCCGCTGGAAACCCACTGGCCGTCGCATGTCGCCCCCATCGCTGGCGACGCCGGCCTGCCACCGCTGGCGCGCGCCATGTCGGCGATTCCCCTGCTGGCGCTGGACGTGCGCCAGCCCGCGGGCGCGACCGCCCTGGTCCGCCACGAAATCGCCGCCACCCTGCTGCGTCACAACGCCGCCCTGCTGGTCGCGCGCGCGCCGTCCGCGGGCCCGGTCCATCGGCTGCTGGCGCAGGCGTGGAAGCCGGATGACGAAGGCTTCGCCGATCTCGTGCGCGCGGCGCTGGTGCTGTGCGCCGAACATGAACTCAACGTCTCCGCGTTCGCCGCGCGCGTGGTCGCCTCGACCGGCGCGCACCTGCACGCCACCGTGTGCAGCGGACTGGCGGCGCTGTCCGGCCCGCGCCACGGCGGCGCCACCGCGCGCGCCTACGCGTTGATCGAAAGTGCGTGCGCGGCCCATTCGCCGCGCGATTTCATCGCCGCCCGCTGGCGCCAGGGCGAGGATCTGCCCGGCTTCGGCCATGCCCTCTATCCGAATGGCGATCCCCGCGCCGCCGAACTGCTGGCGCGCCTGCGCGCGCGGCATGCGAACAGCCCCGGCATGCGGGGACTGGAAGCGATCATCAGCGCCACCGGGGACATCAACGGGCAACGCCCGAACGTCGACTTCACCCTGGCGGCGATCTGCCACCTCAACGCCCTGCCCGCCGCGCCGGCGCTGGTGATGTTCGCCTCCGCGCGACTGGCCGGCTGGCTGGCGCACGCGCTGGAACAACAGGCGCAGGGCCGCCTGATCCGCCCGCGCGCCAGCTACACCGGCGTGCCTCCGGCGGCGATGGATTGAGTCCCGCCGACCGGCGCCCGGTTCAACTGCCGGCTTCCGGGCCCCGCTGGAGCGCCCTCTTCACTTCATCCAGCGCGTTTGGATCATCCAGGGTGGAGAGATCGCCGGGATCCGCCCCCTGAGCCAACGCCTGCAACGAGCGCCGCAGCAGCTTGCCGGAGCGGGTCTTGGGCAATGCGTTGACGATGTAGACGCGCGCCGGTCGTGCCACCGCGCCCAGGCTTTGCTCCACGGTGCGGCGCATGCCTTCGGCGGCGCGTACGCGTTCGTGCGGCTCTTCGGTCGCCTGGCGCAGCGTCGCGAACACCACCGGCACCTGGCCTTTCAACTCGTCACCGACGCCAATCACCGCAGCCTCGGCCACGGCGGGAAAGCCGGAGACCGATTCCTCGATCTCGCGCGTGCCCAGGCGATGCCCGGCGACGTTGATGACATCGTCGGTGCGCCCGAGGATGAAGGTGTAGCCCTGCTCGTCGCGGATGGCCCAGTCCAGCGAGCTGTACAGCAGTTCCTTGAAGTGGCTGAAATAGCTGGACAGGAAGCGGGCGTCGTCACCCCAGATGGTGGTCATGCAGCCCGGCGGCAGCGGCGGCTGGATGACCAGCACGCCCTTCTCGCCCGGCCCGACTTCCGCCCCCGTACCCTCGTCGATCACCTTCATGCGGTAGCCGAGATTGGGAAAACCGGGCGAACCGAACCTGACCGGCTTCATGTCCAGGCCCGGCAGCAGCGTCAACGCCGGCCAGCCGGTCTCGGTCTGCCAGTAGTTGTCGATGACCGGCTTGCCCAGCGCATCGTTGATCCAGTGCGCGGTCGGCTCGTCCAGCGGTTCGCCGGCCAGGAACAGGTATTGCAGCTTCGACAGATCATGCCGGCGGATGAAATCCACGTCGTGCTTCTTCAGCACCCGGATTGCCGTTGGCGAGGAGAACATGGTGCGCACGCCGTACTTCTCGCACAGCGACCACCAGATGCCGGCATCCGGATGGAATGGCAGGCCCTCGTACAACACCGAGGTCGCGCCGACGATGAGCGGTCCGTACACGTTGTACGAATGGCCGACCGCCCAGCCGACATCCGAAGTGGAGAACATGACCTGCCCCGGCGCGACATCGAAAACGGTACGCATCGACAGCGCCAGCGCGACCGCGTAGCCGCCGACATCGCGCTGCACGCCCTTGGGCTTGCCGGTGGTGCCCGAGGTGTACAGCAGATAGCTGGGCTCGTTGGATTCCAGCCATGCCACCTCCACCTGTTCGTCGCCGACCGCCTGGCGCAGCGTGGCGTAGTCCTCATCGCGTCCCGCCACCTTCGGCTCGGCCGGATCCAGCCCGCGCGAGACGATCAGCACTTTCGGCGGCGGCGTGACCGCCTTTGCGCAGGCTTCGTCGACCAGCGACTTGTACGGGATGATCTTGCCACCGCGCATGCCGGCGTCGGCGGCGATCAGCAGCTTGGGCTGGGCATCGTCGATACGCAGCGCGAGGTTGTGCGCGGCGAAACCGCCAAAGACCACCGAGTGGATGGCGCCGATGCGCGCGCAGGCGAGCATCGCGAACACCGCTTCGGCCATGTTGGGCATGTAGATGACCACCCGATCGCCGCGCCCCACGCCCAGGCGCTGGAGAACGGCGGCGAAGGCGTTCACCTCGCGATGCAGTTCTCGGTAGCTGATCTCGCGGGTCGTGCCGGTTTCGGTGGACACCGCCACCAGCGCCAGCTGATCGGCGCGTTCGGCCAGGTGCCGGTCCACCGCGTTGTAGCAGAGATTGGTCTGCCCACCGACGAACCAGCGCCGGAACGGCGGCCGCGAATAGTCGAGTACCTGCCGCGGCGGCACGTGCCAGTGGATGGCGCGCGCCTCCTCACCCCAGAAGGCTTCCGGCTCGTCGATCGATCGGCGATAGACTTCCTCGTAACCCATGGCCGCCCTCCCGGCGCTGCGATTTGGCTTTCGCCAGCATAGTCCCGGGACGGCGCGTGGGCCTTCCGACATTGGTCGCATACGCTTCGCTAGACCAGCGAACGGATATCAAAACACCTTATCGGCTGTTGCTTTCGCGATGCGCGTTGCGACGATCCTCAAGGTATTACCTGATCGATATCACCCACCGTCACTTTGCCTTTCCAACCCTCGAAGAAGTTCTCATATTGCTTCTCCAGATCCCTGGCAACCAGTTCCTCCGACGCCATGGAACAACCGCTGACCGGTAGCGCCTCTCTCGCCTGCTTCATCGGATCCCACGCAGTGTTTACACCCGCCACACAGGTTCCACTGCCATAGATGGGATTGTTTCGAAAGCTGGATATCTGTCTGCGATATCGTCTGTCTGCCCTGACTGCGGCAACGCCATCACCGTACTTGTCGGTCATCACGCCCAGCAGCCGCTTGGCTTGCCTGCGCTCATCATCCGTCGATTTCAGTAATGCGGATTCATAGATCGCGCGCCGCGTCGGAGCGTCTCTTTCAGCAGCCAACGCAAGCCAAGCCAAGCCGAGGGGACGATTTTCTGCGAGCCCTTCGCCATTGAAGTAGATCACGCCGAGAACACTCTGGGCTGGCTTGCTTCCCCATCCCGCAGCAAGCTCTAGCATTTCCTTTGCCTGCTCGTACTTTCCGTTTTCCCAGAGCTGTTTCCCTACGCAATAGTTGTACTCGCCAGGAAGAAACCGGAACATCAAGGCGTTGCACTCGGCCGGTCGCGAGGATTCCGCCTGCTGCAAAGATGATCTGGTATCGGATACCTGCGCCCAGACCAGCGGCACAAAAGACGAGCATAGAAAGAGTGCCAAGAACCGAGCCTTCCTCATCTTACGCATCACCCTTCACTCCTTGCGACAGGCCGTCCGAAGCGACGATAGGGCGTTCTCCCGGCCGTTGCAAACAACAAAAAAAGCGCCGGGCATGCCCGGCGCTCTCTTGTCAGCAACAACCCGTCTGTCTCAGCCCAGCAGGTGCGCCACGCCGGCGCGCTCTTCTTCCAGCTCGGCCAGGGTCTTGTCCATGGCGGCGCGGCTGAACGCGTCGACTTCCAGGCCTTCCACGCGGGTGTACTCGCCATTGGCGGTGATCACCGGCACGCCGTAGATCACGCCTTCCGGGATGCCGTAGCTGCCGTCGGACGGCACGCCCATGGTCACCCACTTGCCGTTGCTGCCCAGCACCCAGTCACGGATGTGGTCGATGGCGGCATTGGCGGCGGAAGCGGCCGAGGACAGGCCGCGCGCCTCGATGATGGCGGCGCCGCGCTTGCCGACCTGCGGAATGAAGGTGTTGGCGTTCCAGTCGGCGTCGTTGATCTTGTCCTTCAGCGACACGCCGTTGGCGGTGGCGAAGCGGTAGTCCGGATACATGGTCGGGCTGTGGTTGCCCCACACCACCAGCTTCTCGATGTCGCCGACGGCCACGCCGGCCTTGTTGGCCAGCTGGCTCAGCGCGCGGTTGTGATCCAGGCGCAGCATCGCGGTGAAGTTCCTGGCCGGCAGGTCCGGTGCCGACTTCATGGCGATGTAGGCGTTGGTGTTGGCCGGGTTGCCGACCACCAGCACCTTGACGTCGCGGCTGGCGACCTTGTTCAGCGCGGCACCCTGGGCGGTGAAGATCTTGGCGTTTTCCAGCAGCAGGTCCTTGCGCTCCATGCCCGGGCCGCGCGGACGCGCGCCGACCAGCAGGGCCACGTCGGCGTCCTTGAACGCCACTTCCGGATCGTCGGTGCCGACCATGCCGGCCAGCAGCGGGAACGCGCAGTCTTCCAGCTCCATCATCACGCCCTTCAGCGCGGCCTGGGCCTTGTCGATCGGCAGCTCCAGCAGCTGCAGGATGACCGGCTGATCCTTGCCGAGCATTTCGCCGGAGGCGATGCGGAACAGGAGGGCATAACCGATCTGGCCGGCGGCGCCGGTGACTGCAACACGGACGGGGGTCTTCATGGGGTTGTCTCCGAGGGAAAGGAAAGCCGGACTCAGGCGAGTTCGGCGAAGAAGGCCTGGATGCGCGACAGGCCTTCATCCAGCTGGTCGTCGGCACAGGTGTAGGAAATGCGCAGCGCGCGCGGCTCGCCGAAGGCCGAACCCGGCACGCAGGCCACGCCCTTGGCTTCCAGCAGGGCGTTGCAGAAGTCCACGTCGTTGCGGATGACCACGCCGTCGTGGGTCTTGCCGAACGCGACCGAGATATCCGGGAACGCGTAGAACGCGCCCTCCGGACGCGGGCACACCACGCCCGGAATCCGCGCCAGCGCCGCCAGCACGCGATCCCGCTTGGCGGCGAATTCGGCGCACTTGCGCTGCGGGATGTCCTGCGGGCCGGTCAGCGCGGCGACCGCCGCGGCGGTGACCACTTCCGGCAGGTTGGTGATGTGGTTGGAGTTGAGCGCCACCAGCGCCTGGGCGACATTCTCCGGCGCGGCGATCAGGCCCACGCGCCAGCCCGGCATGCCGTAGGTCTTGGACAGCGAATCGATGACGACGGTGCGCTCGCGCAGCTCCGGGCGGAAATGCAGGAAGTTGTGGTAGCCGACACTGTCGAACACCAGGCGGTTGTAGATGTCGTCCAGCAGGATCCAGGTGTCAGGATGGCGCGCCACCGCCTCGGCCAGCGCCGCGACCTCGTCCTTCGAGTAGACCATCCCGGTCGGGTTGGACGGGTTGTTGAACAGGAACACCTTGGGCTTCTGCGCCAGGGCCGCGTCCAGCTGTTCCGGGGTGAGCTTGTAGTTCTGCTCGGGCGGACACGGCAGCTTCAGCGATACCGCGCCGACGATGTCGGCGATGTCCTGGTAGGTGGTCCAGTACGGGGTCGGATAGGCAATGGTGTCGCCTTCGTCCAGCAGCGCCTCGGCCAGGTTGTACAGCACGTGCTTGGCACCGACCCCGGCGACGATGTTGCGGCGGGTGTAACCGGTCAGCCCGCTGCCTTCCAGGTGATGCAGGAACGCGTCCAGCAGGGCGTCGGTGCCGCGGTTGGAACCGTACTGGCCCGAGTCCTTGTCCAGCGATTTGCGGGCGGCCTCGTAGACATGCTCGCCGGGCAGGAAATTCGGTACGCCGATCGAGAAGCTGATGATGTCGCGGCCTTCGGCCTTGAGCTTCTTCGCCTTTTCCGCGACCGCCATGATCGCGCTGGGCTTGGCGCGACCGGTGCGCCGGGCAAGCTGGGGCATTGCATTACCTCGCAGGGGGATGTTTCGCGGGAGGAACGTGCGTGCGCCGTTTTTTGCGGCGCGGAATTTTACCACGCCGCCCCGGTCCGGCCGGGATGGATTGGAGGGTCCGGCCTCCTCCCTTGGTCGTAGCCGCGGCTCCCCCGGATCGGGGGAGCGCACGGCCGGGCGCGGGTCAGGCGCTCAGGTAACGGTTCCACTCGGCCACGCGGTCGGCCTTGGCGGCCAGCACGGCGTCGGCGTCGCCGTCGATGGTGAGGCGGTTGATCAGGTCACCCTGCTGGACCGCGTCGACCACGTCCAGGCCTTCCAGGACCTTGCCGAACACGGTGTGCTTGCCGTCCAGCCACGGGGTCGCCACGTGGGTGATGAAGAACTGGCTGCCATTGGTATTGGGACCGGCATTGGCCATCGACAGCACGCCGCGGTCGTGGCGCACGCCGTTGTTGGTCTCGTCCTCGAACCGGTAGCCCGGGCCACCGCGGCCGGAACCCTCGGGGCAGCCGCCCTGGATCATGAAATCGGCAATCACCCGGTGGAAGTTCAGGCCGTCGTAGAAGCCGCGCTTGGCCAGGTTGACGAAGTTGGCGACCGTCAACGGGGCCTTGTCGGGGTACAGCTCGACCTTGATGGGGCCGCGGGAGGTGTCGAAAGTGGCGATGAGGGACATCGGGAGCTCCTTTGCAGGACAGGGGTTGAAGGGGGTGAGGGGCGTCGGGAGGGCCGGGAACCGGCTCGGACCCGGATCTGGGGGCCCTTGGCACCGTTTCCAGCCCCGGCCGCGTTCAGCCGGGACGCCCCCCGGACGCTAAATGTGAGGACGTAACCCGTTATAATACGCCCCATTCCTCCACAGCCCCTGCGCGCACACTGGCGCGCCTTTCCGCATGTCCATCCAGAATCTCCGCAACATCGCCATCGTCGCCCACGTCGACCACGGCAAGACCACTCTCGTCGACTGCCTGCTGAAGCAGTCCGGCACCCTGTCCGAGCGCACGGTGCTTGCCGAGCGGGTGATGGACAGCAACGACCAGGAAAAGGAACGCGGCATCACCATCCTGGCCAAGAACACCGCCATCACCTGGCAGAACAACCGCATCAACATCGTCGACACGCCCGGACACGCCGACTTCGGCGGCGAAGTGGAGCGCGTGCTGTCGATGGTCGACTCGGTGCTGATCCTGGTCGATGCGATGGACGGCCCGATGCCGCAGACCCGCTTCGTCACCCAGAAGGCGTTCGCGATGGGCTTCAAGCCGATCGTGGTGGTCAACAAGATCGATCGTCCCGGCGCGCGTCCGGACTGGGTCATCGACCAGGTGTTCGATCTGTTCGACAAGCTGGGCGCCACCAACGAGCAGCTGGATTTCCCGATCGTCTACGCTTCGGCGCTGCACGGCTACGCCAGCCTCGACGACGCCACGCGCGACGGCGACATGACCCCGCTGTACGAAGCGATCATGAAGCACGTCCCGGCCCCGTCGGTGGATCCGGAAGGCGCGTTCCAGATGCGCATCAGCCAGCTGGACTACAACAACTTCGTCGGCCTGATCGGCATCGGCCGGATCCAGCGCGGCAAGGTCAAGAAGAACCAGCCGGTCAGCGTGGTCGACCGCGAAGGCAAGAAGCGCCAGGGCAAGATCGTGCAGGTGCTGGGCTTCATGGGACTGGAACGCATCGAAGTCGAGGAAGCCGAGGCCGGCGACATCGTCGCCATCGCCGGCATCCAGGACCTGAGCATCTCCGATACCGTCTGCGCGCTGGACACCCCGGAAGCGCTGCCGGCGCTGACCGTCGACGAGCCGACCATCAGCATGACCTTCCAGGTCAACAACTCGCCGTTCGCCGGCCACAAGGATTTCTCCGGCGGCAAGTTCATCACCAGCCGCCAGCTGCGTGAGCGCCTGGAGCGCGAAACCCTGCACAACGTCGCGCTGAAGGTCGAGGAGACCGCCGACGCCGACAAGTTCCTGGTCTCCGGCCGCGGCGAACTGCATCTGTCGGTGCTGATTGAAACCATGCGCCGTGAAGGCTTCGAACTGGCCGTGTCGCGCCCGGAAGTCATCATCAAGGAAATCGACGGCCAGCTGATGGAGCCGGTCGAGCAGCTGGTGGTCGACATCGAGGAAGTGCACCAGGGCGGCGTGATGGAAAAGCTGGGCACCCGCAAGGCGCAGCTGAAGAACATGGAATCCGACGGCAAGGGCCGCGTGCGCCTGGACTACACGATTCCGGCGCGTGGCCTGATCGGCTTCCAGAACGAGTTCCGGACCCTCACCCAGGGTTCGGGCCTGCTGTTCCACGTGTTCGATCACTACGGCCCGAAGGAAACCGGCCCGATTGCCAAGCGCCAGAACGGCGTGATGATCGCCAACGCCCCCGGCGTCACCCCGGCCTATTCGCTGGGACCGCTGGAAGAACGCGGCCGCCTGTTCGCCGCCGAAGGCGACAACGTCTACGAAGGCCAGCTGGTCGGCATCCATTCCAAGGACAACGATCTGACCGTCAACGTGATCAAGCCCAAGCCGCTGACCAACATGCGCGCCTCGGGCAAGGACGACGCGATCAAGCTGACTCCCGCGCTGAAGTACTCGCTGGAGCAGGCGCTGGATTTCATCGAGGACGATGAACTGGTGGAAGTCACCCCGAAGGAAATCCGCCTGCGCAAGAAGATGCTGACCGAAAGCGATCGCAAGCGCGCCTCGCGCGCCGCCTGATCGCCCACGGATGGTCGAGGCCCCCTACAACCCGGATCCCAAGGCGCATCCGGGCCTGCACGTCATCGCCCTGTTCGAGGGGTTGAAGGGGGTACTGGCGCTGGCCGCCGCGACCGGGCTGGCGCTGCTGGGACCGCAGCCGCTGCGGCGCTGGGTGGAGGCGATGATCGCCCGCTTCCACCTCGATACCGAGCACGGCACCCTGCCGTCGCTGCTCAACGCCATCAATCCCGAAGCGGTCCACCTGGCCGTCCTGGTGGTCGTGCTGTACGCGATCATGCGACTGGCTGAAGCCTGGGGCCTGTGGCGCGCCCGGGCGTGGGCTTCCTGGCTGGGCTGCATCGGCTCGGCGCTGTACCTGCCTCTGGATCTGTACGCGCTGTACCACCATCCCGGCTGGCATACCTGGGCGGTGCTGCTGATCAACCTGGCCGTGGTCTACATCCTCGGCCGCGACCTGCGCCGGCGCCGCAGGGTTTGAAAGGACCTCCCGGCCTGCTAGCCTCACGCAAGCTCACCGGGGGAATCCGCCACATGCGTTCGCGAACGCTGCTGCTTTCAGCCGCCCTGATGCTGGCCGCCTGCCAGCGCCAGCCCGCCGCGGTCACCAACGCGCCCGCCGAAGCGCCGACGGAGTTCGCCTACGCCGAACTGGACATCGACGACCTGCAGGGGCGCATGCAGCGCGGCGAACTCGACAGCCGCACCCTGACCCGCGCCTACCTGGATCGCATCGCCGCGATCGACAAGGCCGGGCCTCAGCTGAACTCGGTCATCGAAATCAACGCCGACGCGATGAAGGAAGCCGCCCTGCGCGATCTCGAACGCAAGAACAACGCGGTGCGCGGCCCGCTGCACGGCATCCCGATCCTGCTCAAGGACAACATCGACGCCACCCCGATGGTCAACTCGGCCGGTTCGCTGGCGCTGAAGGACTTCCGCCCCGCCAGCGACGCCTTCCTGGTCAAGCGCCTGCGCGAGGCCGGCGCGGTCATCCTGGGCAAGACCAACCTGAGCGAGTGGGCGAACTTCCGTTCCACCCATTCCACCTCCGGCTGGAGCGCGCGCGGCGGCCAGACCCGCAATCCCTACGTGCTGGATCGCAATCCCTGCGGCTCCAGTTCCGGCAGCGCGGTCGCGGTATCGGCCAATCTCGCCGCCGCCGGCATCGGCACCGAAACCGACGGCAGCATCATCTGCCCGGCCGCGGTCAGCGGCGTGGTCGGACTGAAGCCGACGGTCGGCCTGATCAGCCGCGACGGCATCATCCCGATCTCGTTCAGCCAGGACACCGCCGGCCCGATGACCCGCAGCGTGGCCGACGCGGCGCTGCTGCTGACCGCGCTGGCCGGTCGCGACACCGCCGATCCCGCCACCACCAACGCGGCCTGGAACGTCACCCTCGACTATCACGCGCGGCTGAAGCCGGACGGGCTGAAGGGCGCGCGCATCGGCGTGCTGCGCAGCAAGCTCGCCATCCACCCGGACGCCGCCGCCGCGATGGAAGGCGCGATCAAGGTGATGCGCGAGGCCGGTGCGACGATCGTCGACGCCGAGATTCCCACCGATGGCCAGTGGGACGAGGCCGAACTGGAATTGATGCTGTACGAGTTCAAGGCGGGGCTGGAACGCTACCTGGCCGGGCACGACGCACCGGTGAAAACCCTGTCGCAGCTGATCGGCTACAACCAGCAGTACCGCGTCTCGGAGATGCCGTATTTCGGGCAGGAACTGTTCGAGATGGCCAACGCCAAGGGCGGTCTCGGCGAAAGCGGCTACATCAGCGCGCGCAGCCGCGCGCGCCGGCTGGCCGGTCCGGAGGGCATCGACGCGGCGCTCAAGGCGCAGCAGCTCGATGCATTGATCGCGCCGGCCACCGGTCCGGCATGGCTGACCGACCACAAGGCCGGGGATCATTTCCCGGGCGCGGGCTACGGTGCCGCCGCGGTCGCGGGTTACCCCAGCCTGACGGTGCCGATGGGACACAGCGACGGCCTGCCGCTGGGCATCGTCTTCATGGGAACCGCCTGGAGCGAGGGACGCCTGATCGAACTTGGTTATGCCTACGAGCAGCTGACCCGCGCCCGCAATCCGCCCGAGTACTGGCCCACCCTGGATACCCGCGGATCGCGGGCGGCCCGCCGCTGAACAGTCCGCACGCCGCCGCGGCTTGTGGCGACCGTCCCGGACCCGGCGTAGCATGACGCCACCTGTCCGCGCGGCCACCCGACCAGAACGCTGATGGAGCTCGATCCGCAACGCGCCTCGGAACTGCGTGCCCTGGGCAGCTCCCGCTTCGCCGCCGCCGAGCGCCGCCGGCGCCTGGATCGGCTGGCGTGGGGTGTACTGGTGCTGTCCTTCCTGCTGTCGCTGTGGTTCGGCGTGATGGCCTGGCAGCAGGCGCGTGCCGGCGCCGGCGCGCGCTTCAACGCCCGCGCCGAGGCCATGGCCACCGCGCTGGCCACCCACATGAATGCCTACGAGGACACCGTGCGCGCCGCCGCCGCGGTGCTTGAGGCGCAACCCGGCCTCGATCGCGCCGGCTTCCAGACCTTCGCCCGCCGGCTGCGCATTCCCAACCAGCCCGCGGGCGTGCATGGCCTGGGCTTCGCGCGGCGGGTGACGGCGGCCGAGCTGCCCGCCTATCTCGCCCGCCAACGCGAAATCCATGGCGCGGAATTCCATCTGCACCCGGACGGCGCGCGCGACGAGTACGTGGTGCTCGACCTGCTCTATCCCGAACGGGACGGCATGCTGCCGCTGCTGGGCAAGGACGTGTTCGCCGAGCCCGAGCGGCGCGCGGCCATGCAGCGGGCCCGCGACAGCGGGCAGCTCAGCATCGCTCCGCGGATCGGCCTGGCCGACAGCTCGCGCGGCGAGTCCGGACGTCCCGGCTTCCTGCTGTATTCACCGGTCTATGACGCCGCGATGCCGCTGGGAGCCGATGCCGCACTGCGTCGCCGCCACCTGCGCGGCTACGCGACGGCGGGGTTTGGCTGGGCCCAGGTGATGCAGGAGGTCGCGGGCGAAACCGGCGGCGATCCGCTCGATCTGCGCCTGCTGGTCCGCGCGCCCGGCGCCTCGCCGATGCTCGTGTTCGAACGCAGCAGCCTGCGCGAGCGCTACGGCGCCGACATGCAGCCGGCGTTCCGCTACGCGCGCAATCTGGATTTCCTCGGCGGCGCCTGGGAACTGAGCCTGTTCTCGGCACCCGCGCGCGTCGCCGTCCCCGGCCTGCTGCCCATCGCGGCGCTGACCTTCTGCGGGCTGGCCTTCGGCGTGCTGATGTTCCTCCTGTTGCGCAGCCTGGCGCGCGCCGAGCACCGCAGCCGCGCGCTGCTGGACGCGGTCGCCGATCACCTGCCCGCGCTGATTGCCTACGTCGGCCGGGATCGCCGCTACGGCTTCACCAACCGGGCCACCCGCGACTGGTTCCGCGACCAGGCGCCCTGGACGGATCGCACCATCGAGGAAGTCCACGCCGGCAACCCGGCGTTCCTGGCCGACCTGCGCCGGGCGCTGGAGGAAAGCACACCCGATCACGGCGCGGTATGGGAAACCCGCATCGGCGATCCGGAGCGCCATGTCCAGGCTTACCTGGTGCCGGACGTGGATCCCGATCGCGCCATCGCCGGCTGGTACCTGATGGCCACCGACACCAGCGAGCAGAAACGCGCGCAGCGCGAGATCTCGCTCGCCCGCGATCATCTCCAGCGCATCACCGACAAGCTGCCGGCGATGATCGCCCAGTACGACCGCGACGAACGCACGGTGTTCTTCAACCGCGCCTGCCAGGAACTGCCGATCTGGCAACGCCCGTATTCGCCCGGCGTGCCGATCCGCGAGATGCTGGGAGAAGAGCACTATGCGCGCCGCAAGCCGTACATCGACGCGGTGCTTTCCGGCCGTGATGTCGACTTCGAAACATCGTTCACCCTGCCCTCCGGTCCGCGCCGGATGCACGTCTACTACACGCCCGACATCGGCGACGATGGCGCGGTGAACGGTTTCCTGGTGATGGTGATCGACATCTCCGACAAGGCGCGGCTGGAAAGCGCGCTGCACGACGCCACCGAGCGTGCCGAGGTCACCCTGTCCTCGATCAGCGAGGCGGTGGTCACCGTCGATACCGAGGGTCGCGTCACCTACATGAACCCCGCGGCGGAAGCGATCAGCGGCTGGACGCTGCAGGAAGCCGTCGGCCTCGCGCTGGAGAGGATGCTGCCGCTGCGGCCCGTCGCAGAGTCCGTGGAAGAAAGCGAATCCGGCGCGCTGGTTTCGGTTCCCGGCGATCTGGAACTGGTGCGGCGGGACGGCCGACGGATGCTGGTGAAGCGCTCCGTCTCGCCCCTGCACGGACACGACGACAGCCTGATGGGTTCGGTCATGGTCCTGCGCGACATCACCGAAGAACGCACGCTCAGCGCGCGCATGGCCTATCTGGCGCACCACGACTCGCTGACCACCCTGCCCAACCGCCTCCAGCTCAACGAGGCGCTGGGGCAGTCAATCGCCAACGCCACCCATCGCGGCACCAGCGTCGCGGTCCTGTTCATCGATCTGGACCTGTTCAAGCACGTCAACGACGCGCTCGGCCATCACATCGGTGATCAGCTTTTGCAGCAGGTCGCAAAACGAATCCAGCGCAACATCGGCAACCTGGGCACCGTCTACCGGACCGGCGGCGATGAATTCGTCGTGCTGCTGGACAACGTGGTCAACCGCGACGGGGTCGCGCTGATCGCCGAGCGGCTGCTGGCGATCGGCGGCACGCCCTACACGGTGGCCTCGCATGAGCTGCACCAGGCCTTCAGCATCGGCATCAGCCTGTTCCCCGAGGATGGCTACGACGCGCCCACCCTGATGATGCGTTCCGACGCCGCGATGTACCTGGCCAAGCGCAACGGCCGCAACGCGTTCCGTTTCTACACCCGTGAACTGGCGTCGAGCGTGGATGCGCGCATCGAGCTGGAAAGCAGCCTGCGCCGCAGCCTGCGCAACGGCGATCTGACCCTCTACTACCAGCCGCAGATCGACCGGCGCAGCGGTCGCATCGTCGGCGTGGAAGGACTGGTGCGCTGGAAGCGCGGCGACCGCCTGATGCTGCCCGGCGAATTCCTGCCGATCGCCGAGGAAACCAACCTCATCGTCGATCTCGACCAATGGGCCATCCGCGCCGCCTGCCGGCAGAGCCGGCAGTGGCAGCAATCGGGCCTGCCGCCGATCCGGGTTTCGGTGAACGTCGCCGCCGCCAATTTCGATACCGACACGCTGGTGGACACGGTCGTCTCGGCACTGGAGGAAAGCGGGCTGGCCGCCGAGCATCTGGAACTGGAGGTCACCGAGACCACCCTGATGCGCGACGTGCAGCGCACCGACCGCGTCCTGCGCGCGCTCAAGGCGCTGGGCGTGCGCATCGCCATCGACGATTTCGGCACCGGCTTCTCCAGCCTGAGCTACCTGGGCAACTACGGCTTCAACGTGCTCAAGATCGACCAGTCGTTCGTGCGCGACGTCACCGAGGCCAACCAGGGGGCTATCACCCGCGCCATCATCGGCCTCGCCGGCCAGTTGCAATGCCGCACGGTCGCCGAGGGCGTCGAAACCCAGGCGCAGCTGGCCTGGCTGGTCGCCAATGGATGCGACGAATTGCAGGGCAACCTGTTCAGTCCGCCGGTCCCGGCGGCCGATTTCGCCCGCCTGTTCGCCGGCGAGCCTTCATGGTTCATCCCGCAGCCGGCGCGTGGGATGCACGCGCACTGGTCCTGAGTCGTACTCAGCGCCCGGCCGGTGACGCCAGCTGATTCTGCTTGCGCACGATCGACATGGCGATTTCCAGCGACTGCTCGTAATTCAGTCGCGGATCCACGGTCGAGCGGTACGCCCGCTCCAGATCGGCGTCGGTCAGTTCGCGCGCGCCGCCAGTGCACTCGGTGACGTCCTCACCGGTCAGTTCCAGGTGCACGCCACCCAGCCGGGTTCCGGCTGCGGCGTGCAGATCGAACGACTGCTCGACCTCGCCCCGGATGTTGTCGAACCGACGGGTCTTGTAGCCGTTGGAAGTGCTCTCGGTGTTGCCGTGCATCGGATCGCAGACCCACAGCACGCGCCGGCCGTCGCGGCGGACCGCTTCCAGCAGCGCCGGCAGCTTCTCGGCGATCTGGGTCGCGCCCATGCGGTGGATGAAGGTCAAGCGGCCCGGCTCGTCTTCCGGATTCAGCACATCGATCAGGCGCAGCAGTTGATCGGGCGAGACCGACGGCCCCACCTTGATGGCGATCGGATTGCGCACGCCGCGCAGGTATTCCACGTGGGCGCCATCGACCGCGGCGGTGCGCATGCCGATCCACGGGAAATGCGTGCTCAGGTTGAACCAGCCCCACTGCCGCGGCACTTCGCGGGTCAGCGCTTCCTCGTACGGCAGCAGCAGCGCTTCGTGCGAGGTATAGAAATCGATGCGATTGAGATTGTGGACTTCGGAACCGGACAGGGTTTCCATGAAGCGCACGGCGTCGCCGATCGAGCGCACCATGTCCTGGTACTCGGCCGACAGCGGCGAGTAGCCTACCCAGCTCAGGTTCCAGTACTCCGGATGGTGCAGGTCGGCGAACCCGCCGTCGATCAGCGCGCGCACGAAATTCATCGTCATGGCCGAACGCGCGTGCGCCTTGATCATCCGGCGCGGATCCGGGATCCGCGCCTCCGCGGTGAACTCCGGCCGGTTGACCAGATCGCCACGATAGCTGGGCAGCGTCACCCCATCACGGGTCTCGCTGTCAGTCGAACGCGGCTTGGCGTACTGGCCGGCGAAACGCCCCACCCGTACCACGGGCAGGCGCAGGCCATGCACCAGCACCAAGCTCATCTGCAGCAGGACCTTCAGCCGGTTGGAAATCAGCCCGGATTCGCAGTCGCTGAAACTCTCGGCGCAGTCACCGCCCTGCAGCAGGAAGCGCTTGCCTTCCTGCGCTTCGGCCAACTGTTTCTTCAGCGCAAAGATTTCCCACGACGTCACCAGCGGCGGCAACTGCCGAAGCTCGGCCAGCGCCGACGCCAGTTCCGCGGCGTCCGGATAGGTCGGCATCTGAACCGCCGGTCGTTCGCGCCAGCTGTCGGGCGCCCAGTTCGCGGGCAGGCTGACGGCGCGGAGGTTGCGATCGGGGGGACTCATGGGGGATTCCTCGTGCGGTTCACCATGGTGACAGAATGGTGCGCCGCGTCAAACCTCAGTAGTAGCGCGACTTGCGCCGCTTGAACGCGGCGACCAGCGCCCACAGGGCCAGCAACACGAACCAGACCAGCGCCCAGCCCGGCATCGACAGGCCCAGGAAGGCCCAGTCGACCTTGGCGCATTCGCCGGAGCCGGTCAGCACCTGCCTCAGCACGTCGCCCATCGGGAAGGCTTCCATCATGTAGGCCAGATCCGGGCCACAGGCCGGCACCTGATCCGGCGGCAGGCCCTGCAGCCAGACGTGGCGACCAGCGATGCCGATGCCCAGCCCGGCCGCCGCCAGCCCGAGGATGCCGTAGAAGCCGCGCCCGCCCGCCGCCTTCGGCGAGTGCAGGCCGCCCAGCAGGAACACCAGCGCCAGCAGCGCGAACGCGCCACGCTGGAAAGTGCACAGCGGGCAGGGAATCAGCCCCTGGACATGCTCCAGGTACAGCGCATAGCCGAGCAGGCCGGCGCAGATGACGAAGCCGAGGAGGAACTGCGCGCGGAACGACCAGCGGAACGGGTTCATGAAAGCTCGCTGCGGACGGGTAAAGCGCATTATCGCCGCGTGAAGGCCAAAAACAAATTCCACCTGGTTACCAGCGATTTCCCTTCCCGGCCTCCTCCCCAGGGACGGCGCGCCGGCGGGGAATCCGTATGCCATTCCCGCCGCCGCTGCCCGTTATTCCGGGCACAAAAAACCCCGGCATCGCCGGGGTTTTTCGGGGTCCTGCGGGACGGCTGATTACTCGGCCGCTTCCGGACGGTCCACGAGTTCCACGTAGGCCATCGGCGCATTGTCGCCAGCGCGGAAACCGCACTTGAGGATGCGCAGGTAACCACCCGGGCGGGACTGGTAGCGCGGGCCGAGGGTCGTGAACAGCGTACCGACGGCTTCCTTGTCGCGCAGGCGCGAAAAGGCGAGGCGGCGGTTGGCAACGCCGTCGACCTTGGCCAGGGTGATCAGCGGCTCGGCGACGCGGCGCAGTTCCTTGGCCTTGGGCAGGGTGGTGCGGATGAGGCCGTGCTTGATCAGCGAGGCAGCCATGTTGCTGAACATCGCTTCGCGATGGGCGCTGGTGCGGCTGAACTTGCGGCCGGCTTTCTGGTGGCGCATGGTCTTGATTCCTGATGATGAATGTTGAAGCTGTTGGACGTCGTTGTCGCCATCCTGGCGTTGGAACTTGGACTGCGGTTGGTCCGAACCGGCCTGTGCTCCCTGGCCGGAAACCGTCGCGGACCTTCAGGCCCGTCGACGTTGCTGCTCTGGTGAAACCACCCGCGCCCGGAGGCGCGGGGCATTGCGATGACTGCGCGCGGCTTAGCCGAGCATGCCGTGCTGGGCGACGCCGGCCGGCGGCCAGTTCTCCAGCTTCATGCCCAGGGACAGGCCACGCTGCGCCAGGACTTCCTTGATCTCGGTCAGCGACTTCTTGCCGAGGTTCGGGGTCTTGAGCAGTTCCACTTCGGTCTTCTGGATCAGATCGCCGATGTAGTAGATGCTCTCGGCCTTCAGGCAGTTGGCCGAACGCACGGTCAGTTCCAGATCGTCGATCGGACGCAGCAGCACCGGATCCACGCCGCTGCTGGCCGGCTTGGCCGCGCCGCGATCGCGGTGGGTGAAGTCACCGAACACGGACAGCTGATCGCTGAGGATGTCGGCGGCGGTGCGCACGGCTTCCTCGGCGTCGATCGTGCCGTTGGTCTCGATGTCCAGGACCAGCTTGTCCAGGTCGGTACGCTGTTCCACGCGCGCGGCTTCCACCGCGTAGGCGACGCGACGGACCGGCGAGAACGAGGCGTCCAGCACCAAACGGCCGATGCTGCGGGTCTCTTCATCCGGACGACGGCGGGCAGCCGCCGGCTGGTAGCCGAAACCACGCTCGATCTTCAAACGCATGTTGATCGCGGTGTCCTTGGTCAGGTTGCAGATGACCAGGTCCGGATTGAGGATTTCGACGTTGTGATCGGTCTTGATATCGGCGGCGGTCACCACGCCCGGGCCCTGCTTGCTCAGGGTCAGGGTCGAGGAATCACCGGTATGGATGCGGATGGCCACATCCTTGAGGTTCAGCAGGACTTCCAGCACGTCTTCCTGCAGGCCTTCGATGGTGCTGTATTCGTGCAGCACGCCGTCGATCTCGACTTCGGTGATCGCGAAGCCGGGGATCGACGAGAGCAGCACGCGGCGCAGCGCATTGCCGAGCGTATGGCCGTAACCACGCTCCAGCGGTTCGATGACCACTTTGGCGCGGTTGTCGGTCAGACGCTCGATCTGCGGGCCGCGGGGGCGCAGCACTTGCTGAGTGATACCCGTCATGTTGCTTTGTCTCCTGCAAACCCCCGACGGGGGCATCGGGGGTGCGTGAATGAATTACTTCGAGTACAACTCGACGATCAGCGCTTCGTTGATGTCCGCAGGCAGGTCGGAACGTTCCGGCACGGCCTTGAACACGCCGCTGAACTTCTTCGCGTCGACTTCGATCCAGGACGGGCTCAGGTCGAGCTGTTCGGACAGGGTCAGCGACTCCTGCACGCGCAGCTGCTTCTGGGCACGCTCGGACAGGGCGATCGCGTCACCGGCCTTGACCTGGTAGGACGGCAGGTTGACCGACTTGCCGTTGACCAGCACGCCGCGGTGCGAGACCAGCTGGCGGGCGGCCGGACGGGTCACGGCGAAGCCCATGCGGTAGATCACGTTGTCCAGGCGGGTTTCCAGCAACTGCAGCAGGTTCTCGCCGGTGTTGCCCTTCTTGGTCGAGGCCTTCTTGTAGTAGTTGCGGAACTGGCGCTCCAGCAGACCGTAGATACGCTTGACCTTCTGCTTTTCACGCAGCTGGGTGGCGTAGTCGGACAGCTTGCCCTTGCGGGCGGCACCGTGCTGGCCGGGCTTCTGCTCCAGCTTGCACTTGGAGTCCAGCGCGCGGGCCGGGCTCTTCAGGGACAGGTCGGCGCCTTCGCGGCGCGCGAGCTTACAGGTAGGACCGATATAACGAGCCATTTCTTATCGCCCCCTTAGACGCGACGCTTCTTCGGCGGACGGCACCCGTTGTGCGGGATTGGCGTCACGTCGATGATGTTGGTGATCTTGTAGCCGACGTTATTCAACGAACGAACGGCCGACTCACGACCCGGACCCGGGCCCTTGATGCGGACTTCCAGCGACTTCACGCCGTAATCCAGCGCGGCACGGCCGGCCTTTTCGGCGGCGACCTGTGCAGCGAACGGAGTCGATTTGCGCGAACCGCGGAAACCGGCACCACCCGAGGTCGCCCAGGAAAGCGCATTGCCCTGGCGGTCGGTGATGGTGACGATGGTGTTGTTGAAAGAAGCGTGGACGTGAGCGACGCCGTCGGTGATGACGCGCTTGATCTTCTTCTTGACTTTGGCAGCAGCTGGCTTGGCCATGATGGTCGCCCCTTACTTCTTGATGGCTTTGCGCGGACCCTTGCGGGTACGGGCGTTGGTGCGGGTGCGCTGGCCACGCAGCGGCAGGCCGCGGCGATGACGCAGGCCGCGATAGCAGCCCAGGTCCATCAGGCGCTTGATCGCGATGCCGACTTCACGGCGCAGGTCGCCCTCGACCACGTACTTGCCGACTTCGGCGCGCAGGCGCTCGACTTCCGGCTCCGACAGGTCGCGGATCTTGGTGGTCGATGCGACGCCAGCGGCTTCGCAGACCTTCTTGGAACGGGTACGGCCAATGCCGTAGATGCTTTGCAAACCGACCCAGACATGCTTCTGGGCAGGCAGGTTGACACCTGCAATACGCGCCATGACGCGGTCTCCAACTGTGTTTGATGGCCCGGCAGGCCGCCTTCCGGCAAGGAAAACGGGCAGACGGACGGAGTGAACTGGAAATTTTAGCAAGATCTCGGGTTACTGGGAAGCCCGCGCCGACCAGGGGTCGGCACGAAGCCCGGCATGGGGAGTGTGCCCATGCTCCGGCGCCGGAAGCTGCCTGGTGCCGGGCTTCCGGGGTTTCCCCCGGGGCCCTGCCCCGCCCGCGCTACTCTGGCGCGGGACCGGCGGCTTCACACCCGTGCGCGAGATCGCCGCCCGGGCCGCCCTTTTGGTTGGTCCGGCCCTCTCGGGCCGGCCGCGCGGAAGGCTTCCGCGCCAGGTGGGCAATTATCCGCGCGAAAGTCCGCCGCGGGAACCACCCTTCAGATTTGCCTTCTTCAACAGGCTTTCGTACTGGTGCGACATCAGGTGCGCCTGGACCTGCGCGATGAAGTCCATCACCACCACCACCACGATCAGCAGCGAGGTGCCGCCGAAGTAGAAGGAGGTGCCCAGCTGGGTCCGCATCACTTCCGGCAGCAGGCACACCGCCACCAGGTACAGCGAACCGGCCGCGGTCAGGCGGGTCAGCACACCGTCGACGTAGTCCGCCGTCGCCTTGCCCGGACGGATGCCCGGAATCAGCGCGCCCGACTTCTTCAGGTTCTCGGCGGTTTCCTGCGAGTTGAACACCAGGGCCGTGTAGAAGAACGCGAAGCCGATGATCATCGCCGCGAACACGATCATGTGCAGCGGCTCGCCCGGTGCCAGCGCCTGCGAGATGCGCTGCAGCCAGGTGGTCGCGCCGTTCTGGCCGGACCACATCGCCAGCGTGGCCGGGAAGGCCAGGATGCTGGAGGCGAAGATCGGCGGGATAACGCCGGACATGTTGAGCTTCAGCGGCAGGAACGAGGTCTGGTTCATGTACGCGCTGCGGCCACCCTGGCGACGCGCGTAATTCACCGTGATGCGGCGCTGGCCGCGTTCCACGAACACCACGAAGAAGGTGAAACCGAAAACCACCAGCACGATGACGATCAGCGAGATGGCGCTGAGCGTACCGGCCTGGAAGGCTTCCAGGGTGGTCAGCACGGCGCCCGGAAGGCCTGCGACGATGCCGGCGAAGATGATCAGCGACACGCCGTTGCCGACGCCGCGCTCGGTCACCTGCTCGCCCAGCCACATCAGGAAGATGGTGCCGGCGGTCAGTGCCACCACGGCGGTCAGGACGAAGCCGAGGCCCGGCGCATACACCACCGGCACGCCGCCCGGAGCGACCTGATTCTGCAGCGCGACGGCGATGCTGCCGCCCTGCACCACCGCCAGCAGCACCGCGCCGATGCGCGAATACTGGGTGATCTTGCGACGGCCGGACTCGCCTTCCTTCTGTAGCGCCTTCAGGCTGGGGAAGATATGCACGCCCAGCTGCATCACGATCGATGCCGAGATGTACGGCATGACGTTCAGCGCGAAGATGCTGAAGCGATGCAGGGCGCCACCCGAGAACATGTTGAACATGTCCACGATGCCGCCCTGGTTCTGCATCATCGCGAGCATGGCGTCGGGATTGACGCCCGGCACCGGCACGTAGCAACCGATGCGATAGACGATCAAGGCACCCAGCACGAACAGCAGGCGCTGGCGGAGTTCGGTGAACTTGCCTGCGCCTGCCAGCGCGCTGGCGGCATTACCCTGCGCCATGCGTCACTTACTCCTGCACGCTGCCGCCGGCGGCTTCGATAGCCGCCTTGGCACCTGCGGTGGCCAGCACGCCCTTCAGCACGAACTTCTTGGTCAGTTCGCCCTTCTTGACGATCTTGGCGCGCTTGGCGGTGCTGGGGACCAGCTTGGCGGCACGCAGCGCGGCGAAGTCGATCTCGCCGGCTTCCAGCTTGTCCAGCTGGTAGGACAGCACTTCCGCGGTGTCCTGCTTAAGCTTGGAGCGGAAACCGACCTTCGGCAGACGCTTGATCAGCGGCATCTGGCCGCCTTCGAACTTCGCCTTGATCTTGCCCTTGCCCGCGCGGGCGAAGGAACCCTTGTGACCGCGACCGGCGGTCTTGCCCAGGCCGGAACCGATACCGCGGCCAACGCGGGTGCGTTCGGCGCGGGCGCCCTCGGCGGGCTTCAACGTATTCAGACGCATGATGATTACTCCTCGACCTTGACGAGGTAGTGGACCTTGGCGATCAGGCCGCGAACCTGCGGGCTGTCCTTGAGTTCACGCACATCGTTCAGCTTGTTCAGGCCCAGCGCCTTCACCGACAGGCGGTGGCGGGACTGGGAACCACGCAGGCCGCGCACCAGGCGGACCTTGACGGTCTTGTTGGACTCGTTAGCCATTGAGGAGTTCCTCCACCTTCTTGCCGCGCTTGGCCGCGATGCGGGTGGGCGACTGCATGTCGCTCAGACCCTTCAGGGTGGCGCGAACCAGGTTGATCGGGTTGCGCGAGCCGACGGCCTTGGCCAGCACGTTCTTCACGCCGACCGCTTCCAGCACGGCGCGCATCGCGCCACCGGCGATCACGCCGGTACCTTCCGAAGCCGGCTGCATGAACACGCGCGCCGCGCCGTGGCCGGCCTTGACCGGGTGCCACAGGGTGCCGTTGTTCAGCTCGACATTGGACATGTTCTTGCGGGCGTACTCCATCGACTTCTGGATGGCGACCGGCACTTCACGCGCCTTGCCGTAGCCGAAGCCAATCTTGCCGGCGCCATCACCCACCACCGTCAGCGCGGTGAAGGTGAACTGGCGGCCGCCCTTGACGGTCTTGCTGACGCGGTTGACCGCGACCAGCTTCTCGATCATGCCGTCGTCGACTTTCTCTTCGCGGTTGCGGTCGCGATCACGACCCCGCGGTTCACGTTGTTCTGCCATTTCGAAATCCTTGGTTGATGTGGATTTGTGGCTTGGCCACTTATGGTTGTGGAGTACTTCGTTGCCACGCTTCCGGTCACACAAGGACCGGGGCGCCCGGCGCAGCCCGCGCCGGCAGGTCAAGGCATGGGGTCGCCCCCATGCCTTTCAAGATTAGAACTGCAGGCCGCCTTCGCGGGCCGCGTCGGCCAAGGCCTTGATGCGGCCATGGAAGCGGTAACCGGAACGGTCGAAGGCCACCTTCTCGATGCCCGCGGCCTTGGCGCGCTCGGCGATCAGCTTGCCGACCTTTGCGGCGGCATCGCTGTTCTTGCCGTTCTTCAGGCCATCCTTCACGTCGGCCTGCAGGGTGTTCGCCGAAGCGATGACCTTGGCGCCGTCTGCGGTGAACAGCTGGGCGTAGATGTGCTGGCCGGTACGCAGGACGGACAGGCGCGGCACACCCAGTTCGCGGATGTGCGAACGGGTCGACTTGGCGCGGCGCAGGCGGGCGGTGTTCTTGATGCTCATGATCTGGTTCCTCGAAGCCGAAGGCGTGCTTACGCCTTCTTCGCTTCCTTACGGATGATGGTCTCGTCGGAGTACTTCACGCCCTTGCCCTTGTAGGGCTCCGGCGGACGGAAACCGCGGATCTTGGCGGCGACTTCGCCCACGCGCTGCTTGTCCGCGCCCTGGACCAGGATTTCGGTCTGGGTCGGGGTGGCGATGGTGATGCCTTCCGGCGCCTTGAACACGACCGGGTGCGAGAAGCCGAGCGACAGGCTCAGATCCTTGCCCTGCATCGCGGCACGGTAACCCACGCCGACCAGTTCCAGCTTGCGCTCGAAACCTTCGGACACGCCCTTCACCATGTTGGCGAGGATGGCGCGGATGGTACCGGTGATGGCGTCGTGCTCGATGGTTTCCGGCGCCAGGTTGGCAACGCCGTTCTCGATCTTCACTTCGACGCCGGCGGGCTTGGTGATCGCCAGGGTGCCCTTCGGGCCTTTGACGGTCAGCGTTTCCGCCTGGAGGTTGATTTCAACGCCCTTGGGCAGGGCAATCGGCTTTTTGGCTACACGGGACATTGGCTTACTCCGTTAGGCCACGAAGCACAGGACTTCACCGCCGACGCCCTGCTGGCGCGCCTGCGCATCGGTCATGATGCCCTTGGAAGTGGAAATGATGGCGACGCCCAGGCCGCCGAGGACCTTCGGCAGCTCCGCCTTGCCACGATACTGGCGCAGGCCCGAACGGGACACGCGCGACAGCTTCTCGATGACCGGCTTGCCTTCGAAGTACTTCAGGACGATTTCCAGCTCGGCCTTGTTGTTCTCGGTCTTCGTCACACGAGCGTCGGCGATGTAGCCTTCCGACTTCAGGACGTTGGCGATGGAGGCCTTGATCTTGGAGGACGGCATTTTCACCGTCTGCTTGCCGACGGCGGCCGCATTCTTGATGCGGACCAGCATGTCGGCGATGGGATCAGTCATGCTCATAAGTGGTTGCCTTTTGAGTAGCACCGATATCCGCTTTCGCGAAAATCTTGGGTTGTGCCTGGAAGCCCCAGGTGGCGGTCCCGTCGGGACCAGGTTCCGCGGCGGACCGCGGGAACCGGCAATTGTACAGCAACAAGTCCGGCATGTGCCGGACCTGCTCTCTGACCGTCCCGGGACGGGCCCGGGAGGCCGGATTTGTTACCAGCTGGCCTTGCGCAGGCCCGGCACGTCACCACGCATGGTGGCTTCGCGCAGCTTGTTGCGGCCCAAGCCGAACTTGCGGTAGACACCGCGCGAACGACCGGACAGCTCGCAGCGATTGCGCTCGCGGCACGGCGAGGAGTCGCGCGGCAGCTTCTGCAACTTGGTCACCGCTTCCATCTTCTCTTCATAGGACGCGTTGACGCCCGAGATGATCTTCTTCAGTGCTTCGCGCTTGGCGGCGTACTTCTTCGCCAGCTTGGCCCGCTTGATATCGCGGTTCACCATTGAGGTCTTTGCCATGTGTGGTTTTCCTGCGACTCAGTTACGGAACGGGAACTTGAACGCTTCCAGCAGCGCCTTGGCTTCGGCGTCGCTCTTGGCGGTAGTGGTGATGGCGATATCCATGCCGCGGAGCGCGTCGACCTGGTCGAAGTCGATTTCCGGGAAGATGATCTGTTCCTTCACGCCCATGTTGTAGTTGCCGCGGCCGTCGAACGAACGACCCGACACGCCACGGAAGTCACGCACGCGCGGCAGCGAGATGTTGATCAGGCGGTCCAGGAACTCGTACATCTTGGCGCGACGCAGGGTCACTTTGCAGCCGATCGGCCAACCGTCGCGGATCTTGAACGAAGCCACCGAGATGCGGGACTTGGTCGTGATCGGCTTCTGGCCGGTGATCTTGGCCAGGTCGGCCACGGCGTTTTCCAGGATCTTCTTGTTGGTCGCCGCTTCACCCACACCCATGTTGATGGTGATCTTGGTGATCTTCGGGACTTCCATCGGATTGGTGTAGCCGAACTTCTTCATCAGAGCCGGCGCCACTTCTTCCTTGTAAATTTTTTCGAGACGGGTGGTCATGACCTCATTCCTCAGGCGTCGAGCGCCTCACCACTGGAGCGGAACACACGCAGTTTGCGTCCATCCTCCAGGACCTTGAAACCGATACGCTCGCCCTTGCCGGTGGCCGGGTTGAACAGAGCGACGTTCGAAATGTGGATCGAGGATTCACGCTCGACCACGCCGCCGGCGATGCCCGCCTGCGGATTCGGCTTGGTGTGGCGCTTGACGACGTTGACGTTGGAGACGACCACACGGTCACCGTCCACGCGCACCACGTCGCCCTTCTTGCCCTTGTCCTTGCCGGCGATGACGACCACCTGGTCGCCCTTCTTGATACGGTTTGCCATTTCTATGTCCTCCGCTCAGAGCACTTCAGGCGCGAGCGAAACGATCTTCATGAACTTCTCGGAGCGCAGCTCGCGGGTCACGGGCCCGAAGATGCGCGTGCCGATCGGCTCCTGCTTGTTGTTGAGCAGCACGGCGGCGTTGCCGTCGAAGCGGATCAGCGAACCGTCCGGGCGACGAACGCCCTTGCGGGTGCGCACGACCACGGCGTCGTAGACTTCGCCTTTCTTGACCTTGCCACGCGGGATGGCGTCCTTGACGGTCACCTTGATGATGTCGCCGATGCCGGCGTAACGGCGCTTGGAGCCGCCCAGCACCTTGATGCACATCAGTTCCTTGGCGCCGGAGTTGTCGGCCGCGTCAAGGTAGCTCTGCATCTGGATCATGATTCAGATCTCCTCTTATTCAGCCGCGCGGGTGACGATTTCCACCACGCGCCAGTTCTTGGTCTTGGACATCGGGGCGATTTCGGTCACCCGCACCACGTCGCCTTCCTTGCAGCTGTTGTCCGCGTCGTGCGCGTGCAGCTTGGTGGAACGGCGAATGTACTTGCCGTACAGGGCGTGCTTGACCTGACGCTCCACCAGCACGGTGACGGTCTTGTCCATCTTGTTGCTGACGACGCGGCCTTCGATGGTGCGTTGCGCTTTGTCTTTGTTATCGCTCATCTTGGGCGCTCCTTACTTCTTGCCGCCGAGCAGGGTCTTGACGCGAGCGATCTCGCGGCGAACCCGGCGGGTTTCATGGGTCTTCGGCAGCTGGCCGGTGACCTTCTGCATGCGCAGGGAAAACTGCTCCTTGCGCAGGTCGGTCAGGTGGGCCTTCAGTTCGTCAGCCGACTTCTCGCGGAGTTGCTTGAGTTCCATTAGCGCACCGTCCGGGTCACGAATTGGGTGGTGACGGACAGCTTGGCCGCGGCCAGGCGGAACGCCTCGCGCGCGATTTCCTCGCTGACGCCTTCGATTTCATAAATCATGCGGCCGGGCTGGATCTGGGCAACCCAGTACTCCACGTTGCCCTTACCGGAGCCCATTCGGACTTCGATCGGCTTCTTGGTGATCGGCTTGTCGGGGAACACGCGGATCCACATCTTGCCGCCACGCTTCACGTAACGGCTGATGGAGCGGCGCGCCGCCTCGATCTGGCGCGCGGTCAGCTGACCGTGCGCCGTGGCCTTCAGGCCGTACTCGCCAAAGCTGACGAGGTTACCGTTCCAGCTCAGGCCTTCGTTACGGCCCTTGTGCATCTTGCGGAATTTGGTTCGCTTGGGTTGCAACATGATTATTCCCTCGCCTCGCGATCACGGCGCGGTCCACGCGGACGGTCGCTGCGCTCATTGCGTTCGGCGCGCGGCGTGTCGTCCTGCTTTTCCTGGCCCACCTGGCTGAAATCGAAGATCTCGCCCTTGTAGACCCACACCTTGATGCCAATGATGCCGTAGGTGGTCTTGGCTTCAGCGAAGCCGTAGTCGATGTCCGCACGCAGGGTGTGCAGCGGCACGCGACCTTCGCGGTACCACTCCGAACGGGCGATTTCGGCGCCGTTCAAGCGGCCAGCGACATTGACCTTGATACCCAGGGCGCCGAGGCGCATCGCGTTGCCGACCGCGCGCTTCATGGCGCGGCGGAACATGATGCGGCGCTCCAGCTGCTGGGCGATCGACTCGGCCACCAGCTGCGCGTCCAGTTCCGGCTTGCGGACTTCGGTGACGTTGATGTGCGCCGGGACGCCCATCAGGTCACTGACTTCCTTGCGCAGCTTCTCGATGTCCTCGCCCCGCTTGCCGATCACCACGCCCGGACGGGCGGTGTGGATGGTCACGCGGGCGGTCTTGGCCGGACGCTCGATCAGGATCTTGGAGATGCCCGCCTGCGCCAGCTTCTTGCGCAGCATTTCGCGCACCTTGAGGTCGGCGGCCAGGTAGTCGGCGTAGTCGCGCTTGTTGGCGAACCACTTGGAATTCCAGTCCTTGGCGATGCCCAGGCGGATTCCGGTCGGATGAACTTTGTGACCCATACTTATTTGCCCTCGCCCACGACCACGGTGATGTGGCTGGTGCGCTTAAGAATGCGGGTACCACGGCCCTTGGCACGGGCCATGAAACGCTTCAGCACCGGACCTTCGTCGACCATGATGGTCTTGACCTTCAGCTCGTCGACGTCGGCACCCTGGTTGTTCTCGGCGTTGGCGATAGCGGACTCGACCACCTTCTTGATCAGGTGGGCGGCCTTCTTGTCCGAGAACTTCAGCAGGTTGACGGCGCGTTCGGCCGACAGGCCACGCACCTGGTCAGCGACCAGGCGGGCCTTCTGCGGGGAGATGCGCGCGGTGCGCAGGATGGCTTTCGCTTCCATGGTCATCTCTCCTTACTTCTTGCCGCCGGCTTTCTTGTCGCCACCGTGGCCCTTGAAGGTACGGGTGACGGCAAATTCGCCGAGCTTGTGGCCGACCATGTTCTCGTTGACGAGCACCGGAACGTGGTTCTTGCCGTTGTGGATAGCGATCGTGAAGCCCACCATTTCCGGCAGGATCATCGAGCGACGCGACCAGGTCTTGATCGGCTTCTTGCTGCCGCCCGCGGCCTCCACCTTCTTGACGAGGTGGTGATCGACGAACGGGCCCTTCTTGAGTGAACGTGCCATGGTCGATTAGCCCCTACGATCGCGGACGATGAATTGCTGAGTGCGCTTGTTCTTGCGCGTCTTGTAACCCTTGGTCGGCACGCCCCACGGGGTGACCGGGTGCGGGTTGCCCTGGCCGGCCTTGGCCTCACCACCACCGTGCGGGTGGTCGACCGGGTTCATGGCCGCACCGCGGACGGTCGGCTTGACGCCGCGCCAACGCTTGGCACCGGCCTTGCCCAGCTTTTCCAGGCTGTGCTCGTCATTGCCGACTTCGCCGACGGTGGCGCGGCACTCGATCTGCACCTTGCGCATTTCGCCCGAGCGCAGACGCAGCGTGGCGAAACCCTGCTCGCGAGCGACCAGCTGCACGGCGGCGCCGGCGGCGCGGGCGATCTGGGCGCCCTTGCCCGGCTTCAGTTCGATGCCGTGCACGGTGGTGCCGACCGGGATGTTGCGCAGCGGCAGCGTGTTGCCGACCTTGATCGGCGCGTCGCTGCCGGCGATGACCTGGTCACCGGCCTTCAGGCCCTTCGGGGCGATGATGTAGCGGCGCTCGCCATCGACGTAGCACAGCAGCGCGATGTGCGCGGTGCGGTTCGGATCGTATTCGATCCGCTCAACGCGCGCCGGAATGCCTTCCTTGTCGCGCTTGAAGTCGATGATGCGATAGTGCTGCTTGTGACCACCGCCGATGTGGCGGGTGGTGATGCGGCCGTGGTGGTTGCGACCGCCGGTCTTGCTCTGCTTTTCCAGCAGCGCAGCATGCGGGGCACCCTTGTGCAGGTCCGGCGTCACCACGCGGACCGCGGAACGGCGGCCGGCGGAGGTTGGCTTGAATTTCATCAATGGCATGTGGGTCTACCTCAGGCCTTGGCCGTTACGTCGATAGCCTGGCCCTCGGCCAGACGCACGTACGCCTTGCGCCAGTCGCCGCGACGGCCGTTGCGGAAACGGAAAGACTTGTTCTTGCCCTTCACGTTGACCACATTGACTGCCTCGACCTTGACGTCGAACAACTTTTCCACGGCGGCCTTCACATCGGCCTTGGTGGCGTCGTTCGAAACTTCAAAGACGTATTGGTTGGAAACTTCCTGCAGGCGCGCCGTCTTCTCGGAGACACGCGGAGCACGCAGCACGCTGAAGATTTTCTCGTTGCTCATGCCAGCCACTCCTCGATCTTCTTGACGGCATCGGCGGTGACGACGACGCTGTCGGCGCCCACCAGGGCGACCGGATCCAGGCCCTGCACGTCACGCACTTCCACATACGGCAGGTTGCGGGCGGACAGGTACAGATGCTCGGAGGCGTCTTCGGTGACGATCAGCGGACGCTGACCGACTTCCAGACCCTTCAGCTTCTCGATCAGCGTCTTGGTCTTGGAGGTGTCGAGGTCGAACGCGTCCACCACCATCAGGCGGTTCTGGCGGTTCAGCTCCGACAGGATCGCGCAGATGGCCGCGCGGTACATCTTGCGGTTGACCTTCTGGTCGAAGCTGCGGGGCTTCGCTGCGAAGGTCACGCCGCCGCCGACGAAGATCGGCGCGGTCAGCGCACCGTGACGGGCGCCACCGCCCTTCTGCTTCTTCGACTTCTTGGTGGTGCCATTGACTTCGGCGCGGGTCTTCTGCGCCTTGGTACCGGCACGACCGGCATTGCGATAGGCAACGACGACCTGGTGGACCAGATCTTCGCTGAATTCACGGCCGAACACGGCGTCGGAAACCGACAGCTTGTTGGCGCTACCTGTAATGGCTAGTTCCATTGTCGTTCTCCTTAAGCCTTGCTAGCCGGACGCACGATCACGTCGCCACCGGCAGCACCCGGAACGGCGCCGCGGACGGCGATCAGGCCGCGCTCGGCATCGACGCGAACCACTTCAAGGTTCTGGGTGCTCTGCTGCACCGCGCCCATGTGACCGGACATCTTCTTGCCCGGGAACACGCGACCCGGGGTCTGGCGCTGACCCAGCGAACCCGGCGCGCGATGCGACAGCGAGTTACCGTGGGTGGCGTCGCCCATGGTGAAGTTCCAGCGCTTGATGGTGCCCTGGAATCCCTTGCCCTTGGTCACGCCCTGGACGTCGACCTTCTGGCCCACTTCGAAAATGTCGGCCTTGATTTCGCCGCCGACGGTGAAGTCGCCCAGCTTGTCGTCTTCGACGCGCAGTTCCCACAGGCCACGACCGGCTTCGACCTTGGCCTTGGCCAGGTGACCGGCGACCGGCTTGGTGATCAGCGAGGCACGACGGGTGCCGACGGCCACCTGCACGGCGCTGTAGCCGTCGGTTTCCGGGGTCTTGATCTGGGTGATGCGGTTCGGGGTTGCTTCAATCAGCGTCACCGGAATGGACTTGCCGTCCTCGGTGAACACGCGGGTCATGCCGGCCTTGCGGCCGACGATTCCCAACGAATACTTCTTCGCGGTCATGGTCGTTGGCCTCAGGTCAGCTTGATCTGGACGTCGACGCCGGCCGCGAGTTCGAGCTTCATCAGCGCGTCCACGGTCTTGTCGTTGGGGTCGACGATATCGAGCACACGCTTGTGCGTGCGGGTTTCGTACTGGTCGCGGGCGTCCTTGTCGACGTGCGGGGAAACCAGGACGGTATAGCGTTCGATCTTGGTCGGCAGCGGGATCGGGCCGCGCACTTGCGCGCCGGTCCGCTTGGCCGTCTCAACGATCTCGCTGGCCGAGCGGTCGATCAAGCGATGATCGTACGCCTTGAGCCGGATTCGGATCTTTTGGTCCGCCATGACGGAATTTCCTTCGTTAAAGAGCGACGGGCGTGGCTTCTGGGATGCCTTGCCCCGGTAGGGTCCAGACGTTCAGCCCCGTTCCGGAACCGCCGGAAAGCGCGGTCACGGTGAGCCTGAGCGGCCTGGGGTTTCATCCTGAAAAACTAGGCAGGCCGGTAAACCGGCCCGCCCAGACAGAAAAGTATAGGACGCATGACTGACCCCGTCAATAGCGGGGCATCCACCCCTGAAACCGGGCGGCAGGCACGCGACTCTCCTTGTCTGGCGAACACGAAGCACTCCCTGTGCTTCTTTTCGCGGTATCGCCGGCATACCTCCCAGGGGGAACCGGCGTGGGTATTGCGATATCCCGGGATGGCAGGGCCATCTGGGGGCGCGCATTATAACGATGTTTTTGCTGGTTTGCAGCAAATCCGGCGAATTCTTATTGCCGGAGCCCGGTGGAGGCTGGAATCCCTGCCCCGCCGGGGTATTTCTGGTCTTGCCAGTTCAATGGCCCCGGGTTTCGCCGGGGCAACAAACCGACAAAAACGGGGCGGGCCTTTCGGCCCGCCCCGGTCGGTTCGTTACTTGATGATCTTGGCCACGACGCCGGCGCCGACGGTACGACCGCCTTCGCGAATGGCGAAACGCAGGCCTTCGTCCATCGCCACCGGGTTGATGAGCTGCACGGTCATCTTGATGTTGTCGCCCGGCATCACCATCTCGGTGCCTTCCGGCAGCGTCACCGCACCGGTGATGTCCGTGGTGCGGAAGTAGAACTGCGGACGGTAGCCCTTGAAGAACGGCGTGTGACGGCCACCCTCGTCCTTCGACAGCACGTACACCTCGGCCTCGAACTCGGTGTGCGGGGTGATGGAACCCGGCTTGGCCAGCACCTGCCCACGCTCCACGTCGTCACGCTTGGTGCCGCGCAGCAGCAGGCCCGCGTTGTCGCCCGCCTGGCCCTGGTCCAGCAGCTTGCGGAACATTTCCACGCCCGTGACCGTGGTCTTCTGGGTCGGACGGATACCGACGATTTCGATTTCGTCGCCCACCTTGATGATGCCGCGCTCGATTCGACCGGTCACCACCGTGCCGCGACCCGAAATCGAGAACACGTCTTCCACCGGCATCAGGAACGGCTTGTCCACGTCACGCTGCGGTTCCGGAATGAACGTGTCCAGCGCCTCCACCAGCTTCAGGATGGCCGGCACGCCAATCTCCGACTGGTCGCCTTCCAGCGCCAGTCGCGCCGAACCCTTGATGATGGGGGTGTCGTCGCCCGGGAACTCGTACTTGGTCAGCAGCTCGCGAACTTCCATTTCCACCAGTTCCAGCAGCTCGGCGTCGTCCACCATGTCCGCCTTGTTCAGGAACACCACGATGTACGGCACGCCCACCTGCCGCGACAGCAGGATGTGCTCGCGCGTCTGCGGCATCGGGCCGTCAGCGGCCGAGCACACCAGAATCGCGCCGTCCATCTGCGCCGCACCGGTAATCATGTTCTTCACGTAGTCCGCGTGTCCCGGGCAGTCCACGTGCGCGTAGTGACGCGTCGGGCTTTCGTATTCCACGTGCGCCGTCGAAATCGTGATGCCGCGTGCCTTCTCTTCCGGCGCCGCGTCAATCGCGTCGTACGCCTTGAACTCGCCGCCAAAGCGCTCGGCACCCACCTTCGTCAGCGCCGCCGTCAGCGTCGTCTTGCCGTGGTCAACGTGACCAATGGTGCCCACGTTCACGTGCGGCTTGGTGCGCTCGAACTTACCCTTTGCCATTTTGAAAACTCCGATATTGGGGATTTGGGATTGGGGATTGGGGAAAAACGGGATTCATGCTCTTGCGAATCTCGAATCCCGAATCCCGTTTCCCTGCATTAATTCTTCTTGACGACCGCGTCGGCGATGTTGGCCGGCGCTTCGGCGTAGTGGTCGAACTCCATCGTGAAGGTAGCGCGACCCTGCGACATCGAGCGCAGCGTGGTGGCGTAGCCGAACATTTCGCCCAGCGGAACCATCGCGTTGATCACCTTGCCGGACGGACTGTCGTCCTGGCCCTGCAGGATGCCGCGGCGGCGGCTCACGTCGCCCATCACGTCACCCAGGTATTCCTCCGGCGTGACGATCTCGACCTTCATCATCGGCTCCAGCAGGACCGGACTGGCCTTGCTGAAGGCTTCCTTGAACGCCATCGAGCCGGCGACCTTGAACGCCATTTCGTTGGAGTCCACGTCGTGGAACGAGCCATCGACCGCGACGATCTTGACGTCGACCACCGGGAAGCCGGCGAGCACGCCGTTCTTCATCGCTTCCTCGATGCCCTTGCCCGCGGCGGTGACGTATTCCTTCGGCACCACGCCGCCGACGATCGCGCTCTCGTAGGAGAAGCCGACGCCGCGTTCCTGCGGCTCCATCTCGATGACGATGTGGCCGTACTGGCCGCGACCGCCCGACTGGCGCACGAACTTGCCTTCCTGCTTGACCTTCTTGCGGATGGTTTCGCGGTAGGCCACCTGCGGCTTGCCGACGTTGGCTTCAACGTTGAACTCGCGCTTCATGCGGTCGACGATGATGTCCAGGTGCAGCTCGCCCATGCCGGAGATGATGGTCTGGCCGGACTCTTCGTCGGTGCGCACGCGGAACGAGGGATCTTCCTGGGCCAGACGACCCAGCGCGATGCCCATCTTTTCCTGGTCCGACTTGGTCTTCGGCTCGACCGCCATCGAGATCACCGGCTCCGGGAACACCATGCGCTCCAGGGTGATGATGTGATCCTGCGCGCACAGGGTGTCGCCGGTGGTGACGTCCTTCAGGCCCACCGCCGCGGCGATGTCGCCCGCGCGCACTTCCTTGATTTCGTCACGCTGGTTGGAGTGCATCTGCAGGATGCGGCCCACGCGCTCCTTCTTCGACTTGACCGGGTTGTACACCTGGTCGCCCGAATTCAGCACGCCCGAGTAGACGCGGAAGAAGGTCAGCGAGCCGACGAACGGGTCGGTCATGATCTTGAACGCCAGCGCCGAGAACGGCTCGGTGTCGGACGCCTTGCGGGTGTCTTCCTTCTCGTTCTCGTCGATGCCCTGCACCGGCGGACGATCCGCCGGCGACGGCAGCAGGTTGACCACGCCGTCCAGCATGGCCTGCACGCCCTTGTTCTTGAACGCCGAGCCGCAGAACACCGGCACGATTTCCACCTTCAGGGTGCGCTCGCGCAGACCGGCGATGATGTCGGCTTCCGACAGCTCACCGTCGTTGAGGTACTTGTCCATCAGCGCTTCCGAGGCTTCGGCCGCGGCTTCGATCATGAACGCACGCGCCGCCGCGGCCTTTTCCTGCAGCTCGGCCGGAATGTCGCGGTACTCGAACTTGGTGCCCTGCGAGGCGACATCCCAGTGGATGGCCTTCATCTTCAGCAGGTCGACCACGCCCTCGAAGCCGTCTTCGGCGCCGATCGGCACCTGCATCGGCACGGCATACGCGCCCAGGCGCGACTTCAGCTGGCCGACGACCTTGTCGAAGTTGGCGCCGGTGCGGTCCATCTTGTTGACGAACGCCATGCGCGGCACGGCGTACTTGTTGGCCTGGCGCCACACGGTCTCGGACTGCGGCTGCACGCCGCCGACCGAGCACAGCACGAACACCGCGCCGTCGAGCACGCGCAGCGAGCGCTCGACTTCGATGGTGAAGTCGACGTGCCCGGGGGTGTCGATGATGTTGAAGCGGTGTTCCTGGAACGAACCGTCCATGCCCTTCCAGAACGCCGTGGTGGCGGCGGAAGTGATGGTGATACCGCGCTCCTGCTCCTGCTCCATCCAGTCCATCGTGGCGGCACCTTCGTGCACCTCACCGATCTTGTGGCTCTTGCCGGTGTAGAACAGGATGCGCTCGGACGTGGTGGTCTTGCCCGCGTCGATGTGGGCCATGATGCCGAAGTTGCGGTAACGCTCGATGGGAGTGGTGCGAGCCACGACAGTCTCTCTTTTCTGATGGGAGAACCGACGGGAATCCGGTCCTCCGTGGAGGGCGATCTTCTATATGGCCGAATGCCGCCTTGCGGCGGCCTTCGGTGTTCTGCGGACAGGCCGCTTGGGGCACCTAGATGGTGCCGATGGCCCCCGATTGCAAGGGGGCCTGGCTTGTTACCAGCGGTAGTGGGCGAACGCCTTGTTCGCTTCCGCCATGCGGTGGGTTTCTTCGCGCTTCTTGATGGCGCCACCACGGTTTTCCGAGGCGTCCAGCAGCTCGGCGGCCAGCTTGCGCGGCATCGAGTTCTCGCCGCGCTTGCGGGCGGATTCGATCAGCCAGCGCATTGCCAGCGCCAGGCGGCGGCTGGAACGCACTTCGACGGGCACCTGGTAGGTGGCACCGCCGACGCGGCGGGACTTCACCTCGACGGTCGGGGCGACGTTGTCCAGTGCCTTTTCGACCAGTTCCAGGGCATTCGGGTTCTTTTCGCCGATGACGTCCATGGCGCCATAGACGATCTTCTCGGCGACGGACTTCTTGCCGCTGAGCATGACCATGTTGATGAAACGGGCGATCGTCTGGCTGCCGTGCTTGGGATCCGGCAGGACTTCACGCTGGGGAGCTGAGCCTTTACGCGACATAGTTCTTCTTCCTTAACCTTAAGCCTTCGGGCGCTTGGCGCCGTACTTGGAACGGCCCTGGCGACGCTTGGCGACGCCGGAGGCGTCGAGCGAACCGCGGACGGTGTGGTAACGCACGCCCGGCAGGTCCTTCACACGACCGCCACGCACGAGCACCACGGAGTGCTCCTGCAGGTTGTGACCTTCGCCACCGATGTAGCTGATGACTTCTTCCTGGTTGGTCAGGCGCACCTTGGCCACCTTGCGAAGCGCCGAGTTCGGCTTCTTCGGGGTGGTGGTGTAGACGCGCGTGCACACGCCGCGACGCTGCGGGCACTTGTCCAGCGCCGGCGAGGCGCTCTTGTAAGTGGTTGCCTGCCGCGGCTTGCGGACCAGCTGGTTGATGGTTGCCATGTTTGGATTCTTTGGGTGAAGGCCGGAGCCTTGTTGCGTGAAAACGACGGCAGGCCGCGAACCGGCCCACCGAGACGGAAAAGTATAGCTGGCACCCAGCGACACCGTCAATGCGGTGTATGCCGGGGGCCTCTACAGGTTTGCGATCCCGCCCTTCCTGGGCCGAAAACGAGGGGCTCCCTGCCCCTCATTTCGTGGTCTGGGGCGGCCCGGAGGCCGCCATCTTGCCGATTTTAGCTGGCGCTGGACTCCTCGCCGGCTTCCTCGGCCGCGGGAGCCGGGGCGGAGGACGCTTCGACCGGGCTGCCCGCCAGCGCATCCACTTCCGCCTCGGTCAGACCGGAGGCGTTGCGGCGACGCTGGTTGTGGTAGGCCAGGCCGGTACCGGCCGGGATCAGGCGGCCGACGATCACGTTTTCCTTCAGGCCGCGCAGGCTGTCGCGGGTGCCGCGGACGGCCGCCTCGGTCAGCACGCGGGTGGTCTCCTGGAACGAGGCCGCCGAGATGAACGATTCGGTCGCCAGCGAGGCCTTGGTGATGCCCAGCAGGACCGGGTCGTACTTCGCCGGCAGCTCGTTGCGGGCGGCCAGCTTGACGTTCTCCTCGATCAGGCGCTGCTTCTCGACCTGCTCGCCGGACAGGAACTTGCTGTTGCCGGTGTCGGTGATCTCGACCTTGCGCAGCATCTGGCGGGTGATCACCTCGATGTGCTTGTCGTTGATCTTCACGCCCTGCAGGCGGTACACGTCCTGGATTTCCTTGACCAGGTAGGCCGCCAGCGGTTCCACGCCGAGCAGGCGCAGGATGTCCTGCGGGCTCGGCTCGCCGTCCACGATGGTTTCGCCCTTGGTCACGTGCTCGCCTTCGAACACGATGATCTGGCGGAACTTCGGAATCAGCTCCTCGTGCTCGGAACCATCGGTGTCCTTGATGATCAGGCGCTGCTTGCCCTTGGTGTCCTTGCCGAAGCTGATCACGCCGGAACGCTCGGCCAGGATCGCCGGATCCTTCGGCTTGCGCGCTTCGAACAGGTCGGCCACGCGCGGCAGACCACCGGTGATGTCGCGGGTCTTCGACGCTTCCTGCGGGATCTTGGCGACCACGTCGCCCACGCCCACCGGGGCGCCGTCCTGCAGGTTGACGATCGAGCGCGGCGGCAGCAGGTACTGCGCCGGCAGATCGGTGCCCGGGATGTTCAGGTCCTTGCCGTCCTTGTCGACGATGCGGACGATCGGGCGCAGATCCTTGCCCTGCGAACCGCGACGCTTCGGATCGGTGATCTCGCGCGAGGCCAGGCCGGTCAGCTCGTCGGTCTTCTCGATGACGGTGACGCCATCGACGAAGTCGACGAAGCGGACGAAACCGGCCACTTCCGAGACGATCGGGTGGTTGTGCGGATCCCAGTTCGCCACGGCCTGGCCGGCGGTGATCTGGTCGCCGTCCTTGACGTTGATGGTGGCGCCGTAGGGCAGCTTGTAGCGCTCGCGCTCGCGACCGTGGCCGTCCAGCACCGACAGTTCGCCCGAGCGCGACACCGCGACCAGGCTGCCGTTGGCGTGCTCGACGTACTTCAGGTTGTTGAACTTGATCGAGCCGGTGGTCTTGACGGTGATGTTGTCCACCGCCGCCGCACGCGATGCCGCGCCACCGATGTGGAACGTACGCATGGTCAGCTGGGTGCCGGGCTCGCCGATCGACTGGGCGGCGATGACGCCGACCGCTTCACCGATGTTGACGATGTGGCCACGGGCCAGGTCACGGCCGTAGCAGTGCGCGCACACACCGAACTGCGATTCGCAGGTGATGGTCGAGCGCACCTTGATGGACTGCACGCTGGCGTCTTCCAGCTTCTGCACCCAGGCTTCGTCCAGCAGGGTGTTGCGGGTGACGATGGGATCCTCGTCGTTGCCCGGCAGGAACACGTCCTCGGCCACGACACGACCCAGCACGCGGTCACGCAGCGGCTCGACCACGTCGCCGCCTTCCACGATCGGGGTCATGGTCAGGCCTTCGCTGGTACCGCAATCCACCTCGGTGATCACCACGTCCTGCGCCACGTCGACCAGACGGCGGGTCAGGTAACCCGAGTTCGCGGTCTTCAGCGCGGTGTCGGCCAGACCCTTTCGGGCACCGTGGGTGGAGTTGAAGTACTCCTGCACGTTCAGGCCTTCGCGGAAGTTCGCCTTGATGGGCGTCTCGATGATCGAGCCGTCCGGGCGCGCCATCAGGCCACGCATGCCGGCCAGCTGGCGGATCTGCGCCTGGCTGCCACGGGCGCCGGAGTCGGCCATGATGTACAGCGAGTTCATCGACTTTTCGTTGATGGTCTCGCCCTTGGCGTTCTGCACCTTGTCGGTACCGATGGTGTCCATCATCGCCTTGGCGATGCGCTCGTTGGTGCGCGACCAGATGTCGACCACCTTGTTGTAGCGCTCGCCGGCGGTGACCAGACCCGACTGGTACTGCTCCTGGATTTCCAGCACTTCCTGCTCGGCTTCGCCCAGGATGCCCTTCTTCTCGGCCGGGATCAGCATGTCGTCGATGCCGATGGAGACGCCGGCGCGGGTCGCGTAGGCGAAGCCGGTGTACATCAGCTTGTCGGCGAACACGACCGTGTCCTTCAGGCCCAGCATGCGGTAGCTGGAGTTGATCAGGCGGCTGATGGCCTTCTTGTTCAACTCGGTGTTGGCCAGCGCGAACGGCAGGCCTTCCGGCAGGATGTCTGCCAGCAGCGCGCGGCCGATCGTGGTGTCCACGATCGACGACTTGCGCTGCTTGCTGCCGTCCTCGTCGGTCACCACCTCGGTGATGCGGACCTTGACCTTGGCATGCAGCTCGACCACGCGGTTGTCGTAGGCGCGCTTGACCTCGGAGATGTTGGCGAACGCCATGCCTTCGCCCTTCTTGTTCTCCAGGGCGCGGGTCATGTAGTACAGGCCGAGCACGACGTCCTGCGACGGCACGATGATCGGCTCGCCGTTGGCGGGCGACAGGATGTTGTTGGTCGACATCATCAGCGCGCGGGCTTCCAGCTGCGCTTCCAGCGACAGCGGGACGTGCACGGCCATCTGGTCACCGTCGAAGTCGGCGTTGAACGCGGTGCAGACCAGCGGATGCAGCTGGATCGCCTTGCCTTCGATCAGCACCGGCTCGAACGCCTGGATGCCCAGGCGGTGCAGGGTCGGCGCACGGTTCAGCAGCACCGGATGCTCGCGGATGACCTCTTCCAGGATGTCCCAGACTTCGGCTTCTTCACGCTCGACCAGCTTCTTGGCGGCCTTGATGGTGGTGGCCAGGCCGCGACGCTGCAGCTTGGCGAACACGAACGGCTTGAACAGTTCCAGCGCCATCTTCTTCGGCAGGCCGCACTGGTGCAGCTTGAGGTACGGACCGACCACGATGACCGAACGGCCGGAGTAGTCGACGCGCTTGCCGAGCAGGTTCTGGCGGAAGCGGCCCTGCTTGCCCTTGATCATGTCGGCCAGCGACTTGAGCGGGCGCTTGTTGGTGCCGGTGATGGCGCGGCCGCGACGGCCGTTGTCCATCAGCGCGTCCACCGACTCCTGCAGCATGCGCTTTTCGTTGCGCACGATGATGTCCGGAGCGTTCAGTTCCAGCAGGCGGCGCAGGCGGTTGTTGCGGTTGATGACGCGGCGGTACAGGTCGTTCAGATCGGAGGTCGCGAAGCGGCCGCCGTCCAGCGGCACCAGCGGGCGCAGATCCGGCGGCAGCACCGGCAGCACGGTCATGACCATCCATTCCGGACGGTTGCCCGACTCCAGGAACGCCTCGATCAGCTTGATGCGCTTGGTCAGGCGCTTGAGCTTGGTCTCGGAGTTGGTGCTGGCGATTTCCTCGCGCAGGTTGACCATTTCGGCCTGCAGGTCGATGGTGCGCAGCAGGTCATAGACCGCCTCGGCGCCCATCGCGGCGTCGAAGTCGTCGCCGTGCTCCTGGCGCGCCTGCATGTACTGCTCTTCGGTGAGCAGCTGGCGGCGTTCCAGGGTGGTCAGGCCGGGTTCGGTGACCACGTAGGCTTCGAAGTACAGCACGCGCTCGATGTCGCGCAGGGTCATGTCCAGCATCAGGCCGATGCGCGACGGCAGCGACTTGAGGAACCAGATGTGCGCGACCGGCGAGGCCAGGTCGATGTGGCCCATGCGCTCGCGGCGCACCTTGGCCAGGGTGACTTCGGTGCCGCACTTCTCGCAGACCACGCCGCGGTGCTTCATGCGCTTGTACTTGCCGCACAGGCACTCGTAGTCCTTGATCGGGCCGAAGATGGCGGCGCAGAACAGGCCGTCGCGCTCCGGCTTGAAGGTACGGTAGTTGATCGTTTCCGGCTTCTTCACTTCACCGTAGGACCAGGAACGGATCAGGTCCGGCGAAGCCAGCGCGATCTTGATCGCGTCGAAATCCAGCGTCTGGCGCTGCTGGTTGAAGAGGTTGAGCAAATCTTTCATGGTTTTCTCCGGGATTCGGAATTCGAGATTGGGGATTCGTCAGAGCGGCGATCCGTGAGACCCGGGAGGCAGGTGCCTGCCAATCCCGAATCCCGAATCGCCTATCCCGAACCTCAGTTGTCTTCCAGTTCCATGTTGATGGCCAGGGAGCGGATTTCCTTCACCAGCACATTGAAGGATTCCGGCATGCCCGCGACCATCTCGTGTTCACCGTCGACAATGTTCTTGTACATCTGGTTGCGGCCCTGCACGTCGTCCGACTTGACCGTCAGCATTTCCTGCAGGGTGTGCGCCGCGCCGTAGGCTTCCAGCGCCCAGACTTCCATTTCGCCGAAACGCTGGCCGCCGAACTGCGCCTTGCCGCCCAGCGGCTGCTGGGTGACCAGCGAGTACGGGCCGGTCGAGCGAGCGTGCATCTTGTCGTCCACCAGGTGGTTCAGCTTCAGCATGTGCATGTAGCCGACCGTGGTGTGGCGATCGAACGCTTCGCCGGTGCGGCCATCGAACAGCTGGGTCTGGCCGCTGATCGGCAGGTCAGCCAGTTCCAGCATGTGCTTGATTTCCGCTTCCGCCGCGCCGTCGAACACCGGGGTGGCCATCGGCACGCCGTCGGTCAGGTTGCGCGCGAGGTTGATCAGCTCCTCGTCGCTGAACTGCGACAGGTCGACGCGATCTTCGCCCAGCTTCTTTTCGTGGTTGTAGATCTGGTCCAGGAACTTGCGCAGATCGGCGACCTTGGCCTGGGCTTCCAGCATGGCCTGGATCTTCCGACCCAGTCCCTTGGCGGCCCAGCCCAGGTGGACTTCCAGCACCTGGCCGATGTTCATACGCGACGGCACGCCCAGCGGATTCAGCACGATGTCCACGGTCTCGCCGGTGGCCATGTACGGCATGTCCTCGACCGGCACGATGGTCGACACCACGCCCTTGTTGCCGTGACGGCCGGCCATCTTGTCACCCGGCTGGATGCGACGCTTCACGGCCAGGTAGACCTTGACCATCTTCAGCACGCCCGGGGCGAGATCGTCGCCCGCGGTGATCTTCCCGCGCTTGTCGGCGAAGCGGCGCTCGAACTCCTTCTCGTGCGCTTGGATCTGCTTCTGGGCGCGTTCGATGGCGTCGGAGGCGTCGTCGTCCTTCATGCGGATGGCGAACCAGTCGGCCTTCTTCAGGCTGTCCAGGTAGGCGTCATTGACGGTATCGCCCTTCTTCAGGCCCGGGCCACCGTTGGCGACCTTGCCGACCAGCTGCGAACGCAGGCGGGCATAGATGGCGCTTTCCAGGATGCGGAACTGGTCGTCGAAGTCCTTCTTGACGCGCTTGATCTCGCTTTCCTCGATCTGGCGCGCGCGCTTGTCCTTCTCGATGCCGTCGCGGGTGAAGACCTGCACGTCGATGACGGTGCCGTCCATGCCGGGCGGCACGCGCAGCGAGCTGTCCTTAACGTCGGACGCCTTCTCGCCGAAGATCGCGCGCAGCAGCTTCTCTTCCGGGGTCAGCTGGCTCTCGCCCTTCGGCGTGACCTTGCCAACCATGATGTCGCCGGCGCGCACTTCGGCGCCGATGTACACCACGCCGCTCTCGTCCAGGCGGTTCAGCGCCTGCTCGGAAACGTTCGGGATGTCGGCCGAGATTTCCTCCGGACCCAGCTTGGTGTCACGCGCGACGCAGGTCAGCTCTTCGATGTGGATCGTGGTGTAGCGATCCTCTTCCACCACGCGCTCGGAGAGCAGGATGGAGTCTTCGAAGTTGTAGCCGTTCCACGGCATGAACGCGATCAGCATGTTCTGGCCCAGGGCCAGTTCGCCGATGTCGGTCGAGGGACCGTCGGCCAGCACATCGCCGCGCGCCACCACGTCACCCACGTTCACCAGCGGACGCTGGTTGATGCAGGTGTTCTGGTTGGAGCGGGTGTACTTGATCAGCGTGTAGATATCCACGCCGGCATCATGCTCGTCGGAGATCTCGCTCTCGTTGACCTTGACCACGATGCGGGCGGCGTCGATCTGCTCGACCACGCCACCGCGGCGCGCGTTGACGGTCACGCCCGAGTCGCGCGCCACGGCGCGCTCGATGCCGGTACCGACCAGCGGCTTCTGCGCACGCAGCGTCGGCACGGCCTGGCGCTGCATGTTGGCGCCCATCAGCGCGCGGTTGGCGTCGTCGTGCTCCAGGAACGGCACCAGCGCCGCCGCGACCGACACGGTCTGCATCGGCGAGACGTCCATGTAATCGACTTCGCTCGGCGGCTTCAGCAGCGACTCGCCCTGGTAGCGGCACGGCACGAACAGCTCGGTCAGGCGACTCTTGGCGTCATGCAGCGCATTGGCCTGGGCGATGACGTACTCGTTCTCCTCGATCGCCGACAGGTATTCGATTTCGTCGGTGATAGTGCCGTCCACGACCTTGCGGTACGGGGTTTCCAGGAAGCCGTAGTTGTTGGTGCGGGCGTACACGGCCAGCGAGTTGATCAGGCCGATGTTCGGGCCTTCCGGGGTCTCGATGGTGCAGACGCGGCCGTAATGGGTCGGGTGCACGTCGCGCACTTCGAAGCCGGCGCGCTCGCGGGTCAGGCCGCCCGGACCCAGCGCCGAGACGCGGCGCTTGTGGGTGACTTCCGACAGCGGGTTGTTCTGATCCATGAACTGCGACAGCTGCGAGGAGCCGAAGAACTCCTTGATCGCGGCGGCCACCGGCTTGGCGTTGATCAGCTCCTGCGGGGTCAGGCCCTCGGACTCGGCCATCGACAGGCGCTCCTTGACCGCGCGCTCGACGCGGACCAGGCCCACACGGAACACGTTCTCGGCCATTTCGCCGACCGAACGCACGCGGCGGTTGCCCAGGTGGTCGATGTCGTCCACGGTGCCACGGCCGTTGCGGATCTCGGTCAGGACCTTGATGACGTCCAGGATGTCCGAGGTCTCGCCCAGCTCGGCGACCAGGCGCTTGGCCTCTTCGTCGGTACGCGAACCGAAGTACTTCTTGTCATACAGCACGGCTTCGCCGGTGACTTCCTTGCGACCCACGCGGCGGTTGAACTTCATGCGGCCGACGTTGGACAGGTCGTAGCGCTCGAAGGTGAAGAACAGGTTGTGGAACAGGTTCTGCGCGGCGTCCTTGGTCGGTGGCTCGCCGGGACGCATCATGCGGTAGATCTCGACCAGCGCTTCCAGCTGGGTGCGGCTCGGATCGATGCGCAGGGTGTTGGACAGGTACGGACCGCGATCCAGATCGTTCACCCACAGGGTGCCGACCGCGTCGACGCCGGCCTTGCGGAACTTGACCAGCTGCTCTTCGGTGATCTCGTCGTTGGCGTTGGCCAGCAGTTCGCCGGTGTTGCCGTCGATCACGTCGTGCGACAGGATGCGGCCGACCAGGTACTCATCCGGCACCGCCAGCGCGGAGATGCCGGACTGCTCCAGCTGCTTCACGTGGCGCGCGGTGATGCGCTTGCCCGCCTCGACGATGACGCGATCGCCATCGGCCAGGTCGAAGTTCAGGGTTTCGCCGCGCAGGCGCTCGGACACCAGTTCCAGCTGCACGCCTTCGGGCAGGATGTGGAAGGTGTTGATGTCGAAGAACTCGTTGAGCATCTCCTCGTTGGAGTAGCCCAGCGCGCGCAGCAGGATGGTCACCGGCAGCTTGCGGCGACGATCGATACGGGTGAACAGCGCGTCCTTCGGGTCGAACTCGAAGTCCAGCCAGGAGCCGCGGTAAGGAATGATGCGGGCGCTGTACAGCAGCTTGCCCGAGCTGTGGGTCTTGCCGCGGTCGTGGTCGAAGAACACGCCCGGCGAGCGGTGCAGCTGGGAAACGATGACGCGCTCGGTGCCGTTGACGATGAAGGTGCCGTTCTCGGTCATCAGCGGGATTTCGCCCAGATAGACCTCCTGCTCCTTCACGTACTTGATCGCCTTGGTCGACGATTCGCGGTCATAGATGACCAGACGGACGGTGACGCGCAGCGGGGCGCCGTAGCTCAGGCCACGGTTGCGGCACTCGCGCTCGTCGAACACCGGTTCGCCGAGCTTGTAGCCGACGTATTCCAGCGCGGCGTTGCCGCTGTAGCTGGAGATCGGGAACACCGATTTGAGGGCGGCGTGCAGGCCGCGATCCTCGCGCTTGGACGGCTCGGTGAATTCCTGCAGGAATTCGCGGTAGGAGTCGACCTGGATGGCAAGCAGGAAGGGGACTTCGAGGATCGAACGCTGTTTGCCGAAGTCCTTGCGGATGCGCTTCTTCTCGGTGAACGAGTATGTCGTCATGGGAGTGCCTTTGGCATCGGGGGCCGCGCGTCCGCGACCCCGGGGGAACATTCTTTCGAACGGGAGAATTTTCAGTTGGAAGCCGCTGGTATTGCCGGCACCAGCACGCCTTCTGCTGCTGCTTCCAACTACAAACTCGTTTGGGAGCGGGGATTCGAGATTGGGGATTCGGGATTCGGAACAGCGCTGTTTCGCTCTTCCAATCCCTAATCCCGAATCACCAATCCCGGCCTTTCAAACAACGACCGAAGGCCAGGGGCTTGCGCCCCCGGCCTCGGTCTGCCGCCGATGTTGCGTGGCGACGGATTTTGCTTACTTCACTTCGACGGTGGCGCCGACGGCCTCGAGGTCCTTCTTCATCTTCTCGGCGTCTTCCTTCGAAGCGGCTTCCTTCAGGACGCCACCGGCCTCGGCGAGGTCCTTGGCTTCCTTCAGGCCCAGGCCGGTGATGGCGCGGACGGCCTTGATGACTTCGACCTTCTTGTCGCCGGCGGTCTTCAGGGTGACGGTGAACTCGGTCTGCTCTTCGGCCGGGGCGGCGGCGGCGGCCGGACCGGCAGCAGCGACGACCGGGGCGGCGGCGGAGACGCCGAACTTCTCTTCGATGGCCTTGACCAGCTCCATCACTTCCATCAGGGTCTTGCCGGCAATGGCGTCGACGATCTGTTCGTTGGAAAGGGACATTGTGTTTACCTTTTGGAAATTTATCTTGGGAAAGGGTTCAGTGAACCGTTAAGACGTCGAACTCAGGCTTCGGCCGCAGCTTCGGCGACGGCTTCGCCGCCACCCTGCTTGTCGCCCACGGCCTTGACGGCACGGGCGAACATCGCGGCCGGTTCGGCCAGGACGCGGGCCAGCATGGCCAGGGCCTGATCGCGGGTCGGCAGCGATGCCAGAACCTCGACGTGGCTGGCCGGATACAGCTGACCGCCCAACGCGACCACCTTGGCCTGCAGCTTGTCGTTGCCCTTGGCGAATTCCTTGATCAGACGCCCGGCAGCGCCGGGTTCTTCCGTCGAAAACGCATACAGCAGCGGACCGACGAGCTTGTCCTTGACGCACTCGTATTCGGTACCTTCGACGGCACGCGAAGCCAGGGTGTTCTTGACAACTTTCAAGAACACACCGGTCTCACGCGCCTTCTTGCGCATCGCGGTCATCTGGGTGACCGTGATGCCTGCGTATTCGGCGGCGACCAGGGAGTGCGCCTTGGCGGCGACGTCTGCCAGTTCGGCGACTACTTCTTGCTTCTGGGACAGATTGAGAGCCATACACTCCTCACTTGTTGATTCCGCTCGCGGCTCCTGCCGCTTGCGGTCCTGGACGGCACCCCTCCTGGGTACCGGGGGCGCGAGCCCCGGCGGTGGCCTTTCTGACTGGCATGAATCTGCACCAGGAAATTTCCAGAAGGCGGCACCATCTGCGCAGGCGCGTTCCCTTTCGGGTCCGGATTAAGCGATCCCGCTTCCATCGACGGCGATTCCCTGCCAACACAAGCTTCCGTGCCCGTCGTCGATGCGCGCGGACCGCACCTGCGGTCTTTGACGGCTATCGCTCGGGAACGGATTCCGTTGCGATTGCCCTCAAATGTTCGGCAACGTCCTTGCGGACGCTGCCTTGTTGCGTTCCCTGCATGGGCCGGATCCAGGGGGCCGTAAGATCCCGATGGATCCCTGCTTTCACAGGGATGATGAATCGGCAAAGCCGCGCGCCGGGGCGCGCGGGCCGGTTCATCACTTCAGGTTGAGCGACGACTGGTCGACGGTGACACCGGGACCCATGGTCGAGCTGACCGAGATCTTCTGCAGGTACTGACCCTTGGCGGTGGCCGGCTTGGCCTTGACCAGATCGGCCAGCAGGGCCTGCAGGTTGTTCTTCAGCGCTTCGTCCTCGAAGCTGGCCTTGCCGATGGTGCAGTGGATGATGCCGGCCTTGTCGGTGCGGTAGCGCACCTGACCCGACTTGGCATTCTTCACGGCTTCGGCCGGGTTCGGCGACACGGTGCCGACCTTCGGGTTCGGCATCAGGCCGCGCGGACCCAGCACGGTGCCCAGCTTGCCGACCACGCGCATCGCGTCCGGCGTGGCGATGACCACGTCGTAGTTGATGTCGCCGGCCAGCATCTTCTCGGCCAGGTCGTCCATGCCGACGGCTTCGGCGCCAGCGGCGGCCGCTTCGTCAGCCTTGGCGCCGGCCGGGGCGAACACCGCCACGCGGACCGACTTGCCGGTACCGGCCGGCAGCACGGTCGAACCGCGAACCTGCTGATCGGACTTCTTGGCGTCCACGCCCAGGCGCACGGCGACGTCGACGGATTCGACGAACTTGGCCTTGGTGGCAGACTTGATGATCTTCAGCGCCTCGTCGATGGCATACGCCTTGCCGGGGGTCACTGCGGCCAGGATGGCCTTCTGTCGCTTGGTCTGTGCCATCTCTTAACCCTCCACCGTCAGGCCCATGGAGCGGGCCGAACCCGCGATCGTGCGAACTGCCGCGTCCAGGTCGGCCGCGGTCAGGTCGGGTTCCTTCGCCTTGGCGATCTCTTCCAACTGCTTGCGGGTCACCTTGCCCACCTTTTCGGTGTTCGGGCGCTTGGAGCCGGACTGGATGCCCACGGCCTTCTTCAGCAGGATGGTCGCCGGCGGCGTCTTGGTGATGAAGGTGAACGTACGGTCGGAGTAGGCGGTGATGACCACCGGAATCGGCAGACCCGGCTCCAGCTTCTGCGTGGCGGCATTGAACGCCTTGCAGAACTCCATGATGTTCAGGCCGCGCTGGCCCAGGGCCGGGCCGACCGGCGGCGAGGGGTTGGCCTGACCGGCCTTCACCTGCAGCTTGATGTAACCAACAACTTTCTTAGCCATTTGAGTTCTCTCCGGGTGCTAGCGCCTGTTGTCAGGCTCCCCATCGGACCGGGAAAATCACGCGTCCCGGCTTCGCGTTGTAGACGCACGGAAGCCGCCTTGCGGCGGCTGGTGCCCTGCCCGACTCCTTTGGACAGGGAGCCGCGCAGTATATCAGGGTTTTCCGGGCCGTGCCGGCGGCACGCCGGAAGGGGGTCAGGCCTTCTCGACCTGGCCGAATTCCAGCTCTACCGGGGTGGAGCGGCCGAAAATGAGCACCGCCACGCGCAGGCGGCTCTTTTCGTAGTTGACTTCCTCGACCACGCCGTTGAAGTCGTTGAACGGGCCGTCGATGACCCGGACCATTTCGCCCGGCTCGAACAGCACCTTCGGACGGGGCTTTTCCACACCTTCCTGAACGCGGTCCAGGATGGCGGCGGCCTCCTCGTCACGGATCGGCAGCGGGCGATCGGCGGTGCCGCCGATGAAGCCCAGCACCTTGCTGGTTTCCTTGACCAGATGCCAGCTCTCGTTGTCCATGCGCGGGATGCCCGCCTCGTCATGGGTCTCGATCTGGACCAGGACATAGCCCGGGAAGAACTTGCGCTCGGAACGGCGTTTCTGGCCGGAGCGCATCTCGACCACTTCCTCGGTCGGAACCAGGACGTCGCCAAACTTTTCCTGCATGTCGTTGCGGACGATGCGATCCCGCAGCGCCTGTGCAACCGACTTCTCGAAGCCCGAATAGGCGTGAACCACGTACCAACGCTTCACTGCGACATTCTCCTCAGCGGCCGTAGTCCAGGAACAACTCGATCGCCCACTTGATGGCGAAATCGAAGCCCGCCAGCAGCAGGCTCAGGATGATGACGACGATCGCCACCACCCAGGTCATGCGGGTCGCTTCCTGGCGGGTCGGCCACACCACCTTGCGCAACTCGAACCGCGATTCGGACAGGAATTCCCGGGTGTCCCGGCCCTTGCCGGTGGTCAGGAACACGACCGTGCCCAGGACCAGGCCGGCCGCGACCGCCAGCGAACGCAGCGGCGTGGCCCACTGGCCATTGAACCACCACCACGCCACCAGGCCCGCGACCACGAGGGCAGCGGCCAGCACGTACTTGGCGATGTCGCCGGCGGATGCGCCGCCCTTGGATTGTTCGACCTTGCTGTTCAAGTCAGTGTCGCTCTTTGCTCTAAGGGGCCGGCCATGCATTCCGGCCCTGTGCGGAAGACTCCGCCGGTGTGGCACGCCAGGAGGGACTCGAACCCCCAACCTGCGGTTTTGGAGACCGCTGCTCTGCCAATTGAGCTACTGGCGTATCGATTTGCTAAAGGTTTCCCTTAGACGGCGAAGGCGGACCGAGGTTCCGGCCCGCCGTTCGCGAGGTCCGGCGAAGCGATTCGCCGGAACAGCAGCTTACTTGATGATCTTGGCCACGACGCCGGCGCCGACGGTACGACCGCCTTCGCGAATGGCGAAACGCAGGCCTTCGTCCATCGCCACCGGGTTGATGAGCTGCACGGTCATCTTGATGTTGTCGCCCGGCATCACCATCTCGGTGCCTTCCGGCAGCGTCACCGCACCGGTGATGTCCGTGGTGCGGAAGTAGAACTGCGGACGGTAGCCCTTGAAGAACGGCGTGTGACGGCCACCCTCGTCCTTCGACAGCACGTACACCTCGGCCTCGAACTCGGTGTGCGGGGTGATGGAACCCGGCTTGGCCAGCACCTGCCCACGCTCCACGTCGTCACGCTTGGTGCCGCGCAGCAGCAGGCCCGCGTTGTCGCCCGCCTGGCCCTGGTCCAGCAGCTTGCGGAACATTTCCACGCCCGTGACCGTGGTCTTCTGGGTCGGACGGATACCGACGATTTCGATTTCGTCGCCCACCTTGATGATGCCGCGCTCGATTCGACCGGTCACCACCGTGCCGCGACCCGAAATCGAGAACACGTCTTCCACCGGCATCAGGAACGGCTTGTCCACGTCACGCTGCGGTTCCGGAATGAACGTGTCCAGCGCCTCCACCAGCTTCAGGATGGCCGGCACGCCAATCTCCGACTGGTCGCCTTCCAGCGCCAGTCGCGCCGAACCCTTGATGATGGGGGTGTCGTCGCCCGGGAACTCGTACTTGGTCAGCAGCTCGCGAACTTCCATTTCCACCAGTTCCAGCAGCTCGGCGTCGTCCACCATGTCCGCCTTGTTCAGGAACACCACGATGTACGGCACGCCCACCTGCCGCGACAGCAGGATGTGCTCGCGCGTCTGCGGCATCGGGCCGTCAGCGGCCGAGCACACCAGAATCGCGCCGTCCATCTGCGCCGCACCGGTAATCATGTTCTTCACGTAGTCCGCGTGTCCCGGGCAGTCCACGTGCGCGTAGTGACGCGTCGGGCTTTCGTATTCCACGTGCGCCGTCGAAATCGTGATGCCGCGTGCCTTCTCTTCCGGCGCCGCGTCAATCGCGTCGTACGCCTTGAACTCGCCGCCAAAGCGCTCGGCACCCACCTTCGTCAGCGCCGCCGTCAGCGTCGTCTTGCCGTGGTCAACGTGACCAATGGTGCCCACGTTCACGTGCGGCTTGGTGCGTTCGAATTTACCCTTTGCCATGGCTGCTTCTTCTCGAGGTGGATCGTTGAAATGGAGTTGGAAAGGTGGTGCTCACGAATGGAATCGAACCATCGACCTCCTCCTTACCAAGGAGGTGCTCTACCGACTGAGCTACGTGAGCGTGAAACTGTTTGTCGCTTCGGTTACCGCAGGCCCCGCGCTGGGCGTTCAAGTGGAGCGGGAGACGGGAATCGAACCCGCACCATCAGCTTGGAAGGCTGAGGTTCTACCGTTGAACTACTCCCGCGCCGGGAGACTACTACAACACAAAACAACTCGAATTTTGGTGGAGGGAGGTGGATTCGAACCACCGAAGGCGTAAGCCAGCAGATTTACAGTCTGCCCCCGTTGGCCGCTTGGGTATCCCTCCGTAGCCACCCGGAAGAGCCGGCCGGAGGGGCCAAATCAAACCGGGGTGAAACAGCCAGCGATTTTGGCCTGAAGCAGACTGGCTGTCAACGCGAAACGCCAACTTTTTTATCAGACATTGAAGCGGAAGTGCAGCACGTCGCCTTCCTGCACCCGGTATTCCTTGCCTTCCAGGCGCAGCCGGCCGGCGTCGCGCGCGCCCGCTTCGCCCTTGTACTTGATGAAATCGTCGAACGCGATGGTCTCCGCGCGGATGAAGCCCTTCTCGAAATCGGTATGGATGACCGCCGCCGCCTGCGGCGCCGTCGCCCCCGCCTTGACCGTCCAGGCCCGGACTTCCTTGACCCCGGCGGTGAAGTAGGTCTGCAGGCCGAGCAGCTTGTAGGCCGCGCGGATCACCCGGTTGAGGCCGGGTTCGTCCAGGCCGAGGTCGGCCAGGAAGGCGTCGCGATCGGCGTCGTCCAACTGGGCCAGCTCTTCCTCGATGGCGGCCGAGACCGGCACCACCTCGGCGCCCTCGGTGGCGGCGCGGGCGCGCACGGCCTCCAGGTGCGGGTTGTTCTCGAAGCCGTCCTCGAGCACGTTGGCCACGTACATCACCGGCTTGAGGGTCAGCAGGAACAGGTCGCGGACCAGCGCCCGCTCCTCCTCGTCCAGGCCCAGCGCGCGACCGGGCTGGCCCTCGCTCAGGCCGGCATGCAGCTTCTGCAGGACCGGTTTGCGGGCGATGGCATCCTTTTCGCCGGCCTTGGCCGAACGTTCGGCGCGGTTGAGCGCTTTTTCGACGCTATCCAGGTCCGCCAGCGCCAGTTCGGTGTCGATGGTCTCGATATCGGCGATGGGGTCCACCTTGCCGGACACGTGGACGATGTCGCCATGCTCGAAGCAGCGCACCACGTGGGTGATCGCGTCGACCTCGCGGATGTGGGCCAGGAACTTGTTGCCCAGGCCCTCGCCGCTGGCCGCGCCGGCCACCAGGCCGGCGATGTCGACGAACTCGACCGCGGTCGGCAGCACCTTCTGCGGCTTCACGATGTCGGCCAGCTGGTTCAGGCGCGGATCCGGCACCGGCACCACGCCGACGTTCGGCTCGATGGTGCAGAACGGAAAGTTCGCCGCGGCGATGCCCGCCTTGGTCAGCGCGTTGAACAGAGTCGACTTGCCCACGTTGGGCAGGCCGACGATGCCGCATTTGATGCCCATAAATATCCGGGATTGGGAATTCGGGATTCGGGATTCGGAACAGCGCGCGCTTTCCGAATCCCGAATCCCCAATGCCTAATCCCTGCTCGTGTGCAGCCGCTTCATGGCCTCGTTGAAATCGCCCTGCGCGGCCAGCGGGAGCACGTCGATGGCGTCGTCGATGGCGCGGCCGATCAGGATTTCGTCGTCCTTGCCGGGTTTGCCCAGCACCCAGCCGGTCACCTTGTCCTTGTGGCCGGGATGGCCGATGCCGATGCGCAGGCGGTGGAACTTGCCGTGCCCCAGCAACTGGATGGTGTCGCGCAGGCCGTTCTGGCCACCGTGGCCGCCATCGAACTTCAGCCGGGCCACGCCGGGCGCCAGATCCAGTTCGTCGTGGGCAAGCAGCGCCTCTTCCGGCGCGATCTTCCAGTAGCGCAGGGCGGCGGTCACCGACTTGCCGCTCAGGTTCATGTAGGTGGCCGGCTTGAGCAGCCAGATCGGCTGGCCGGCGACCACGACCTTGGCGGTTTCACCGAACAGCTTGCTTTCCAGGCCGAACCGCACGCCCTGTGACTCGGCCAGGGTGTCGACAAAACGGAACCCGGCGTTGTGCCGGGTTCTGGCGTGCTCGGCACCGGGATTGCCCAGTCCGACGATGAGACGAAGACCTGCCATCGCAGTGCCTCACGCCGGTGCGCCCGCTGACGCGGACGCACCGTGGCGCGATATTACTTCTCTTCCTTCTCGGCGCCTTCTGCCGGCGCGGCTTCGGCGTCTTCCTTGCCGTGCTTGGCGGTGACCACCGCGTCGTCGTGTTCCTTGCCCAGCTTCAGCTCGGGGATTTCCACGCCGTTCGGCAGCTTCAGGTCCGACAGGTAGACGATGTCGCCGACCTTCAGCTCGGACAGGTCGACTTCGATCGACTCCGGCAGGTTCTTCGGCAGGCACGCCACGTGGACTTCCTTCAGTTCGTGGGTCACGACCACGTCGGCGGACTTGCCGGCCGGCGACTTGTCTTCATTGACGAAGTGCAGCGGCACGGTCGCGCGCAGCACTTCGTTGTCGCTGATGCGCTGGAAGTCCAGGTGCATGATCTGCTGCTTGTACGGATGACGCTGCATGTCACGCAGCAGCACCTTCTGGACGTCGCCATTGAGGCTCAGGTCCAGGATCGACGAGTAGAACCAGTCGTGCTGGCTGGCCAGCCAGACGTCGTTGTGGTTCAGCTGGATGCTGACCGGCTTGAGTTCGCCACCGTAGACGATGGCGGGAACGTTGCCGGCGTGACGCAGGCGGCGGCTCGCACCCTTACCCTCGTCTTCGCGGCGCTGGACCTTGATTTCGTGTGTCTTTGCCATGTTTGCTAACTACCTAGGTTGATGAACCGCCTCGCGGCGGTCTTGAAGACTCCCCCGCGACCAGGAGAGCCGTTTGAATGCCGGGATTTGGCATTCGGGATTCGGGATTCGCAAACGCCAATCCCGAATCCCCAATCACGAATCCCGGCCGTCAATCCACGTACAGCGAGCTCACCGACTCGCCAAAGGCGATGCGGCGAACGGTTTCGGCCAGCAGTTCCGCCACGCTGAGCTGGCGGATGCGGCCGCACGCCTTCGCTTCCGGCGAAAGCGGGATGGTGTCGGTGACGACCAGTTCGTCCAGCACCGACTTGTTCAGGTTGTCCACCGCCGGGCCCGAGAGCACAGCGTGGGTGCAGTACGCGGCCACCTTCTTGGCGCCGCGCGACTTCAGCGCGGCGGCCGCGGCGCACAGGGTGCCGGCGGTGTCGACGATGTCGTCCACCAGCACGCAATCCTTGCCGTCGACGTCACCGATGATGTTCATCACGGTGGCGACATTGGCGCGCGGACGGCGCTTGTCGATGATGGCCAGGTCGGCATCGTCCAGGCGCTTGGCGACGGCGCGCGCGCGCACCACGCCGCCCACGTCGGGCGAGACCACGATCAGGTTGTCGGTGCCGTAGGCGCGCCAGATGTCGGCCAGCAGCAGCGGCGAGGCGTACACGTTGTCGACCGGGATATCGAAGAAGCCCTGGATCTGATCGGCGTGCAGGTCCACCGTCAGCACCCGATCGGTGCCGACCGCGCTGAACATCTTGGCCGCCACCTTGGCGGTGATCGGCACGCGCGAGGAACGCAGGCGGCGATCCTGGCGCGAGTAGCCGAAGTACGGCACCACCGCGGTGACGCTGGCCGCCGATGCGCGCTTGAGCGCGTCGATCAGCACCAGCAGTTCCATCAGGTTTTCCGCGGCCGGCGCGCAGGTGGGCTGGACCACGAACACTTCCTGGCGGCGGACGTTCTCCTCGATTTCCACCTGCACTTCGCCATCGGAGAAGCGCGACACCAGCGCCTTGCCCGGGCGCACGCCCAGTTCGCGGCAAATGCTGTCGGCCAGCGATTTGTTGGCGTTGCCGGAGAACACAAGCAGGTTGCGGTCGTCTTGCATTTTTCTCTCTCGGCGGGCTTCTGGCGGCGGCGGGAAGTCGCGGCGCAGTCCCTCGCGGGCGCTGCAGGAAAACCGCGGATTGGCAGGGGCGGAAGGATTCGAACCTACGAATGCCGGGATCAAAACCCGGTGCCTTAACCACTTGGCGACGCCCCTAGGCGTTAGGTTTCCGGTTCGAGCGCAGCCTGCAACGGCGAACGTGCCGCGCCCGGCACCAGCCAGGCCCGCACGCCGGACAGTTCCGCCAGCGCCGCTTCCGCCTGGGTCCGCTGGGCGAACTCGACGAAACAACCGCTGCCGGATCCGGTCAGCCGCGGCGTGCCGATACGCGCCAGGGTCTGGAACACGGCCTCGATGGCGGGTTCCCGGCGGCGCAGTACCGGCTCGAACGCATTGCCGAGCAGGTGTCCCGAAACGAAGTCCGATATTTTCGCGGGTGGCGCGTTTCGCGTCAAATCAGGGGCCTGGAAAAGGGCGGCGGTGGGAACATGAACGCCGGGGTCGGCCAGCACGTACCAGGCCGGCGGCAGGGCGATGGGGGTCAGCTGCTCGCCGACGCCCTCGGCCCAGGCGTTGTGCCCGCGGACGAACACCGGCACATCCGCGCCCAGCCGCAGGCCCAAGGCCGCCAGTCGCTCCACCGGCAACCCGGTCCCCCAGAGCCGGTTGAGCACGACCAGCACGGTCGCCGCATCGGACGATCCGCCACCGAAGCCGCCACCGGCCGGGATGCGCTTTTCGACGGAGATGTCAGCCCCTTGCGCGCAATTGGTCTCATCTTTGAGCAGATTGGCCGCACGCACCAGCAGGTCGTCGGCCTCGGCCACGCCGAGGACGGAGGCGCCCACCCGGCGAATCGCGCCGTCCGGACGCACCCGCAAATGCACGGTGTCGCCCCAGTCCAGGATGCGGAATACCGACTGCAGCAGGTGGTAGCCGTCCGGCCGCCGGCCGGTGATGTGGAGGAACAGGTTCAGCTTGGCCGGTGCGGGCCAGGCCGACCAGCCGTCCTCCGGAGAGGGAGCCGTCACGGCGTGGCCTCGAGATCCCAGCGATCCACGATCAGGCGGACCCGGGCCTGGCCGCGCTCGGCCTCGATGCGGCGGGGCATCGCGGGCTGAGCGCCGGCGGCCGGCAGCCATTCGGTGTAGCGGATGGTCCAGCCTGCCTGGCGCAGCGCCTGAAGCTGGCCCTCCGGACCGAATTCCGGGCTGCCCTGCCCGCTCAGGCCGCGCGCCCATTCCGAAAGCGTCTGTACCGGAATGTCCCAGCCGGTGGCTTCGCGCAGCAGCAGGTCGGCGTCATCGCCCCGGCGGGGGCCGCCTTCCAGCCCTTCCAGCCGTGCGCCTTCGGCACCGGCGCTGAGGCGCCAGCTCTGGCGGGTGACCGGAGCGCTCAGCGAAGCGGTGTACTGCGCGCCCCGCTGGCGCCAGTCGAGCCGGCCGCTTCCGCCCTTGCCGGCCTGGCTGACCGCCACCCGCGCCTCGAAGCCCCATTCCGGCTGCCCGCGCAGCCACGCCTCGCGGGTGGCCTGGCGCGCCTGGGCGGCGGCCACGTCCTCGGGATCATCCAGTGGCGGCGGCGCGGATTTGCGGCCACCGCCGCTGGCGCAGGCGGCCAGCATCAATACACAGGCCGCCAGCAGCGGGCCACGCCATTTCCACTTCATGCTCCGGTCTTCTCCAGCGCCCGCTGCAGCGAGCGGTTTTCAGGGTCAAGCTTGCGCGCCTCGTCGAAATACTTGCGCGCCTCGTCCTTCTGCCCCATCACCCACAGCACTTCGCCGACGTGCGCGGCGATCTCGGGGATCCTTCTGCAGGGTGAAGGCGCGGCGCAGTTGCACCAGCGCCTCCGGCAGCCGCCCCAGCCGATACAGCACCCAGCCGTAGCTGTCGATGATGGCGGCGTTCTCGGGTTCGGCCACCCGCGCGCGATCGATCAGTTCCAGCGCCTCCTGATAGCGCTGGGTGCGATCGGCCAAGGTATAGCCGAGCGCGTTGAGGGTGGCGGTGTTCTCCGGATCGATGACCAGGATCTTGCGGAAATCCGCCTCCGCGCGGTCGACGCGATCGCGCCTTTCCCAGGCCAGGCCGCGCGCATAGAGGATCTCGATGTCGTCCGGATAGGCCGCCAGGCCGCGCGCGAACACGTCCAGCTCGCCACTGTCGTCGCCGTTCTTCTGGCGCAGTTCGGCTTCCAGCAGGTAGGCGTTGCGGCGGGCATCGTCGTCGGCCGAGGCGTCGCCCTGCAGGGTGCGCAGTTCCTGGAACGCCTGGGTCTTGCTGTCCAGTTCGTAAAGGGTGTTGGCGGCGCGCAGGCGCGCCTCGGAGCGGGCGCCGCCGGCCGGCACGCTGCGGTACCAGTCCAGCGCTTCCTGCGGACGCTTGAGGAACTCGGCCATCTGTCCCAGCAGCAACCGCCGCCCGCCGTCGGGCTGGCTGGCCTCGCTGCGCAGTTCGTCGTACAGCGCGATCAATGCGGTGCTGTTGTCGGCCTTGGCCAGCAGCGAAGCCCGCAACGCGTAGCTCTGATCGTCCTGCGGCCCCTTCGCCAGGGTCGCCGCAGCGGCCACGGAATCCCCCAGCGCCTCGTACTCGGCCGCCACCGCCAGCCGCAGCTCGGGCCTTTCCAGCACGTCCGGTCCCAGCCCGCCCAGCACCTTGCGCGCTCCGGCTTCGTCGCCGGAACGCCGCAACTGGGCCGCGTGCAGCAGCACCACGCGCGGTTCCTGCGGGAAACGATCCACCACGCTGCCGACGATCCGGCGCGACAGTTCCGGCTGCTCCAGCTGCTGGGCCAATCCGGCGAACGCCAGCCAGGCCTGCAACTGGGCGGGAATGGTGTTGCCGTCGACCAGTTCGCCCAGCAGTTTCGCCGGCAGTTCCGGATCCTTGCCGCCGCTGCCCAGCGCGGTCAGCGCGTAGCGCCAGCCCATTTCGTCCGGCGAGGCCATCAGCGTGCCCAGTTCCCGGCGGGCGGCGCGGGCATCGCCGCGGCGCAGCGCCAGGGTGGCGTCGGCGCCGCGCATGGCCAGCGACTTGGGCGCGCGGGCGCGCCAGAGCTTGAGCGCCTCGGTGGCGCCGGCGTCGTCGTTGGAAAGCAGGGCGATACGGGTGGCTCGTTCGGCCAGCCCGGCATCCTCGGTGGCGCGGGCCGCTTCCAGGTACCAGCGGGAGGCTTCCGACAGCTGCCCGGCCTGGAGCGCGAACTCGCCCGCCATCACCGTGGTGAGGGCATCGTCCCGCGCCGGCGGCGCCTTGCGCGAGGCCAACGCGGGGCCGGACAGGGCCAGCAGCAAGGGAAGCACCAGGCTGAGACGCAATATTGCGGGCATGAGACTCACGTGGGCCGTAAAATAGCGGCCACTTACCAGCCAGCAGCTTAGCGCAAGCACCTGAACGATGACGTTGTGGGTCCTCGGACTGAATCACCAGACCGCTCCGGTCGAACTGCGCGAACGCGTGGCGTTCGACGCCGGCGCGTTGCCGTCGGCGCTGTCGGCGCTGCGTGCCCTGCCGCAGGTCGAGGAAGCCGCGCTGCTGTCCACCTGCAATCGCACCGAACTGTACGCGGTGGCCCACGACGGGCAGGTGCTGGCGAACTGGCTGGCCACCCACGCCGACGGGCTTGAAGCCTATCTGTACCGCCATCGCGACGCCGACGCCGTGCGCCACCTGTTCCGGGTCGCGACCGGACTGGATTCGATGGTGCTGGGGGAACCGCAGATTCTCGGCCAGGTAAAGGACGCCTGGGCCAACGCGCGCGAACACGGCGCGCTGGGCAGTCGTCTGGACCGGCTCTTCCAGCAGACCTTCGCGGTCGCCAAGCGCGCCCGCACCGACACCCGCGTGGGCGCCAATCCGGTGTCGGTGGCGTCCACCGCGGTGCGCCTGGCGCAGGATTCGTTCGCCCGCCTCAGCGATTCGACCGTGCTGCTGGTCGGCGCCGGCGAAACCATCGAGCTAGCCGCCAAGCACCTCAGCGAAGGCCGGGTGCGGCGGCTGCTGATCGCCAACCGCACGCTCGCCCACGCCCAGGAACTGGCCACCCGGCACGGCGGCTACGCGCTGCCGCTGGGCGAACTGGAACGCCACCTGGCCGAGGCCGACGTGGTGTTCTCGGCGACCGCGGCGCGCGAGCCGATCCTGCTGCGCGCGCACGTCGAGCAGGCGCTCGCGCGCCGCCGGCACAAGCCGATGCTGCTGTTCGATCTGGCGGTCCCGCGCGATATCGCCGCCGACGTGGCCGACCTCAACGACGCCTACCTGTACACGGTCGACGATCTGGAACGCGCGGTCGAGGACAACCGACGCAGCCGCCGCGAAGCCGCCGACGCCGCCGAGGCGATCATCGAACTGCAGGTCGCCCGTTTCGTGGAAACCCTGCACGCCAGTAGCCGCCAGGAGCCGCTCAAGCGCCTGCGCGCGCATGGCGAGCAGGCGCGCGACGACGTGCTGGCCAAGGCCCGCCAGCAACTGTCCAATGGCCGCGATCCGGAAGCGGTGCTGGAATTCCTCGCCCACTCGCTGACCAACCGGCTGCTGCATCCACCGACCGCCGCGCTGCGCGAAGCCGCGCTGACCGGCGATGCCGAGCTGGCGCGCGCCGCCGATCGCCTGTTCCCGGAAAAGGCGCCCTACTCCCATTCCAAGAAGCCCGATGACGCCGACGCTGCGCCGTAAACTCGAAGCGCTGGCCGAACGCCGCGAGGAACTGGAACGCCTGCTGGCCGATCCCGGCGTGGCCGGTGACAACGAACGCTTCCGCAACTACTCGCGCGAGTTCGCGCAACTGGAGCCGGTGGCGCTGGCGCTGGCCGAGGAAGCCAGGGCCAAGCGGGATCTGGCCTCGGCCGAGGCGATGCGCGGGGATCCGGATCTGGGCGATCTGGCGGAAGAGGAAATCGCCGCCGCGCGCGCGCGCCTGGCCGAGTTGGAAGACGAACTGTCGCTGCTGCTGGTGCCGCGCGACAACCGCGACGACGGCAACCTGTTCCTGGAAGTGCGCGCCGGCACCGGCGGCGACGAAGCCGCCATCTTCGCCGGCGATCTGTTCCGCATGTACGCGCGCTACGCCGAACGCCAGGGCTGGCGGGTGGAGATCGAATCCGACAATCCCGGCGAACACGGCGGCTACAAGGAAATCGTGGCCAAGGTCAGCGGGCGCGGCGCGTTCTCGCGGCTGAAGTTCGAATCCGGTACCCACCGCGTGCAGCGCGTGCCGGAAACCGAATCGCAGGGCCGCATCCATACCTCGGCGGCGACGGTGGCGATCATTCCCGACGTGGACGAGGTCGAGGACGTCACCATCAATCCGGCGGATCTGCGGATCGACACCTTCCGCTCCTCCGGCGCCGGCGGCCAGCACGTCAACAAGACCGAATCGGCCATCCGCATCACCCACGTGCCTTCCGGGGTGGTGGTCGAATGCCAGACCGAGCGCAGCCAGCACGCCAACCGCGACAAGGCGATGAAGCGGCTGAAGGCGCAACTGCTCGATGCCGAGCGCAGCAAGCAGCAGGCCGCGCAGGCCGCCTCGCGGCGGTTGCAGGTCGGCAGCGGCGACCGCAGCCAGCGCATCCGCACCTACAACTTCCCGCAGGGCCGGATCACCGATCACCGGGTCGAGGGCCTGACCCTGTACGATCTGCCCAACATCATGGAAGGCGATCTGGATCCGCTGGTGGATCGCCTGACCCGTGAATACCAGGCCGATGAACTGGCCCGACTGACGGAGGCGGCATGAGCATCACGGTACGACGCGCGACCCTGGCTGATGCGGAAGCGATCGCGCCGCTGTTCGATCTGTACCGCCAGTTCTACGAGCAGGCGCCGGATGGCGCCCTGGCGTCGACCTTCGTGCATGAACGGCTGGCGCGCGAGGAATCGGTGGTCTTCGTCGCCGAGGACGGCGGGCGCCTGCTGGGATTCACCCAGTTGTTTCCTTCGTTCTCCTCGGTGCGCGCGGTGCGCATCTGGGTGCTCAACGACCTGTACGTCGTTCGCGAGGCCCGCCGCCAGGGCGTGGCGCGGGCGCTGCTGGACGCGGCGGCGGCATTCGGCCGGGATTCGGGTGCCGCGCGCCTGGAACTGGAAACCGATCACGACAACCGTACCGCCCAGGCGCTGTACCGGCACCTGGGCTGGGAGCCGTACGACGGCACCCTGCGGTTCCGCCTTCCGCTGGACGCCTGAGGCCCCTTTGCGCTGCGGATACTCCCGCGATGACGCAGGACGCGCGCCGGTCGTGAACGGGCACCATTGAAAGCCACGCCGGCCAGCCCTTACGCTGCCGGCATGAGCCATGCCAACGATTTCCTGCCCCTGCGCCTTGCCCTGCTGACCGTCTCCGACAGCCGTACCCTGGCCGAAGACGGCAGCGGCGACTACCTCGCCAACGCCGCCACCGACGCCGGTCACCGGATCGCCGAGCGCAGCCTGCTGCCCGATGACCGCTACCAGCTGCGTGCGCTGGTTTCGCGCTGGATCGCGGATCCGGCGGTGGACGGCATCCTGGTCACCGGCGGCACCGGCTTCACCGGCCGCGATTCCACTCCGGAAGCACTGCTGCCGCTGCTCGACAAGGAGATGCCGGGCTTCGGCGAGTTGTTCCGCGCGATCAGCTTCGAGGAAATCGGTACGTCCTCGTTGCAGTCGCGCGCCTTCGCCGGATTGGCCAACGGCACCTTCCTGTTCTGCCTGCCCGGCTCCACCTCGGCCTGCCGCACGGCCTGGGAACGCATCATCTCCGCGCAACTCGACGCCCGCACCCGGCCCTGCAACCTCGCCACCCTGCGGCCCCGCCTCAAGGAATGACCACAGGAACGGCCATGTCCATCGACGCCACCCTGCGCATGCTCGCCAAGGCCAGCGGACTCAGCGCCGCCGACATCGCCACCGCCATTCCCAAGGTCGGCGCCGCGACCGTCCGCTCGTGGATGAGCGGCGACAAGCTGCCCGGCAGGGATCAACTGGCCGCGCTCGCCCGTGCCTTCGGCGTGCCGGCCGGCGCGTTGCTGGCGGAGCTGGCCACCCAACTGGACCCGGCACGCACGCGCGGCGAACACGATCTGCTGGCCGCCTATCGCGAACTGAATTCCCGCCAGCAAGGCGCGCTGCTGGAAGTGGCGCGCGGCATGGCCGGCACCTCCCGCCAGAACCGCCGGAAGAAGGCCCCATGAAGGAACTCAAGCGCAAGGAATACGAGCAACTGCTCAAGCCGCTGCAACTGGAACTGGCGGCGATGGCACGCTGGGCCGCGCACAAGGGCGCGCGCATCGTGGTGCTGATGGAAGGCCGCGATACCGCCGGCAAGGGCGGCGCCATCAACGCCATCCGCGAACACCTCAATCCGCGCCAGTGCCACGTGGCCGCGCTGCCCAAGCCCGGCGAACGCGAAAGCACGCAGTGGTACCTGCAACGCTACATCGCCCATCTGCCGGCGGCGGGCGAAATCGTCCTGTTCGATCGCAGCTGGTACAACCGCGCCGGCGTGGAAAAGGTGATGGGTTTCTGCACTTCCACCGACTACCGCCGCTTCCTGGCCCAGGTGCCGATCTTCGAGAAGCTGCTGGTGGACGACGGCATCCTGCTGTTCAAGTACTGGCTGGCAGTGGATCAGGCGCGCCAGGAAGAGCGCTTCGCCGAACGCGCCGAAGAACCGCTCAAGAGCTGGAAGCTCTCGCCCATCGATCTGAAGGCGCGCGAGAAGTACGCCGACTACACCGCCGCCCGCGAGGCGATGCTCAAGGCCACGCACACCACCGACGCGCCGTGGACGCTGGTCGACTTCAACGATCAGCGACGCGGCCGGCTGACCCTGATCCGGGATCTGCTGGATCGGCTGCCCGATACCCAGGTGCCGCTGGAGACCCTCGGCCTTCCACCGTTGAAGGGCAAGCCGCAGAAAGAGAAGTACGGCGTACTCAAGCCGATCACACCGTTTCCGATCTAGTTGGCGACAGGCCCGTTCGCCGCTGGCGCTTTGCGGAATCCGTTTCCGCGAGGGGCGATGCCAAGCGCACTTCGCGTACTTCCCGTCCTGACTTCGTCCTGGCGTGAGGCGGCACTGGCGCACATGCGCATCCCGATGACGGGACCGGCATCGACTCACATTCGCATGTCAATGTGCGTTGCATCTGACCGGTGAAGCCACTAGCGTCGTCCGGCACACGGAGCCGGAAACGCAATCGATGGCACGACGCCTTGCCTGCCGCATCATCACGACCGCACTGCTTGTTGCCCTCACCCTGACCGGATGCCGGAGCCCCATGTCCTCCCCTTCCTCCGATGAGTTCCCCTCGCGCCTGCCCCAGGGGTGGTATACCAACGTGAACGCCGAGTGGCCGTTGAAGTTTCAAGGACACTATTTCAGTGTCTCGACCTACAGTACCTACGGCTGTCGGGTGCTGTATGCGGGAATGCAGCGCGTGGATGATGCTGAAGACGAACTGCAAGGTTCGTCCGAGCGGCTGGGGGACATGTATCCCAACAACATGACCGCCACGATGGGTCCCATCCCCAACTTCCCGCCGCCGGCGAAGGTGACCTGGCGGTCCAGGGATGGCACCGCGCACGAAGCCGACATCGACATCGGCGAGATATTCAAGGACCAGCGGATTCGCCACAACGTCGCTCGCGAGGATGCCAGCGAGCCGGCCACCGACGGAATCACTGAAATCATTCTGG
>OFDB01000019.1_pt1 | contig 74859 bp, 70 predicted proteins | sample 1521001 | NCBI WGS metagenome assembly OFDB01 (sample SAMEA2532531, study PRJEB24079) | metagenome | biome: bacteria; feature: seaside; material: soil | place: India | collected 2012-02-01 | depth 0.1 m | reverse complement strand
CAGTCCGCTTTCGCTCCCCCTTGGCCAGCCATTCGGCTGTTCGAAGACGGAAAAGGGGACCGAGGGAGTATTTTCGCTTCCGCGCCAAGAGCCCAATCCCCCGTCGCCCGCTTCGCGAGGTCGCCCGTCCCCTTTTCAAAGGGGGCGAATGTTCCAGCAATGCGGCACGCCCACCATCCATCATCCCGCTTTCACCTTCCCCCTTGACCAGCCATTCGGCTGTTGAAAGCGAAAAGGGGGACCGAGGGGGATTTGCTTCCAGCCAGGGAATGAAAAGCAGTCTGCGACGTTCACGCCTCCCGCCGCATCTTCTCCGGCAGATCCCCGTGGAGCCCGCGCATGTTCGCCCGCCTCGTTCTGCTGCTTTGCTGCCTGGGTTCGTTTCCCGCCAGCGCCACCGAACCCGAACGCTGGCGGGTGGTGATCGATCTGTGGGGCAATCCGGTCTACCAGACGCTGGAACTCACGCGCGAGGGTACCCGGCTGGTCGGCACGCTGGATGGTGATCCGCTGACCGGCAACCTCCAGGACAACCGGTTGCGACTGACCGCCACCGCCGGTGATCGGCATTACCACCTGAGTGGCACACAGATCGGCGACCGGCTGACGGGAACCGCGGACTTCCCGGACCCCAACCGGCCCGAGCGCCGCGCCGAACATGCCTTCAGCGCGACCCGGCTGCCAGCCCGCCCCGCCCATGCGCGCGTCCTCGATTACATACCGACGGACTACGCCAACGAGTTCAGCGCGCACCGCGCGCCGGTGCTGCTGCTCTGGCCCGGCGACACGGTGCGCACGCGCACGCTCGATTCCGGTGGCGTGGACGAGCACGGCGTCACCCGTGCGTTGTTCGGCAATCCGCAAGTCGGCCCGTTCTACGTCGATGGCGCCGAACCCGGCGACATCCTTGCCATCACCCTGCACCGCCTGCGTCCCAACCGCGATCACGCCGACAGCCTTGATGCGCTGGTGGGACGCGCGCAGGGCTTGGCGCTGGCGGCACAGGCGAACGCGCTCGGAAAGCCGGTCCGCTGGCGGCTGGATCGCGAGCGCGGCCTGGCCCTTCCACCGGCGGGCGGTGGTCTGGACGGGTTGTCGATTCCATTGCGGCCGATGCTCGGCGGTATCGCGGTGGCGCCAGGCTTCGGTTTTCCGCCGATGTCGGCCGGCGACAGCGGCCGCTTCGGCGGCAACATGGACTTCAATCAGATCGTCGAGGGCACGACCGTCTACCTGCCGGTCGCGCAGCCCGGCGCGCTGCTCTACCTGGGTGATGCGCACGCCGCGCAGGGCGACGGCGAGACCTCGCAGTACGGACTGGAAACCTCGATGGATGTGGAGTTCAGCGTGGCCGTCATCAAGAAGCGGGCGCTGGCGACGCCACGGGTCGAATCGGCCACCCGGCTGATGGCGGTCGGCCAGGCGGGCTCGCTGGACGAAGCCGTGCGCGCCGCCACCCAGGGCCTGGTCCAGTGGTTGCAGCAGGACTACCGGCTCAGCCTGTCCGAAGCGAGCCAGTTGCTGGGCGCGGCGGTCGAATACCGGATCATCACCCTGGCCGGCCGCAACGCGGGCGTGGCGGCGATGCTGGACAAGGCCCGCCTGGCCACGCTGCGGGCAGCGTCCGAGCGCGAGTGAAATCGAGTCGCGGCGTGGTCGCCGCGTTCAATCGCCGCGCGTCAGTCCCGCCAGGTTCTGGCGAATCCGTTCGATGCCGGCCCAGGGATGCTGCTTGAGCCGGCGCAATCGCGCCGGCGTCGAATCGATGTCGAAGGCGTTGCCGCCCTTCACCCGTCCCAGTTCTTCCCAGCGCAACGGCATCGCCACCGGAGCGCCCGGACGCGCGCGCAGCGAGAACGAGGCCACGCTGGTGGCACCGCGCCCGTTGCGCAGGTAATCGATGAAGATGCGGCCATTGCGCAGCCGCTTGCTGGAGGTGGCGACGTACTTCAGCGGCTCCATCCTTGCCATCGATTCGGCGAAGGCGTGCGCGAACGGCTTGACCTGATCCCAGTCGCAAGCCGGCTTCAGCGGCACCACCACATGCAGGCCCTTGCCGCCGGACGTGCGCACGAACGATTGCAGGCCCGCTTGCTCCAGCAGGCCGCGCATCTGTCGCGCGGCGGCCACGATTTCCGGCCACGGCACGTCGGCGCCGGGATCGAGATCGAACACCACCCGGTCCGCGCGATCCGGATCGTCCGCATGCGCGCCCCACGGATGGAACTCCAGCGCGTTGAACTGGACCAGTTCGCGCACCGCCCGCGCGTCGCGCACCACCAGATAGTCCTCGGTCTGGCCGCTCTCCTCCTCCACCGGCACGCTGTCCACGTACTGCATGCCGGCGGCCAGGTGCTTCTGGAAAAAACACGGCCGCGTCGAACCCTGCGGACAGCGGATGATCGACAGCGGACGCCCGCTGATTTCCGGCAGCAGCCACGCCATCACGGTGTCGTAGTAATCGGCCACGTCCTGCTTGGTCTTGCCGTTGTCCGGATAGACCACCCGGCCCGGATGGGTCAGTTCGATTCCGTCGTCGGCGGCCGATGCGCGCCGGGTACCCGGCTTGCCCGCCGTGCCGGTCTTCCTGCCCGCCGTCTTGCCGTTCGCCTGCTTGTTCGCCTTGTCCGCCATGTCCGCCTTCCGATCCGATGAGCGCAGATCCGCCGCGGTCTTGTCCGGCCGCAGCCCCTTGAGCGATGGCTGCCGCAGCAATCCCTGGTTGCCGACGCCACGATAGAACACTTCCACCACCACTTCCGGCGGGAACCAGCGCGCGCCGCGCAGATCGGTATCCAGCCCTTCGGGGATGTCCACGGTAGGCGTGGCGCGCGCGCGGCGCCCCAGCCTTTCCCCGAGTTCGGCCAGGGTCGCCTGGCTGAAACCGGTGCCCACCCTTCCGGCGAAACGCCAGCCGCCCTGGCCGTCGGGACGCGCCAGCAGCAGCGAGCCAAAGCCGGCACGACTGCCCTTCGGCAGGGTCATGCCCGCCACCGCGAATTCGTTGCTCTCCTGGCGCTTGATCTTGCGCCAGTCGTCGCCGCGCCCGGCCCGGTACGGAGCATCGGCGCGCTTGGAGATGATGCCCTCCAGATGGCGTTCGGCCGCCGCGGCGAACGCCAGATCGCCGTGTCCTTGCACGTGCGGACTATAGGCAATCGGCGGCCGGGCCTTTTTCAGCACGGTTTCGAGCAGGTGCTTGCGGTCGACCTGCGCGACGCGGCCGATGTCCACGCCTTCCAGATGCAGCAGATCGAACAGCACGTACGACAACGGTGCGTTCTTCTCCCCGGAGAGCGTGGCCTGCAACACGCTGAAGTCGGCCTGGGTGCCGCCGCCGGCGATCAGTTCGCCGTCCAGCGCGGCTTCCTGCAATCCCAGCTGCGCCAGCGCATCGACGATCTCGGGCACCTTCGCCGTCCACTCCAGCGCGTTGCGCGACCAGATCCGCACCTGCCCCGCGCGGATGACCGTCAACAGACGATACCCGTCCCACTTGGCCTCGTGCAGCCAGTCGTCGCCCATCGGCGGCGCGCTGCCCAGTGTCGCCAGTTGGGGTTTGAACGGCCCGTCCGCCAGGCGCGCGCGGCGCGCACCGGCAAGCGCCAGCGCGCGTTCGCGCCGCTGTTCGACCGTCCGCGGGGAAACCCGAGCGCGCGTTTTTTTCGCGGCGCTCTTGCGCGGCGCCGTCTTGCGCGCCTTCGCGCCCTGCTTCACGCCCCGCCCCCGGCGCGCACCGGCGGTCGGCGCCGCCACGTCGTCCAGCATGTCGTCGGCTTCGCTGCGTGCCGCATAATCGTCCTCGTCCTTGAACAGCAGCCACTGCGGCCTGGCCGAGGCGCGCCCGGTGCGCACCAGATGCCAGCCGCCCTTGAGTTTTTCGCCGAACAGTTCGAAGCGCAGGTGTCCTTTCGCCAGCTGCGCCTCGGGATCGCCGCGCGTGGCCCACAGCCCGCGATCGAACAACGCGACGTGGCCGGCGCCGTACTCGCCTTCCGGAATCTCACCCTGGAAGTCCGCATAGGCAATCGGATGATCCTCGACTTCCGCCGCCAGCCGCTTGACCTGCGGATCCAGGCTCGGCCCTTTCGGCACCGCCCAGCTCTTGAGCGCGTCGCCGACCTGCAGGCGGAAGTCGTAGTGGCGGTGGCTGGCATGGTGCAGCTGGACCACGAAGATCGGCCGCGCCACGCGTCCGGTTCGCCCCGGCGCCGGCTCGCGGGTGCGCCCGAAGTGCCGCTTGCGCTGGTACTCCACCAGACTCATCGGTGAACCTGATCATCACACGGGGTCCACTATGGTCGGGATTCCGTCAACGGGATGTATGAAGATGACTCCTCTGGACAAGCCCCTGCGCCGTGAGTTGCTCCTCAACGATGTCGCCTACACCCTGGTGATCGATCCGATCGGCCTGAAACTGACCGAGAAAGGCCGCCGGCGCGGCGTCGAACTGCGCTGGACCGAACTGGTGTCCGGCGATGCCGGACTGGCCGCAGCGTTGCAGGCATCGGTGGAAGACGAACGCGGCTGACAGCCCGGAACGATCAACGCTTGCGCGTGGCCGCCTTCTTCGTCGCGCGCTTGCCGGCGGCCTTGGTCGCCGTCTTGCGTGCGCGCTTGCGCGCGGGGGCCTTCTTCGCCTTCGCCGTCGATTTCTTCGCCGGGGTGCGCTTCTTTTCCGCCAGGCTTTTCTGCAGCAGCGCCATGAAGTCGACCACGTTGGTGGCGGCCTCCTCCTCGTGCGCCGGTTCCTCGACCCGCGCGGTCGCGCCCTTGGATTTGATCCGCTTGCGGATGATTGCCTGCAGGCGTGCACGGAATTCGTCGTGGTAGTCGTCGGGTGACCAGTCGCCAGCCATCGATTCCACCAGTTGCCTGGCCATCTCCTCTTCCTTGGCCGAAATGCGGTAGGACGAGGCGCTGCCGGAGGGCAGCTTGTATTCGTCCGGTTCCACGAGCTCCTGCGGATAGCGCAGCAGCATCAGCACCAGCGCGTCGCCCAGCGGCATCACCGCCGACAGGTATTCGCGGGTGCGGATGACCACCCGGGCCACGCCGATCCGCCCGGTCGATTCCAGCGTGCGGCGCAGCAGCACATAGCCCTTCTCGGCCTTCTTGCCGGGCACCAGCACGTAGGGCTTCTCGAAGTAGCGCGGATCGATCGCGTCGCGCTCGATGAACGCCTCCACCTCCACCGTCTCGTGGCTTTCCGGCGCGGCGGCGCGGATGTCCTCTTCCTCCACCACCACGTAGTTGCCCTTGTCGTACTCGTAGGCCTTGACGATGTCCTTCCACGGCACTTCCTCGCCGGTCTCGGCGTTGACCCGCTCGAACCGGATCGGCTTGCGATCACGCGAATCCAGCATGCGGAAATGCAGATCGACCTTGCGCTCGCCGGACATCAGCGAGACCGGTACGTTCAACAGGCCGAAGGAAAGGGTGCCTGTCCAGATGGGGCGTGCCATGGCGCGTCCTCGCGGCGATTGTCGCTTTCCTTGTTAGTGCCTGCGCGATGATGGGCAGGTGAACGGAACCCCTCCCAAGAGCGCCGCAGAACCGCGACCGGCGTCAAGACTTAATGCTTTCTGCATGCGGTGTTTACATTCGTGACGAACACGGCGGCCATGATGGGCGCTCCCGTCAGAAAGGAGGAATGCATGGGCAGCATCCATCGATATCCCCCGCGTCAGGCCGTCCCCGGCAAGTGCGAGGTGGTGGACGTGAAGGCCGAACTGGACGAATGGCGCGAAGGGATTCCCTCATCCGGGTTCTACCAGCCGGGGACCGCGTTCAGCCGTTACGAACCCAGCCTGATGTTCGCGTACGACAGCTACCTGCAATACCACCAAGTGCCACTTGAAGGTCTGCTGCACACGCTGGAGCAGCGCTACGAGGAACGCTTCGACCACTTCGCGCGGCTGGACTGGCACCACATGGAAAACCTGCTGCGCGAAGTCTGGCAGCGCATGGGCGCCCCGCTCGGTGACGACGGGCAGGCGCGCACGGCGGGCATGCGCCCGCTCCCACTACGCCAGCCCTACGGCTGACCCGTCTTGCGGTAGATGAAAATCCGCGCCGTCCGCCGCGACGCTCAGTCGCGGCGCGGCGCCGGCTTTCCCTTGCGGTGCGGCTTCGACGCACCGTCGCGCGCCTTCTTGGCGAAACCGCCCCCCAGCTTGCCCGGCGGGCGTCCTTCCGGACGCTGGCGGCGCGGCGGCGCGTGGCCGCCGTCCTCGCCCACGCGCTGGATGCGCAGCTGCTGGCCGGACACCCACACCTTCTTCAGGTGCGACAGGATCTCCGATGGCATGCCCTCGGGCAGATCCAGCACCGAGTGGTCGTCGTGGATGTCGATGCGGCCGATGTAGCGTGCTTCCAGGCCGGCCTCGTTGGCGATCGCGCCGACGATGTTGGCCGGCTTGACGCCGTGCATGTGGCCCACCTCGATGCGGAAGGTCTCCATGCCGACCTCGGGTTCGGCGCGCGGCGGCTTGTCGAAGCGCGGGCGCTCGATGCGCGGCGGGGCCGCGTCGTCGTGCGCGCGCTCGTGCGCGTGCTCGTGATGCTCGCGGCGAGCCGGACGCTCGCCGCGTTCGCCGCGTTCCGGACGCGGTTCGCGCACCGGTCGTTCCTCGCGCACCGGACGTTCGCCGCGCGCACGCGCGTCGCGCCGCTGGTCCGCCGGCAGCAGCAGCGGCGTGTCGCCCTGCAGCAGGCGCGCCAGCGCGGCGGCGATGTCGACCGCCGGCACGTTGTGCTCCTGCTCGTAGGCCTCGACCAGGCTGCGGAACTCGCCGGTGTCGCCGGCGGCCAGGGTTTCGGTGATGCGGCCCAGGAACTTCTGCACCCGGCGATCGTTGACCGCCTCGACGCTGGGCAGCTGCATTTCCTGGATCGGCTGGCGGGTGGCCCGCTCGATGGCGCGCAGCATGCCCTTCTCACGCGGGGTGACGAACAGGATCGCGTCGCCGGTGCGGCCGGCGCGGCCGGTGCGGCCGATGCGGTGCACGTAGCTTTCGGTGTCGTACGGAATGTCGTAGTTCAGCACGTGGCTGATGCGCTCCACGTCCAGGCCGCGCGCGGCCACGTCGGTGGCCACCAGCACGTCCAGCTTGCCGTCCTTCAACTGCTGGATGGTCTTCTCGCGTTGCGCCTGCTGCATGTCGCCGTTGATGGCGGCGGCGGCCAGGCCGCGCGCCTGCAACTTGCCGGCCAGTTCCTCGGTCGCCGCCTTGGTGCGGGCGAAGATGATCATGCCGTCGAACGGCTCGGCTTCCAGGATGCGGGTCAACGCGTCGAGCTTGTGCAGGCCGCTGACGAACCAGTAGCGCTGGCGGATGTTGGCCGAGGTGGTGGTCTTGGCCGCGATGGTGACCTCGACCGGATCCTTCAGGTAAGTCTGGGCGATGCGCCGGATCGCCGGCGGCATGGTCGCCGAGAACAACGCGACCTGGCGCGATTCCGGAGTCTTCTTCAGCACCGTCTCGACGTCGTCGATGAAGCCCATGCGCAGCATTTCGTCGGCTTCGTCCAGCACCAGGGTGGTCAGGCCGGACAGATCCAGCGAGCCACGCTCCAGGTGATCGATCACCCGGCCCGGGGTACCCACCACCACGTGCACGCCGCGCTTGAGCGCCTGCAGCTGCGGGTAGTAGCTCTGGCCGCCGTAGATCGGCAGCACGTGGAAACCGGGCATCTTCGCCGCATAGCGCTGGAACGCCTCGGCGACCTGGATGGCCAGTTCGCGGGTCGGCGCCAGCACCAGTGCCTGCGGCTTGCCGGCCGCCAGGTTGATGGAGGACAGCAGCGGCAGCGCGAACGCGGCGGTCTTGCCGGTGCCGGTCTGGGCCTGGCCCAGCACGTCGCGGCCGGCCAGCACCGCCGGGATGGTGGCGGCCTGGATGGGGGATGGGGTTTCGTAGCCCACCTCGGTGACCGCGGCCATGACGGGCGCGGACAGGCCGAGATCAGCGAAAACGAGCGAAGACGGGGAAGATTCGGGGGACATGGAGGACTCCGGGGCGTCGCGGAGTGCGCACGCAAGCAGCGTATTGTGCGCTTTCCCGCCCCCTCCTGTCCTGCCGGGGAAACGCCCGCCCCCTCTCCCCGTTCAGGTAAATGATTGATTTGGCGGGGATTCCGACTGTTCTTGCCGCTGTCGCGCCGGCCCCCGTGATTTTTCCGCCGCCGCCGCGAACCACCCTTCGACAGACAATCGGCACGGGCGGGAAATGGAACGCGTCGCAGACATGGCGGAACACACGCGGCAAGGGTTCGCGGAACAGCTGGAACGGCACCGGGGCATCGTCTTCAAGGTGGCCGGCACCTATTGCCGCGATCCCGACGATCGCGCCGAACTGGCGCAGGAAATCGCCAGCCAGCTCTGGCAGGCGTATCCACGTTTCGATCCGGCGCGCGCGTTCTCGACCTGGATGTACCGGATCGCATTGAACGTCGCGATCTCGTTCGTGCGCGACAACAGCCGACGCCACCGCCACGCGGTGCCGCTGGACGATCAACTGCACGACATCGCCGATCCGCACGCGGCGGATCCGCTGGCCGAGCAGCAGATCCGTGCCCTGCATCGCTTCATCCACGCCCAGGCGCCGCTCGATCGCGCGCTCCTGCTGCTGTACCTGGAAGATCGCGGCTATCGCGACATCAGCGAGATCCTGGGCATCAGCGAAACCAATGTCGCGACCAAGATCAGCCGGCTCAAGCAACGCATCCGCAACGAACTCTGACCCCACATGGACACGCTCATGGAAACCGACGAACTGAAGGCCGCCTGGCAGGCGCTGGAACGCCGCATGACCCGGCAAGATCAACTCAGCCTGCATCTGTTCCGCGAAGGACGATTGGAAAAGGCACGCAACAGCCTGCGTCCGCTGTTCTGGGGACAGATCGTCCAGATCGTGTTCGGCGTGGCGATGATCGTGCTGGGCGTGGCCTGCTGGACCCCGCACCGGGATCTGCCGGTGTTGCTGGTGTCGGGCATCCTCGTGCACGCCTACGGGGTGGCGACCACCGCGATGGCCGGGCTGACGCTCGGCCTGATCGGCCTGATCGACTATTCCGCGCCCGTACTCACCATCCAGCGCCACCTGGCCCGGCTGCGGCGCTTCTACATCTGCAACGGCATGATCGCCGGCCTGTCCTGGTGGCTGCTGTGGCTGCCCTTCGTCATCGCCCTGGGCGCGGTGGTCGGCGGCAACCTGACCCCGTCCGCGCCCGGCATGCTGGTGGTGTGCCTGGTGATCGGTATCCCCGGCCTGATCGCCTCCGCCTGGATTCATCGCTGGCGCCGCCGGCGCGCCGGTTCGGATGCGTGCTTCGAGGACGCGCTGGGCGGCAGCAGCATCCAGCGCAGCCAGCGGGTGCTGGACGAGCTGTCCCGCTTCGAACGCGAGTGAGGCGGACCGGCCGGGATTGCGACTAAACTGCCGCGATGCAGACACTCGATTTCGAACTTGACGGCGAATACGTCGAACTCAACCAATTGCTCAAGCTGATCGGTCTGGTCGACAGCGGCGGCGCCGGCAAGGCGCTGGTCGCCAGCGGCGCGGTGCGGGTGGACGGCGCGGTCGAACTGCGCAAGACCTGCAAGATCAGGAATGGGCAGGTGGTCGCGCTCGACGACATCGAGATCCACGTCCATACGCCGTAGAGCGGAGCTCGCTCCGCTCCCGCCAAACGTCGCACCCCGCGAATCTTTCCGCCATCGCCCAGCGGAGCAAGCTCCGCTCTACCCGGCTCCCGTCAACACCCATCTCCGCGCAGCGCGGCGAGTTCCGTAGAGCGGAGCTCGCTCCGCTCCCGCCAACGCCACACCCCGCGAATCTTTCCGCCATCGCGCAGCGGAGCAAGCTCCGCTCTACAACAGGCCGGAGGCGTCGCGGTCGAATTCGGCCATCGGGCTTTCCATCGGGCAGGTGCCGTCAGGGAAACCGAAGCTCTTGCGCAGCGCCAGGCCGCAGGTGTTGATGTCCTCCAGCGCGGTCTCGGTCTGACCGCACTGGCGATCGAAGGCCAGCATGAAGTCGTCCTTGCGGCGCACGAATTCCTCGCCGCACTTGCGGGTCAGCTGGATGCGATCCAGATCGTCCTGCGCCGCGTTGGTGCCCTGCAGTCCATATTCCTCCAGCTCGGTGGCGGTCAGCAGGCGCAGCTTGCGGTTGGGCACGGTCATCATCAGATCCGCCACCGTCACCGCCGCGCCGTTGCGCTCCAGGTAATCCTTCAACTGGCCGTAGACCTGACGCAGTTCCTCGGCCAGTTCGGCGCGCGAGTTGGCGCCGGAATTGATCCGCATCATCCGGTGGATGCCGACCTTGCCGGCGATCACCCGGTTGTCGCCGGCGGCGAGGATCAGCAGGCAGGAGCTGTGGCAGATCGCGCCGTCGCGCACCCACAGCGTCCAGTGCGAGGCGCCGATGATGTCGCCGGCGCGGATGCCGTCCTCGACCCGGCCGCCGCTGGAATCGATGTCCAGCACACGTTTCTCGATCGCCAGCCGGTTGGCGACGTTGGACATGCGCTCCATCAGCGAGGTGAACTCGGCATTGATCTTGCCGGTGTAGCGCACCCGCATCACCCCGGCGGCCTGGCACGGCTTGGCCGCCTCGACCAGGGTCTGGAAGTCGAGCTTGTCCACCGCCAGGCCGTCGCCGTGCTCGGCGTAGTCGAGTTCGCAACTGACCCAGGTGACGCCGGCGGTCAGCGGCGCCTCCGGCCAGTCGGTGGTGCGCGCCAGATCGATCTTGCGCGGCGCCGGCTTGACCGGTCCGGCGCTGATGGCGCCGTTGTCCTCGCTGCTGGCGGTGGTCTCGGTACGCGGTTTCTCCGGCGCCGGTGGCGCGGGCGGCTCGGCCCGGCATCCGGCCAGCAGGACGGCGCACAACACACACCAGGACAACAGGGACACGGAACGCATGGGCACGGATGGCGGCGGGGCGTTGGGGGAAGAGCCGCTAGTCTAGGGCCCGCGGCGCGGCGGGGGCCGAATCGGTGGTGAATGCGGCCTCGACCGGTTCAGGTCGCGAGCCCGGATCGCGAGCCGATGCCACGCTGAGCGATGGCGAGCGTGGCCGCCAGCAGCAGCTGGACGCTGCCCAGCGCGGTGGTCCGCAACCGCATCCGCATTTCGATCGACATGCCGGTTCCTCCCGACAGACCCTGGGTTGCCGCGAACTCAGGCGAAGGTCACCGCGTGGACGGGGGGCAGCCGGGCCGGCAGCGCCTGCCAGTGCTCGCCCTGATCGTCGCTGGTCCAGAAACCGCCGGTGGTGGAACCGAACGCCAGCCGGTCGCCGCTGGCATCGACGGCCAGCCCGTGCCGGTAGACCAGATCGTAGGCCTGCTCCGCCGGCAATCCGGTACGCAGGGTCTGGAAGCTGCGCCCGCCGTCGCGGGTGCGGGCGACCACCAGTCGCGCATCCACCGGATAGCGCTTCTCGTCCTTCACCGCCGGCACGAACCAGGCGGTATCCGCATCGCGCGGATGCACCGCCACCGCGAAGCCGAACACCGAGGGCGGCACGTCGGTGATCTCGTGCCAGTCGCCGCCGTCGGCGGTGCTGCGGAACACGCCGTTGTGGTGCTGGGCCCAGAACACCTCCGGCGTGGCGCGTGCCTGCACCAGCCGGTGCACGTCCTGGATGTTGGGATCGCCCTGCTGCCCTTCCGGCATGTAGCGCGCGATCATGCCCTGCGCGGTCTGGCGCCAGCTGTCGCCGCCGTCGTCGCTGCGCCACACGCCGCCACTGGAAATCGCCACCCGCAGGCGGCGCGGATCGCGCGGGTCCACGCAGATGGAATGAATGCCCGGATGATCGTAGCCACCGCCGAACCACTGGCCGCGTTCGGGACGATCCCACAGGCCGCGCACGAGTTGCCAGTTGCGCCCGTGATCGTCGGAGCGGAACAGCCCGCCGGGAATGGTCCCCGCCCACAGCCGGCCCGGTTCGTCCGGCCCGCCCGCTTCCAGCGACCAAATCAGGCGCAGCGCGGCCGGCTGCGCCGGCTTGCCGTCGCCCGGTACCACCTGGTCGCCTTCGCCATAGGCCGGCACGCCCACCTCTTCCCATTGCCGGCCCTGATCGGTGGACCGATGCAGCTTGGCGCCGAAGTGGCCGAGGTCCAGCGCGGCGTACCAGCTGCCGTCGCGCGGATCGGCCAGCGCCAGCGCCACGTTGTCGCCGAGGAAGGCGGTGTCGGCGATCCGCCAACCGCCCTCGCCGCGCGCGAGCACGAACAGTCCCTTGCGTGAAGACACCAGCAATCGATCCGACATGTCATCCTCCCGACAGCGCCTGCATCACGTAGAGTTCGGCATCGTCGCCGACGGGCTGGCCGAGATCGCGCTTGTCGCGCAGGCACTGGCCATCGACGAATACCGCGACGTGGTGGCGCACCGCGCCGTGCTCGTCGAGCACGTAGCCACGCAACGAGGGATGCCGGGCGAACACTGCCTGCAACAGTTCACCCACGCTGGCGCCAGCGAGCTGCATGCACAGCTCGCCGCCGGAATGTGCTTCGGTCTGCGGCAGCCAGCGCGTCAGCGCCGGTGCCAGCACCACCCTGGCCATCACGGGATCCTTGCCACCCAGACAGCCACGGAGGATAGCGCCCTGCCCATAGCGCCGCATGGCGCAGCGCCGCGAGAAAGGCGTCGGGTCCGCTTGCAGCGAAGCCGAAGCCGCGGGTTGCGCGGCGGGCGCGGCCAGAGGGCCGGCGTGGTCGATCACCAGGGCGACACGGCAGTTGTCGCGGCCGGCTTCGCCGGTGGCATCCGCGCGGACCTGGCGGTCTTCACCCGGTCGTCGCGCACGGCTTCGGCGCGGCGCAGGCCCAGGCGCTTGTCGAAGGCGTTGGAACCGGCGGGTTCGGCGAAGCCCTCGACCGTGATCACGGCGTCGCCGTGGAAAATGCCAGGCACGAAATTCGGTTTCGCTGCGGCGCAGCAGCGCCCACGATCGCCTTCACGCGTTTGTCACCCCACTGAATGGGGCCGCGTCCGCCTGCCGCCCCGGGATCCGCTCAAGAAGCGATCGCGCGCGCCGATACCGGACTCCAGACGTGTCCGTTGAGGAGACCCCATGGGGCCCAGCCAATCGGCCTGCCATCGGGAAGTCCACCGGTCCGGGGTCGACAGCCAGATTCCTCCGCCCCACACTGCGGTGGCGCGTGCGCGCACGGCCCGGTGCGCGGGCGGGCGCGTCCTTCCGATGGACAGGTGGACTCCGTGATCGCTCCGTCACTCCATCCGTCGTCGGCGACGGCGACGCATTCGCCCGCGGAACACCCCCGGCCGCGCACCGGCGCGTGGCGCTGGGCGCTGGCGGTGCTGCTGGCGGGACTGGCCTTCACCGCATGGCTGGCCTGGAGCGAATGGCGTGATCTGACTGAACGCACCGACGCGCAGCGCCGGACCCTGGCGCAGGCGGCGGTGCGCCAGCTGCGCGCGCCGTTGCAGACCGTGGCCTCGGAACTGCGCGCGATGCAGACCGTGTTCCTGGCCAACGACCGCATGGACCAGATCCGTTTCACCCAGGTCACCGAGAACCTGCAACGCCAGCGCATCGGCCCTGCCCGGGTCGCCACCGCGTTCGCCGTCCGTACCGACGGCGGCGGCGCGGGCCAGTCGACGTACCGCTACCAGTTCATCACTCCGCTCCGCGGCAACGAGGTGCTGCTGGGCCTGAACATCGCCAGCCAGCACGAGAACCTGCTGGCGCTGGAACGCGCGCGCGACAGCAACGGTGTGGTGCTGTCCGCGCCGTTCGTGCTGCGCCAGGCCGCGCCCGGCAGGCATCAGCGGCTCGGCGTGACGGTGCGCCTGCCGGTCTATTCCGACGGTCCGGAACCGGTCGACGTGGCGGCGCGGCGGGGGCGCGCGATCGGCGCGCTCGCGGTCAGCCTGCGGCTGGATCCACTGGTCAGCGACGCGCTGAAGGGACCGGTGCTGGATACCTTCCAGGTCAGCGTCCGCGATCTCGGCGCCAACGACATCGGACCGTTCTACGAATCCGGCACCCGCGCCGAAAAGGACGCGCAGCTTTACCGGCAATTGCTCGAATTCGGCGGCCGGCTTTGGGAACTGCGCATGTGGCCGCGCCCCATCGCGCTGGACAGCGAACGCCTGCAGGTCATCCTCACCGCCGGCCCGGTGATCAGCCTGCTGTTGGCGGCCTTGTTGTGGTCGCTGGCCACCACCCGCCAGCGGGCGATCACGCTGGGCCACGAGATGAGCGCGCTGTACCGCCAGAGCGAGGCGCAGTTCCGCGCGCTCAACGAACTGCTGCCGGCGCTGGTGCTGCTGTCCGACGGTGACGGCCGCATCCTGTACGCCAACCAGGCCGCGCGCCTGCGGCTGGGCGACGTGGTGTCGGCCGGCGTGCCGCTCACCGCGCTGTTCGCCGATCCGGCCTTCCGCGAACGGGTGCGCCAGCCGGCACAGACCGGCGATTACTGGGGCAACGTGGAAGCGCTGCTGATCGGCCTGGGCGGCGAATTCTGGGCCAATGCGTCCATCGCGCGGGTCGAGATGGAAGACGAACCGCGCCTGCTGATGGTCGCCACCGACATCTCCGAACAGCGCGAACTGACCGAACGGCTCAGCTACCAGGCCACCCATGATGCGTTGACCGAACTGTGCAACCGGCGCGAGTTCGAACGGCGGATCGAACAGGCGCTGGCCGATCGCCGTCGCGGCGGCCGCTCCTGCGCGTTGCTGTACATCGATCTGGATCAGTTCAAGCTGATCAACGACGTCTCCGGCCACACCGCCGGCGATCAACTGCTGGCGCAACTGGCGCTGGCGATGCGGATGCAGCTGCGCGGCGACGATCTGCTGGCGCGGTTGGGCGGCGACGAGTTCGGCCTGCTCGCGTTCGACGTCGACACTGCCAGCGCGCGCACCCTGGCCGAGCGCCTGCGCATCGGCATCGAATCGCAGATGTTCGTCTGGCAGGAACGCACCTACACGGTCAGCGCCAGCATCGGCGTGGTGGTAGTGGATGAGGACAATCCCACCCTGAAGGATCTGCTGTCCTGGGCCGACACCGCCTGCTACGTGGCCAAGGAGAACGGGCGCAACCGCATTCACGTCTACAGCGACAACGACGAGGCCACCCGCCGCTACGGCGAGATGGAATGGGCCAACCGCCTGCGCTGGGCGATGGAGGAGCAGCGCCTGTTGCTGGACTACCAGGAAATCGTGCCGCTGGACGGCCGCCGCGAGGATGGCGCGCGGGTGGAACTGCTACTGCGCCTGCGCGACGAGGACGGCCGCATCGTCCTGCCCGGCGCGTTCCTGCCGGCGGCCGAGCGCTACGGCCTGATGCCGATGGTGGATCGCTGGGTGATCCGCGCCGCGCTGACTCATTTCGGCCAGTTGCATGCCGATGGCCGCCCCTTGCAGCAATGCGCGATCAACCTGTCCGGCGCCAGCATCGAGGACGAGGATCTGGCCGATTTCATCCTGGCGCTGATCGCCGAGCACCGGGTGCCGCCGTCGCGGCTGTGCTTCGAGATCACCGAGACCGTGGCGGTGCGCAACCTGCTGAAGGTGGTGCAGGTGATCGAACGGCTGCGCAAGGCCGGCTGCCGGATCGCGCTGGATGATTTCGGCGCCGGCATGTCCTCGTTCGGTTACCTCAAGAATCTGCCGGTGGACGTGATCAAGATCGACGGCAGTTTCATCCGCGATCTGGAAACCGACGCGATGAGCCGCACCATCGTCAGCGCCATCGCCCAGATCGGCCACCAGCGCGGGCTGAGCGTGGTCGCCGAATGGGTCGGCAATGCCGGCATGATCGCCACCCTGACCGGGCTGGGCGTGGATTTCGGCCAGGGCATGGCGCTGCACCGGCCCGAGCGGGTGCTGTTCCAGCGCCACCGGCAGGCGGCCTGATTCCGTCGGTCCGGCGCGGGCGGCGCTAGAATCGGCGTGCCTCCTCCGCGCCTTCTTTTTTCACGGGTTCCTCCGACATGTCCGATTCCTGCTGTGGCTGTGGCAAGACCATCGACGTCGCCGCGCTGGAAGCGCGCCAGCGGCGGGTGCTGTCGATCGTGCTGGCGATCAATCTCGCCACCTTCCTGATGATGATCACGGCCGCGTGGTACAGCCGCTCCACGTCATTGCTGTCGGGCAGCCTGGACAACCTCGGCGACGCCGCCACCTACGCGCTGAGCCTGATGGTGGTCGGCGCCAGCCTGCGCGCCAAGGCGCAGGTCGCGCTGTTCAAGGGCCTGCTGATCCTCGCCGCCGCGGTCGCGGTGGCCGCGCAGATCGGTTGGCGGCTGGCGCATCCGACCGTGCCGCTGTTCGAGACCATCGGCATCGTTGGCCTGCTCAATCTGGGCGCCAACCTGATCTGCCTGCGCCTGCTGACGCCCTACCGTTCCGGCGACGTCAACCTCGCCTCGGCCTGGGAATGCTCGCGCAACGACGTCTACGAAGGACTGGCGGTGCTGGTCGCGGCGGCGGGCGTGTGGCTGTTCGGCGCGGGCTGGCCGGATCTGCTGGTCGGCGCGGCGCTGTTGCTGCTGTTCCTGCGCTCGGCCTGGCGGGTGCTGTCCGGCGCCTGGGCAGCCTGGCGCGAGACCGCGCCCGGGCATGCCTGAGACGCGCCGCCGGGCAAGCCCGGCACTACGGGAAACGCCGCGGCCTTGAACCCCACTCGTAGAGCGGAGCTTGCTCCGCTGCCCGCTCGGTCTTCGGGAACGCGCCGCCGAGCAAGCTCGGCGCTACAGGGAATGCCACGGCCTTGAAACCACGCGCAGAGCGGAGCTTGCTCCGCTGCCCCGTTCATGGGGCGTCAGCCAACCGGCTGGCATGGCTGGCCGCGAGCTTCCAGCCATCGGGATACCGGATCCAGGTATCGGTGAAACGGAAGTCGGCGGTGAACGCCTGTCCCTGCGAGTCACCCTCGATATGGGTCACCCCGGTGACGATCGCCGCATCGCCATGCAGGCGGATCCGTTGATCCTGGTTACGGAACACGCGATAGCGCGGCTCACGGCTCGCCACTTCGGCGAGATTGGCCGCGAGGTCGGTGACCACGCCGCGCGAATCGACGAGGGTGAAGCCCGGATCCAGATGGCGCTCCAGGGTTTTCGTGTCGGCGTCCTCGAAGGCCCGGCACAACGCGGCCTCCACCGCCAGGATGTCGCGCCGATCCTCGGTCTCGCCGGCCTGCGCCCACGAGGACGCCGCGAGCAGCGCCCACAGCACGTTCGCCCTTTTCCACATCGCCTGTCGCATCGCCCTGCCCCGGTCCGGGATTGCCGGCGATGGTAGCGCGTCGCTACAGGCCGTGACCGTCCTCGGCACGCAGCACCGGCTCCGGCTTGACCCGTACCGCCCACAGCACGCCGCCAATCAGCAGGCCGATGCCGACCAGGGTCAGCGGACGCGGCATCTGTCCGCGCAGCAGGAAGGCATAGGCCAGCGCCGCCAGGGTCTCGAACACGATCAGCTGCCCGACCAGCGCGGTCGGCAGGCGCTGGCTGGCCTGATTCCAGCACAGCGTGCCGAGCCACGAGGCGAACAGGCCGATCGCCACCATCAGCGCGATGAAGAACTCCGGGCGCGGTCCCAGCGGCATCGGGAAATCCGCGCCGCGCAGCTTCATCGCGCCCCACAGCAGCGCATAGCCCAGCAACGCCAGCGGCAAAATCGCCACGCCCTGCGCGGTCGCCCAGGCGCGCGGACTGCGATCCGGATGCGCGCGCAGCCAGTCGGCGTTGCGCAGCGGATACCAGGTCCAGCAGACCACCGCGATCAGCGCCAGCAGCGCCCCGCTGGCGTAGCGCCACGGGTCAGCCTGCGGATCGTTGTGCAGCGCCTCCAACTCCACCTGGTTGACGCAGGCGATGCCCAGCACGATCAGCACCAGCGAAGGCGCCAGCCGGCCCCAGGGCAGGCGGCCGTCGCGATGGCCGTCGCGCAGATTGGCGCTGATCGCGATCACCACCGGCAGGGTGCCGATGATCATGGTCGGCAAGGGCGCACCGGCGCGCTGGATGGCGCTGGCCAGGCACAGGTAGTACAGCAGGTTGCCGATCGCCGCCAGCTTGAGCGCCTCGCGCCAGTCGGCCGCGCGTAGCCGGCGCAGTTCGGCGCGATCGAAGGCGGCCAGCGGCAGCGCGATCAGGCCGAACGCCAGGTAGCGTCCCACCGATTGCAGCGCGGCCGGATACTCCGGCAGCAACAACGGTCCCACGAACACCAGGCCCCACATCAACCCGGCCGCCAGCGCGTACAGCGTTCCCGCCCACATCGTCGTGTTCGTCCGTCCGGAAAACGCTCACTCTAGGCGGCGTTCCCGGTGCCGTCTTGCACCAGATTGCGCCGGCTCAGCCGCGCACCTGGCGCTGGTAGCGCGCCGGAGTGACGCCGTAGCGGCGCGCGAACGCGCGGGTCAGATGGGCCTGGTCGGCCATGCCGGTGGCGGCGGCCACCTCGGCTGGCGCCTCGCCCGCACCCAGGCGCCGCTTGGCCTCGTGCACGCGCAGGGCCATCAGCATCTGTTGCGGGGTGACGTGGTACTGGTCGCGGAACCGGCGCAGGAAGTGGAACGGACTGAGCCCGGCGATGGCGGCGAGCGATTCCAGGGTGACCCGCTGGTCCAGGTGCGCGTGCAGGTAGTCGATGACGTCGCCGAAGCGCTTCGCGCGTTCCACGCCCTCGGGCCGGCCGACACGGGCATGGTCGCGCAGGGTTTCGAGCAGTTGCAGCAGCAGGCCGTCGAAGGCGAGCGGCTCGGCGCGCGCGCGCCACAGCGCATCGAGCAACACGGTCACCCGTGACGCGCGCGTGGCGTCCGCGCGCACCGCGTCGGCGAACCACCAGCCGGATTCGCCGGTGACATCCTCCAGCGCCGCGCGATCCAGGTAGATCATCCGATAGCGCCAGCCGTCGTCGGTTTCCGCGCGTCCGGTGTGCAGCGTCTCCGGGTTCATCAGCACCAGCGAACCGGCCGACGCCAGATGGTCCGCGCCGGCATAGCGGAAGCGTTCCACCCCGGATTCGATCGCGCCCAGCCCGAAAGCCTCATGGGTATGCGGATCGAACGCATGCCGGACGATGTGCGCCCGGTACAGTTCCACGCCCGGCCGGTGCGGCGGGTGCAGGAACTGCGCCGCGTCGCGGGGGGATTCGAATTGTTCCGGCACGCCTTGCATCGCCGGATCATGCCACTGGTCGGCTGTGGCCGCCGCCGCTGGCCGGCACCGCGCCTCGGCGGCGTTGGTGCGCGTACAGGGGCCACGGAAAGGCCGGAACAGACCTCACCGGGTCCGGCGCAGGGAGATTCGATGAAAACCATCCACACCCGCCCGCTGCACTGGCTCGCGATGCTGGGTTTCCTGCTGCTCGGCGCGGCGGTGAGCGCCAGCCTCGGCGCCCTGCTGGGTTGAGGGACTCGATCCGGTCAGGCCGGATCGTTGCTCTCGGGCGTGACCTCGGCCGCCCACGCCAGCGCCTGTCCGGCTTCGGCCGGCTCGAAAGCGCGCACTTCCGTCGCCGGCAGCAGGTGCCCGGCGAACTCGGAAATCCGGCCCAGCCATTGCTTGTCGGTCACCACCGCCGCGCGCGCGAAGCGCGAATATTCACCCAGTTTCTGCACCGCGTAGCGCAGATCCTTGGCCATCGCCTCGGCGCTCAGGCCGGTCATGCCGGCGAGATCGTTGTAGATGCCGATGCGGCGGTATTCGTGCAGGCGCGCTTCGAGCTCGGCAATGCACCGGTCGTAGTCCTCGCCGGTGAGCTGGCCGCTGAAGCGGAAGGCCGCCACGTGCGGCGGCGCGGGAATGCCTTCGATCATCCGTGGACTCCTGCGATGGGCTTCATCGCATCCTCACCGCGGACGCGTCGCGAAAACGTCAACGCCGGCCAGGGTCTCAGTCGATCCGGTAGACCCGCGCCTTGGGCGTGTCTTCCTCGACCTGCAGGAACCAGCGTCCGGCCACGCCGGGCACCACCACGATCTCGGGTGATTCCAGCGGGCGCGACAGTTTCATCTTGCCCTTCAGCACTTTCCACTGCTGGCCGTTGTCCAGTTCGAACACGGTGCCCGGCTCCCAGCCGGCCACGGTGCCCTTGAGGCGCGCGTGGATGGGCTCGTCGTTGAGACCGATCAGCGAACCTTCGTCGCGTGGACGGCGCTCCGGCGCCTGGGTGCGGGCGATGACCTCGGCGCGTTCCTGCGCGCGCGCCTCGACCTGTTCACCGAGCAGGCGATTGAGCAGTTCCAGTTGCGCCGGGGTGAGCTGATCCAGGCCGGTGGCGCGCATCTGCTCGGCGGTGAGCCGCTGCTCGATGTTCACGTGCGGAGCCTGCTGGGCGAACGCCGCCGGCATCCACAGCATCGCCAGTCCCGCCAGCATCCGCGCCTTCGTCTTCATGCCCACGCCTCTGTCCGGCGCGCCCGCGTCGGGCGCGCTTTACGGTTTCGTGAAGATCCTGCTTCCACGGGATGACAGGAAGATGACAGCGCTCAGGCGTCTTGGGTGTCGCCGGACAGCGGCGTGGCCCGCATCGATGGCCGCTGCGCGAAGGCGTCGAACCAGGCCGCCAGGCGCGGCCGTCCCGGCCGGAACGGCGGCAGTTCGCGGAATGCCAGCCAGTCCAGCGCCGTGGCGACCGCGATGTGGCCCACGTGCGGCGGCGCGTCGACGTCCAGTTCCTGTTCCAGCCAGTCGTAGCTGGCGACCAGTTTTTCGATATAGCCGTCGCGCAGCGGCGGATAGCGCAGCGGTTCGGGCCGGCGCACGGTCTCCCAGCGCACCGCGATGCCGGCCTCGCACAGGCCCTGCGCCACCGCCTGCACCCGCAACGCATGCCAGCGCGCCTCGCCGTCGGCGGGAATCAACCGCGCGCCGGTGTGCAGAGTGTCGAGGTAGGCGCAGATCACGTCCGAATCGAAAATCGCCGGATGGCCCGGCCGCAGCAGCACCGGCACCTTGCCCAGCGGGTTCTGCCGGAACACCGCCTCGTTGCGCAGCACCGGGCTGGTCTCGTGGTGGATCACCTCCAGCCGATCGGCCAGGCCGGCCTCGTGGGCGAACACCAGCGCTTTGCGCGCGTAGGGCGAATGGGTCTGGTAGAGCAGTTGCATGAATACCCCGCGTGCCGGAGAAAGGTGAATCCTCCGGATTGGGACGGCGGGAGAACCTTTCAACCGTGGCGTTTCGATCGCCGCGCTCAGGCCCGCCGCAGCGACCAGAATCCGATGTCGCGCCGATGCCGGAAACCCAGCCGCTCGTACAGTTGCAGCGCGCGCGGATTCTCGTGGCTCACGTGCAGGAACGGCAGCGCGCCACGCGCCAGCGTGTCGTTGACGAGCATGGCGGTCAGCCGGCGCGCATGGCCGCGGCCGTTGAAATCCGGATGGGTGCAGATCGCGCTCATCTCGCGGCATTCCCCCGTCCCCAGGCGCTCGCCGATCATCGCGGCCAGGCGTCCGTCCTGGTAGATGCCGAAGTAGCGGCCCATGTCCATGGTGCGTTCGCGGAAGTAATGCGGATAGACCAGTGCGGTCAATGCCAGCACGTCGGCGCGGTGCGCGTCGCCCAATGGCAGGATCTCCGGCCCCTCGGCCACCGGCAACGGCGTCGTGCGGATCATCTGCGCCAGCGGCCGGAACGCCTCCCGCCGCCAACCCGGCGGCGCTTCCGGCGCCACCCCGATCAGGTAGACCGATTCGCCGGGTGCGACCAGCGCTTCCAGCCCGGCGCCGATGTCCCCTTCGGCGGCGCTCGCCACGCCCAGGAACGGCGCATACGCGGCCGGGTAGCGCGCCACCGGGCCCGCGCGCAGCGCGATGTCGCCGTGCAGGCTTTGCAGCGCGGACCAGAACGGATTGTCGAGCGCGGCGTGGACGCGAGGTTCGAGGACTTCGGTATTCATCGTCATGCGGTCGGTGCAGTCGCGGCGATGCGGCAGGCGCAAACCGGCGTTCGCCCATGTTAACCGTGTCGTCACGCCAGCACCCGGGTCCCTCCGGCATATCTGGCGGCGCCGCATGGACCGCTGTCCTCGCGGCCCCTGCCTGAACAGGGCCCCGGCCATTGTCGATTTCCGCCTCGCCCGTTCGTCGACAGTGGGAAGGCCCGTACCGCGGACCTTTCATTCCTCTCAAGACACAGGAGCTCCACCATGTCGTACATCGACGGTTTCCTCATCGCCGTGCCCAACGCCAACAAGGAAAAGTTCATCGCCCACGCCGGCGAGTTCGATCCGATTTTCATGGAGCTCGGCGCCATCCGTGTCATCGAATGCTGGGGCGACGATGTCCCCGATGGGCAGATCACCGATTTCCGCCGCGCGGTGAAGGCCACCGACGAGGAAACCGTGGTGTTCTCCTGGATCGAATGGCCGGACAAGGCGACCCGCGACATCGGCATGAAGAAGATGATGGAGGATCCGCGCATGGAGGCCGCCAATCCCATGCCCTTCGACGGCAAGCGGATGATCTTCGGCGGCTTCGCGCCCGTGGTGGATCTGAAAAAGTAATCCCCGAAGCGATGTGGAGCGGAGCCCGCTCCGCCGCTCCCGCGCGCGGTGTCGCGGCGCTTCAACCCATGCGCCCGCTCAGGGCATACCCAGCCGGGTGTGCCCGGTGGCGATGCGTCGCTCGATCACGACGGGCGTGGTGCCCTCGCCCTGCCCTTGTTCCCAGATCAGCAGAAACGGCGCCCCGCGGTTTTCAATCTCCAGTTCGGCGCGATTGGCGCTGCCGCGCCAGCGCAGATCGACGTGGCCATCACCCACGCGGACATTCTCGACCGTCATGTGATTCCAGCCGGCCGGCGGCCGCGGTGCGAACCGCAGCCGCTTCGCCGCCGCATCCACGTCCAGCCCGAGCATGCCGTGGATGGCCGCGGACAGGAACGCCGCCGAGGACCAGGTCTGTTCCGGCACCGATTCGCGCTGCGGCTCCGGACGATCGCCGCGCATGACCTCGTGCATGTGCCCCGGCGAATCCGCGCCGGCCCAGGACACCAGGCTGCGCCACAGCGTCGCCGCCTGCTCCGGCCTGCCCGCGCGCCACAGGGTCTCGGCCGCCATCGCCGTGCCCAGTCCCCACACGCTGCCGCGCGAATAGGCTTCCGGGTCGTAGTCGGCGGCCGTATCCGGCCGGCTGCGCAGCCCCCACGCGGTGAGGTAGGCCGGACGGGAAAGCTGGCCCAGCGTGGCATCGACTTCCGCATCCGTCGCCGCTCCGGAACGGATGGCCGCCAGATCCGCCGGCGAGGTGCTTTCGCCCGCCTTGCCGGCATGGGTGAAACCGCTGATCCAGCGCTGTCCGGCCTCGTCGCGATAACGCCTGCGCAACTGGATGCGCGCCTGCTCGGCGGCGCTGGCGGCATCTCGGCCCAGCGCCTCGTCACCCTGCACCCGCGCCAAGGCCGACATCGCCTGCGCGGTTTCGACCCAGGCCGCCGACAGGGTCAACTCGTCGGTCAGGCGATCCTGCTCGTTCGCGCTCATCTTGTCGGCCGGCACGCGCGGCAGGCCGTCATCGGGATCGCGCGTGGAAAGGCAATAGCGGTAGGCCTTGAGGACGGCGGGCCAGTGCTTGCGCAGGAACGCCGTGTCGCCGCTGGCGCGGACGTATTCGGCCAGCACCCCGATGAAATCGAACGCGATATCGACATGCACGTACATGTACGGATAGTCGCCGGCCCAGTCCAGGAAACCCGCGCTCTGCGACATCTCGTGCCAGATCATGCCGTTGTCCGGATGCTGGTAGCGCAGGATGAACGCCAGTTCTTCCGCCGCACGCTCGAAGCGGCCTTCGTGGATCAACGCGCGCGCACCGACCAGGCCGTCGCCGGCGAAGTACCACGCGTACTGCGGACGCCGCGCGCCGTGGGATGGTCCGTAACCGGCGACCAGTCCGCAGCCCAGCCGCGCGTTGCAGGTCCACGCCTGCTCCAGCGCAATCTGGGCCCAGCCCAGCGCGCGATTGGCGTCGGCGTCGGGCGTGGTGATCCGCAGCCGGTCGGAGGACACGAAACGCGCCGCGTCTTCCGCCGGCGCGGGCCGACGCAAGGCCGCGGTGGTGGCATGCACGTCCTCGCCCGCCTCGCTCTGTCCGGCGAACACCAGTTCCGCGCAGCGTTTCGTGCCGCAGGCTTGCGGCTGCAAGCGCAGGAACAGCGGCAGGCCGAACTCGCTGCCACGCCGATCGTTGTTCGGCTCGCTGTGCTCCGTCGCCTGCGGCGAGGACACCAGCGCACGGAACCGCTTGCGCGGTTCGCTGATCAGGAACCCCTTCGCCTGCGCATCCCAGGCCAGTTCCTGCCCACCCACCGCCGCCGGCCACATCAGGTTGAGTGACGGCCGGAAACGGATCTCCAGTCCGATGTCGTCGCCATCCAGTTCGTAGCGCACGATGACGCCGGGCAAGCGGCCGCGCGTCTCCACGCGCTCGCGCAGCGCGAACCCCGGGCCCGCGTAATGTCGGGTCACGCCCAGCGGATCCACTTCCGCCGAGACCAGATAGGCCAGCCCGTCACGCGTCTTTCCGTCGATCACGAATCCAGGCCGATAGCCGGCCGCGATCTGCAACGGAAACGTCCACAGTTCCAGCCCGTCCTCGGAATAGCCGCCGGCGAAAGCGCGCAGGCCATGCGCCGACAGGTAGCGGTTCTCGCGCGGCTGCTCGATCGACCAGCGCGGCAATCCGGACGGCGTCGGCGCCGATTCCGCCGCGGAGAGCGGCGTCGACAGGAATGACAGCAACAGGCAGAGCAGACCCGGCCAATGGCGCATGAAGAACCTCGTGGGGAAGCGCGTCCTGCGGCGGATGTCCTGAATTCGCACCCTAAGCCATGACCCGACATGCGCGCCAATTGCAGCGCAGCATGGTGTCCACTGAAACCATTCGGGCACTGTGGCAGACTCGCCGCATGACACCGCGAATCCTCCTCCGCGCGCTGGTGCTGGCGATGTGCTGCGTGATTTCCGCGTCCGCCGTCGCGGCGCCGCCCTCGCGCGTGCTGATCTTCAGCAAGACCGCGGGTTTCCGCCACGATTCCATTCCCGGCGCGGTGGCCGCGCTCAGCGACATCGCCCGCCGGCAGTCACTCGATGCGGATGCCAGCGAGGACGCATCGGTGTTCACGCCGGACCGATTGCGGCGCTACCGCGCGGTGGTCTTCGTCAACACCACCGGCGACATCCTGGATCCGGAGCAGCAGCGGGTGCTGGAAGCTTTCATCCGTGCCGGCGGCGGCTTCATGGGCGTGCACGCGGCGGCGGATACCGAATACGACTGGCCGTGGTACGGCGAACTGGTCGGCGCGTGGTTCCTCGGCCATCCACCCGGGTTGCAGACCACCCGCGTGCGTTTCGGCCACGACGGTATCGCGGCGCGTGGGCGCGAATGGCGGGTCACCGACGAGATCTACAACTACCGGCGCAATCCGCGCGGTTCGGTCGCAGTGATCGCGACGGTGGACGAGCACGATTACGCCGGCGGCACCATGGGCGATGATCATCCCATCGCCTGGTGTCACGGTTTCGAAGGCGGCCGCGCCTGGTACACCGGACTGGGCCACGACGCGGCGATGTATTCGGACGCGACCTTCCTGCGCCACCTCCGGCGCGGCCTGCGCTACGTGACCGGCCGCGCGGAGACGTGCTGATCAGGCGGCCGGGCAGGCGTCGCGGCGTCCGGCCTCGAACGCCTTGACCGCCGCTTCATCGGCCGGCACCGGGCGTTCGCCGTCGTCGAAGATCACCCGCCACTGGCCATCGCCCCCCCGTTGCCACACCGATCCGAAGCGGCCCAGCCGATGGCTGCCGTCCTTCGGATTGCGATACAGCGCCGGACCGCTGGAATAGGCCGTGCGGCCGTCGCCGCCCACCGAGACCCGTTCCGGATACCAGCGCAGTTCCAGCGCCTTGCCTTCGATCAGCGGCATCCAGTCGGCGACGATCGCGTCGCGGCCGCGGGTGGGTTGGTGGCCCACGCCGAATACCGCGTCGGCATGCAGGAAACCGGCGAAGGCAGTGGCGTCGTGCCGGGCCAGCGCGTCGGCGAAGCCGAGTTCCCGCGCCCACACCGCGCAGCGCGCGTCGTCTTGCGCCGCCGGCATTGGCGAGTCCTCCCCAGCCGCGGCGCCCGCCGCCAGGCCCGCCAGTACCAGCAGGGCCGAAAGTCGTGGACCGTCTGTCATGCGAAATTCTCCGAAACCTGCCAAGCTCTGCGGCATTCCATTCCCATCCGTCCTTCCATGCGCCTGCCATTCGTCAGGGCCGCGTGGCTGGCCGCCGCATTGCTGCTGTCGGCTGGCTGCGCGACCCGCGCTCCGCACTCTCCCGTCGCTCCCGCCTCCGAACCGGACACCCTGCTGCTGATCTCCCTGGACGGCGTCCGCGCCGAATACCTCCAGCGCGGCATCACGCCCCACCTCGCCCGCCTGGGCCGCGAAGGCGTCCGCGCCGAGTGGATGGCGCCGTCCTATCCCTCGCTGACCTTCCCGAACCATTACACCCTGGTGACCGGCCTGCGCCCGGACCATCACGGCATCACCAACAACACGATGATCGACGAACACCTCGGCGGCTTCTCGCTGAGCAACCGCGAGGCGGTCGGGGATGCGCGCTGGTGGAGCGGCGAGCCGATCTGGGTCGGCGCGGAAAAGGCCGGGCTCCGTACCGCGACCATGTTCTGGCCGGGTTCCGAGGCCGCCGTGCAGGGCGTCCGCCCCACCCAGTGGTTCCCGTTCGACAAGGCCTTCGCCATCGATGATCGCGTGCGCCAGGTGCAGGCCTGGCTGGATTTGCCGGCCGCCGAACGGCCGCGCCTGATCACGCTGTATTTCGAGCACGTGGACACCGCCGGCCACGACAACGGCCCGGCTTCGCGCAATGTCGAGGACACCCTGAGGGCGGTCGATGCCGCCGTCGGCCAGCTCGTGGACGGTATCGATGCCCGCGGCGAGCGCGATCGCGTGAACATCATCGTGGTCTCCGATCACGGCATGACCGCGACTTCGCCCGAGCGCGTGATGGTCATCGAAGACCGGGTCTCCCCGGACGACGCGGAAGCCGTCACCGTCGGCCAGGTGGTCGGTTTCAATCCCCGCGCCGGCCATGAGGCCGCCGCCGAACGGCAATTGCTCGGCCGCCGCGATCACGCCGAATGCTGGCGCAAGCAGGACATGCCCGCGCGCTGGCATTACGGCACCCATCCGCGCGTGCCGGCCATCGTCTGCCAGGCCGACGAAGGCTGGCTGCTGGTGAAACGCGAAGCGGTCGAAAAGTGGCGCCGCAACGGCTGGAAAGGCGGTGGTTCGCACGGCTACGACCCGGCGCTGCCGTCGATGCGCGCGATCTTCCTGGCGCGTGGTCCGGCATTCCGGCAGGGCCTTGCCGTGCCCGGCTTCGACAACGTCGACGTCTATCCGCTGCTGGCCCGCCTGCTGGGCGTTACGCCCGCGCCCAACGATGGCAATCCGCGGACCCTGCTGCCGATCCTGCGCAGCGCAGAGGCCGCTTCGCCGCCTCGGCATTGATGTCCGAAAACGGTGAGTCGGAGGCCATGGGCGGTGCTAGCCTGCACCCATGTCCTCCCCTCCCCATCCCGCCGGCCTGCCCGATCACCGCGTCTGCGAACAGGCGCGGCTGAGCCGGGATCCACGCTTCGACGGCCTGTTCTTCACCGCCGTCACCAGCACCCGCATCTATTGCCGGCCGGTCTGCCCGGCCCCGGCGCCGAAGCCGGCCAACGTCACCTACTACCCGAACGCGGCCGCGGCCGAAGCCGACGGCTTCCGTCCCTGCCTGCGCTGCCGGCCGGAACTGTCGCCGGGCGACGGTGCCTGGCGGCGCGGCGACGAAACCGTCGCGCGGGCCCTGAAGCTGATCGACCAGGGCGCGCTGGCCGAACGTCCGCTCGCGGATCTGGCCGGTTCGCTCGGCCTGGGCGAACGCCAGTTGCGGCGCCTGTTCAATGACCGCCTGGGCGCCAGTCCGATCGGCGTGCACGGCACCCGCCGGCTGCTGTTCGCCAAGCAGCTGCTCACCGAGACGCGCCTGCCGATCACCCAGGTCGCGCTGGCTGCGGGTTTCGGCAGCCTGACCCGCTTCAACACCAGCTTCCGCGAGGCCTACCGGATGGCGCCGCGCGATCTGCGCAAGCGCGAATCAAGCGTGGACGACGAAGGCGTCGCCCTGCGGCTCGGTTACCGGCCGCCATATGACTTCGAGGCCATGCTGGATTTCCTGCGCGGCCGCGCCCTGCCCGGCGTCGAGTCCGTGGACGCGGACAGCTACGCGCGGGTCATCGGCGACGCCGAGGCGCCGGGCTGGCTGCGGGTGAGCCGCTGGAGCGCGAAGCCCGATGATCACGCGCTGCGGCTGGAACTGCATGGCGCCGCGCCGTCGCAGCTGCTCGCCATCGTCAGCCGCATCCGCCGCATGTTCGACCTGGACGCCGACCCGCAGGCGATTGCCCGTGCCCTGGGTGCGGACCCGCGCCTGCAACCGCTGCTGCGCAAGCGCCCCGGCCTGCGCCTGCCCAGCGGCTGGGACGGCTTCGAAATCGCGGTGCGCGCGATCATCGGCCAACAGGTCAGCGTGGCCGCCGCGCGCACGCTCACGGCGCGCCTGGCCCAGCGGCACGGCACGCCGCTGCCGGCCCCGTTCGGCACCGGACTCGCGCACCTGTTTCCCACCGCCGAGGCATTGGTCGACGTCGATCTCACCGCGATCGGCCTGACCCGTGCGCGCGCCGCGACCATCAACGCGATGGCGCGCGCACTGCTGGACGGTCGCGTCGATTTTCGCGGCGAACGCACGCTGGAGGATTTCACCGCGCGCTGGGTCGCCCTGCCGGGCATCGGCCCGTGGACGGCCAACTACATGGCCATGCGCGCGCTCGGCCATCCCGATGCGTTTCCCGCCGACGACCTGGTGTTGCAGAAAGCCGTGCCCACCGACGGCAGCCGGATGACCGCCAAGGCGCTCACCGCCCGCGCCGAAGCCTGGCGCCCCTGGCGCGCCTACGCGGTGATCCAGTTGTGGCGCGACAGCATGCCCGCCCCCAAGCCCTTGCCCGCTTCACCATTGCCCGTGTCAACGCCATGAATACTCCCCTGCACTACCGCCATATCGACAGCCCGGTCGGCCCGCTGCTGCTGGTGGCCGATGACACCGCGCTGCGCGTGATCGAGTTCGACAATCCGCGCCATCCGTACAAGCGATCGCCGGACTGGCAACCGGGCGACAACGCGGTGATGCGTGAAACGGCGCGCCAGCTGGGCGAGTACTTCCGCGGCAAGCGCCAACAGTTCGATCTGCCGCTCGCGCCGCAGGGCACCGATTTCCAGCGCGTCGTCTGGCACACGCTGGCCGACATCCCCTACGGACAGACCATCAGCTACGCGGAACTGGCGCGGCGGGTGGACAAGCCCACCGCCACCCGCGCGGTAGGCGCGGCGAATGGACGCAACCCGTTGCCGATCGTACTGCCCTGCCATCGCGTGATCGGCGCGGACGGCAGTCTGACCGGATTCGGCGGCGGCCTGCCGACCAAGCAGTATCTGCTGACCCTGGAAGGCGCATTGCCGGCCGGCGATCTGTTCGGTTGAATGCCGCGGCGTTCTAGAATGGCCGCATGAGCGCTTCTTCCACGCATTCCTTCGATGGCGTCCTGCTGGACGCGAACCTGATCACCCTGGATGGCGATGCCGGCTACGGCGTCATCGAGCAGGGCGTGCTGGCCTGGCGCGATGGCCTGTTCGATTTCGTCGGCACCCGCGCGGATTGGGAGCATCGCGGCAACGCTGACGATCGCCCGACGCAGCATGCCGAAGGCCAGTGGGTGACCCCAGGCCTGGTCGACTGCCATACGCACACCGTTTTCGCCGGGGATCGCGCCGGCGAGTTCGAGCAGCGCCTGCAAGGCGTGAGCTACGAGGACATCGCGCGCGCCGGCGGCGGCATCGTGTCCACCGTGCGCGCCACCCGCGCCGCCAGCGAGGACGAACTGCTTGCGCAGTCACTGCCGCGCGCGCGCGCGCTGCTCGCCGATGGCGTGACCACCCTGGAAATCAAGTCCGGCTACGGTCTGGATCTGGAAAACGAGCGCAAGATGCTGCGGGTCGCGCGCCGGATCGGCGAACAGCTCGGCGTCACCGTGCGCACCACCTTCCTCGGCGCGCACGCGTTGCCGCCGGAATACGGCGGACGCGCCGACGCCTACATCGACGCGGTATGCGAGTGGCTGCCGCAACTGCATGCCGAAGGACTGGTCGATGCGGTGGACGCCTTCTGCGAACGCATCGCCTTCGATACCGCGCAGACGCGTCGGGTGTTCGAGGTCGCGCGATCGCTCGGCCTGCCGGTCAAGCTGCATGCGGATCAGCTCAGCGACGGCCATGGCGCTGCACTGGTCGCCGAGTTCGACGGCCTGTCGGCCGACCACGTCGAATACACCTCCGAGGACAGCGTGCGCGCGATGGCGCGGCACGGCACGGTCGCCGTGCTGTTGCCGGGCGCCTTCCACGTGCTGCGCGAAACCAGGCTGCCGCCGCTGGAGGCATTCCGCGCCCATGGCGTGCCGATGGCGGTGGCGACCGACTGCAATCCCGGCACCGCGCCGCTGCAATCGCTGCGGCTGGCGATGTCGCTGGCCTGCACGCATTTCCGGCTCACCCCGGAAGAAGCGCTGCGCGGTGCCACCACGCAGGGCGCGCGCGCGCTCGGCCTGTCGGATCGTGGTGCGCTGGCGGTCGGGCAGCGCGCGGATTTCGTGCGCTGGAACATCGCCCAGCCCGCACAGCTGAGCTACTGGCTGGGTGGTGAACTGGTGGCGGGCGTGTATGCCGGTGGCCGGCGCGTACGCTGACGATTCACCGCGCTCTTCGCTGCCGTTGATAGCGGACCTTCACCCGCCGCAGGCCCCGCGCTTTCCTCTTCCGGGAACCCCCCATGCCGCAACCGTCCACGCTGTTCGCCTTCGCCCTCATCTGCCTGGGCATGGTGCTGACGCCAGGCCCGAACATGATCTACCTCGTATCCCGGTCGATTTCGCAGGGACGCATGGCCGGTCTGGTTTCGCTGGGCGGCGTCGCCCTGGGCTTCGTGTTCTATGTGGTGTGCGCGGCCTTTGGCATCACCGCATTGATGATGGCGGTTCCCTACGCCTACGACGCCTTGCGGCTCGCCGGTGCGCTGTACCTGCTCTACCTCGCCTGGCAGGCCATCCGGCCCGGCGGACGCTCACCGTTCCAGGTGCGTGACCTGCCCCGGGATGGTCCGCGCAAACTGTTCGCGATGGGGTTCGCCACCACGCTGCTCAATCCGAAAGTCGCGGTGATGTATCTGTCGCTGCTGCCGCAGTTCATCGATCCGGCGCAGGGCAGCGTGCTGTCGCAGTCGCTGTTGCTCGGGTTCACCCAGATTTCGGTGAGCGTCAGCGTCAATGCGTTGATTGTCGCCATGGCTGGCTCGATCGCCCTGTTCATCGGCCAGCGCCCGCTGTGGCAGGTCGTGCAGCGCTGGCTGATGGGCACCGTACTGGCGGGTTTGGCCGCGCGCATGCTGGTCGAAGGCCGGCGCTGACGAACATCCGCCAGCCGGCCCGCGGCCGAAACCCGGCACAAAGAAAAACCCCGGCGCGAACCGGGGTTTTCTTTTCCTGCGGCCGGATCCGGAGACCCGCTGCGGAAGGCTCAAGCCTTGGCGACGGCCTTCTTGGCCACGGCCTTCTTGACCGGGGCCTTCACCACGGTCTTCTTGGCGGTCGCCGTCGCGGCGACACCGGCCTTGGCCACGGTGCTCTTGCGCGCGTTGCCATAGCTGGACACGTAGCGCTTGCCCTTGGCGGTCTTGCGGTCACCCTTGCCCATCGTTGTTCTCCTGATTCATTGAATTGCCGCGCTGGCGAAACGACCCGGGCGGGGCCGTGCGCGAGGCCGCAAAGCCTATCACAGCGGGGCCTGAAAGCCTTGGCCCGCGCGTCTCAGTGCGCGCAACTGGCGTCGTGGATGTGCCAGTGGTTCAGCCGCAGGTTCACCAGATGGGCGAGCCCCACCAGGGTGCCGCCCAGGGTCATGACGATGGCGTGGATGATCACCGGCTCGTGCAGCGGCGGGTACAGCACACCGGCCCAGAGCGTCACCAGGCCGATGACCAGCAGGCCCAGCGCGCGGAATGCGCGGTGGCGGCGATAGCCCCAGAGCAGGCTGAACAAGCCCAGCACGGTCACGAACACGACGAATGCCCGCTCGAAGCCGTCGCCCAGCCACGCCGACAGGCCCAGCGACGGAATTGCCGCCAGCAGGAAGGGGGTCAGGGCGCAGTGGATGGCGCAGATCATCGAACCGGTGGCGCCGAAGCGGTCCAGCAGGCGGCGGAAACGTTCATTCATGGCGGCAAGTATGACTTCCGGGAGGGGTACCTTTTCGGTATTGGTATATTATAACATTCGTCAAGTCCCCATCCATTCATTCGGACCGCCTCCCCACATGAAGCCATCCCGCTCCCTCCCCCGCCGTCATCTGCTCGCCCGCGCCCTGGCCGTCGCCGTCTTCGTCCCGGCCGGCGCCGCGGCCTTCGCCGCCGATGCCGACGCCGACGCTTCCCGCACGCCCCGGGACCTGGACGCCGTGGTGGTGACCGCTTCGCCGCTGAAGGGCAGCGCCGAATCGCTGGCCAAGCCGGTGGAAGTCCTGGTCGGCGAAGAGCTGGACCGCAACAAGGCCGCCACCCTCGGCGACACCGTCGCCAAGCTGCCCGGTGTGCAGACCACCTTCTTCGGCACCGGCGTCGGCCGCCCGATCATCCGTGGTCAGGAAGGCCCGCGCGTGCAGGTGCTGTCCGGCGGTATCGGCTCGATGGACGCCTCCACCGTCAGCGCCGACCACGCGGTCAGCATCGAGCCGTTCCTGGCCGATCAGATCGAAGTGCTGAAGGGACCGGCCACCCTGCTGTTCGGCAGCGGCGCGATCGGCGGCGCGGTCAACGTGGTCGATGGCCGCCTGCCCGACACCCTTCCGGAAGATCCTTTCAGCGGCCGGGTGGAAGTACGCGGCAACACCGTCAACGACGAGCACAGCGGCATGTTCCGGCTCGACGGCGTCAACGGCAACTGGGTGCTGCACGTGGACGGCCTGGTGCGCAACACCGACGACTACGACATCCCCGGCTACGCGGTGCTCGAACATCACGAGGACGGCGAAGAGGATCACGCGCACGAGGAAGAACAGCCCAAGGGCACGCTGCCGAACAGTTCGGTGCGCACCCGCGCCGGCGCGGTCGGCGCGACCTGGCTGGGCGAAAAGGCGTACTTCGGCCTGGCCGCCAGCACCTACCGCAACAACTACGGCATTCCCGCCGGCGCGCACGTGCATCACGACGATCACGGCCACGAGCACGAGGGCGAGGAAGAGGAAGCGCACGAGGAAGAAGGTCCGGTCCGCATCGACATGGTGCAGAACCGCATCGATGTGAAGGCCGGCGTCTATGATCCTTTCTCGTTCCTCACGGCGATCAACCTGCGCGGCGCCTACAACGACTACGAGCACGTCGAACTGGAAGGCGGCATGCCGGCGACCCGCTTCACCAATCGCGGCCGCGAGCTGCGGCTGGAAGCGGTGCAGAAGGAACTGGCCGGCTGGCGCGGCGCGTTCGGCCTGCAGTACGGCCGCAGCGACTTCGGCGCGATCGGCGAGGAAGCCTTCGTTCCCGCGACGGTCACCGACACGCTCGGCGTGTTCGTGGTCCAGGAGAAGGAATTCGGCCCGTGGAAACTGGAACTCGGCGGCCGCCATGATCAGGTCAAGCTGGATCCGGAGGCCCACGCGGACCGCGACTTCAACGTGACCAGCCTGTCCGGCGCGGCAATCTGGCGGATCACGCCGGTGTTCGATCTGCGCTTCGGCCTGGACAGCGCCGAGCGCGCACCCACCAACGAGGAACTGTTCGCCGCCGGCACCCACGTCGCCACCCAGTCGGTGGAAATCGGCAACGCCGATCTCGACAAGGAACGCAGCCGCCGCGCGGAAGTCGGTCTGCACGCGCATACCGATCGCGTCGAGTTCAAGCTGGCGGTCTACCAGACCAACTTCAAGGACTTCATTTATCTCGCCGACACCGGCATCGAGGAAGGCCTTCCGGTACGCCTGTGGACGCAGCAGGATGCGAAGTTCAAGGGCGCGGAAGCCGAGGCGCGCATCAAGCTGGTCGATTCCGCCACGGCCGGCGCGTGGGATCTGCGGTTGTTCGGCGACACCGTGCGCGCGGAACTGGACGGCAGCGGCACGCGCAACGTGCAGTTCGACGTTCCCCACGGCGACCACTCGCATCACTATGCGGTCGACCTGGCGCAGGGCGGCAATCTGCCACGCATCGCCCCTACCCGCTTCGGCGCGAACCTCGAATGGTCGCTGGGCGGCTGGCGCGCGTCGGTGGGCGCGGTCCGTTACGCCAAGCAGGACGATGTCGCGCAGAACGAGGAGCCCAGCCCCGCCTACACCCTGGTCGACGCGCATCTGGCGTATCGCTGGGACCGGCCGGAAACCAGCTGGGAACTGTTCCTGGACGGCAGCAACCTGACCGACAAGGAAGCCCGCCCGCATACCTCGCTGCTGCGCGATTTCTCGCCGCTGCCGGGCCGCGGCGTGGCGTTCGGCATCCGCGCCTACTTCTGACAGGCCTCTCTCCGCCTGTGCGAAGCACGGCCACCCGCAAGGGTGGCCGTTTTGCTTGGGCGTGGCATCGGACTCTCGTGTAGCGCCGAGCTCGCTCGGCGGCTTTGGCTTTGACCTCCCCACCCGCGGAATCGCGTCAGCGGAGCAAGCTCCGCTCTACGGCACGGAATTCCCACATCCCGTATGGGTTATTGATTTATGTGCATATACACATATAATCCAGCTCCCGCCCCGGGTCCGTGTCCATGTCCTCCTTCCGCAGTCCCTGCACCTGCTTCCACCTGCGCCGGGCGACCCGCCGGGTCACCCAGATCTACGACCGCGAACTGGCGGCGGTGGATCTGAGCCTGAACCAGTACAGCGTCCTGCGCCGCGCCGGCGAATCGCCGCGCACGCTCGGCAGCCTGGCCGACGAACTTGGCATGGACCGCACCACCCTCACCCGCAACCTCAAGCCGCTGCTGGCCACCGGCCTGCTGGCCGAGACGCGCGGCGAGGATGCGCGCCAGCGCCTGCTGCAACTGAGTGATGCCGGTCGCCAGCGGCTGGAGGCGGCACGCCCGCACTGGCAGCGCGCGCAACGGATCATCGACGAGGCGTTCGGCGCCGATGCGGTCGCCCGCCTCCACGCCGATCTCGACACCCTGACCGAACGCCTGCATGCCCGGGAGGCCGCAGAATGACCGCCCGCTCCCGCATGCCCTGGGCGTTGCTGCTCGCCGCCGCCGCCACGCTCATGATCACGATGGGCGCGCGCCAGACCACCGGCCTGTTCGTCGCGCCGATCCACGAAAGCACCAGCGTCGGCATCGCCGCGATCAGCTTCGCGATGGCGATCGGCCAGTTCACCTGGGGCGCGGTGCAGCCAGTGTTCGGCGCGTTCGCCGACAAGCGCGGCTCCACCGGCGTGCTGGTACTGGGCGCGGTGCTGCTGGCGATCGGCCTGGCGATGACGCCGTGGGTGAAGTCGCAGTGGGGCCTGATGTTCACCCTCGGCCTTCTTACCGCCGCCGGCGCGGGCGCGGGCAGCTTCTCGATCCTGATTGGCGCCACCGCCCGGCAGATGGCACCGGAACAGCGTTCCTTCGCCGCCGGCTTCATCAACGCCGGCGGTTCGATGGGACAGTTCGTGTTCGCGCCACTGGTGCAGATGATGATCAGCGTCGCCGGCTGGGCCACCGCGATGTACGGCCTGGCGTTGGCCTCGCTGGCGGCGATTCCGCTGGCCTGGCCGCTGCGCCGGCGGGCGGCGCCGGCGCTCGCCACAAGTTCCGACGGCGTACCGCCCGCCGCGGAAATCACCCTACGCGAACAGATCCGCATCGCCCTGCGCGATCGCAGCTACTGGATGCTGCATCTGGGCTTTTTCACCTGCGGCGTGCACATCGCCTTCCTGGTCACCCACCTGCCCGGGGAGATCGCGCTGTGCGGCCTGCCGGCCAGCGTATCCGCCGCTTCCATCGCGCTGATCGGTCTGTTCAACGTCGCCGGCAGTCTCGCCGCCGGTGCGCTGGGCCAGCGCTTCCGGATGAAGTGGATCCTGGCGGTGATGTACGCCAGCCGCGCGGTGATGATCGCGATCTACCTGGTGTCGCCGCCGACGCCGATCACCTTCTATGTATTCGCCGCCGCGCTGGGCTTCACCTGGCTGGCGACCGTGCCGCCGACCGCCGGCCTGGTCGGCAAGCTGTTCGGCCCGCGCTACCTGGGCACGCTGTTCGGCCTGACCCTGCTGTCGCACCAGTTGGGCGGCTTCTTCGGTGCATGGCTGGGCGGCGTGACGATGGAGCGCTTCGGCAACTATTCGCTGATGTGGTATGCCGACATGGCACTGGCCCTGCTGGCCGCCGCGGCCAACCTGCCGATCCGCGAGAACGCGCCCAGGCTCAAGCTGGCGACGGCTTGATCATCCGGATTGCACCGGCTCCCACCTGGATTTGACCTGTGGGAGCGACGCAAGTCGCGATGAGCGGATGCACGAATGGCATCGCGACTTACGTCGCTCCCGCAACGGCATTCCAACTCAATCCGCGCTGGCGGCTTCCGCGCAGCGGGCGCACAGGCCGTGCACTTCCAGGGTCTGCGCCTGCGGCTGGAAGCCCAGCGCCTTGGCGCGCCGCTCCAGTTGATCCACCACCTCGCGGTCCTCCAGCTCCACCGCGCTATGGCAGCGATCGCAGATCAGGAACGGCACCGAATGCTGGGCGCTGTTGGGATGGTGGCAGGCGACGAAGGCATTGACCGATTCCAGCTTGTGGACGAAACCATTGGCCATCAGGAAATCCAGCGCGCGGTACACCGTCGGCGGCGCGTCCGCGCCCACGCCCTTGGTGGCGCGCACCCAGTCCAGCAGCTCATACGCCTTCACCGGCTTGCCGGCATCGGCGATCAGTTCCAGCACACGCGCACGGATCGGGGTCAGCCGCAGGCCGCGCTCCTGGCACGCGTGTTCGACCGCGCGCACGAAACCGCGCGCGTCGCTGACATGATGCTTCGGATCCGTACAACTGTGCGTCTTGGGCATGGGGTCCCTCGTTTCAGGCTGCTCCGCCTGTCTTGATAAGCGCTGCATCGATGCGTTTCAAGGCCTGCTCGCGCCCCGCCAGATAAACCGTCTGGGAGATATCGGGACTCACCTGGGTGCCGGTGATCGCCACCCGCATCGGCTGGGCGACCTTGCCCATGCCGATTTCCAGCGCGGCGGCGGCGTCATGCAGGGCGGTGGAAACCGACTCGACGGTCCATTCCGCGGCCTGTGCCAGCAATTCCCGCGCCTTGGCCAACGGCGCGTGCGCGGCGGCGGTCAGGTGCTTGGCGACCGCAGCCTCGTCGTAGCTCTCCAGCGGCAGGTACCAGACGGCGGCACGTTCGGCCATTTCCTTCAGCGTCTGCACGCGATCGCGCATGGCCACCACCACGTCGGCCGGACGCGGCCCCTGGTCGACATCCAGGCCCAGCTTGCGCAGCTGGTACTCCAGGTGCGGCGCGATGCTGTCCGGCTCGTCGGACTTGAGGTAATGCTGGTTGACCCAGCCCAGCTTGGCCATGTCCAGCCGCGCGGCCTTGGAATTGACGTCCTCCACCGAGAACAGATCCATCAGCTCCTGGCGGCTGAAGATTTCCTGGTCGCCGTGCGACCAGCCCAGCCGTGCCAGGTAATTGATCAGCGCGTGCGGCAGATAGCCGGCGTCCTTGTACTGCATCACGTCGGCCGCGCCGGTGCGCTTGGACAGCTTGGCGCCCTGCTCGTCCAGGATCATCGGCATGTGGGCGAACTTCGGCACCGGCACGCCCAGCGCTTCGTAGATGTTGATCTGGCGCGGGGTGTTGTTGATGTGGTCGTCGCCGCGGATCACGTCGGTGATGCGCATGTCCCAGTCGTCCACTACCACCGCGAAGTTGTAGGTGGGGAAACCGTCCGGGCGGAAGATCACCATGTCGTCGAGTTCGCTGTTGCTGATCTCGATGCGGCCCTTGATGCGATCATCGAACACCACGCTGCCCTCGGCGGGATTCTTGAACCGGATCACCCGGTTCGGATCGTCGCGGTACGGCAGGTTCAGATCACGGGCGCGGCCGTCGTAGCGCGGCTTCTGCTGGGCGGCCATCGCCGCCTCGCGCATCGCGTCGAGTTCTTCCTTGCTCTCGTAGGCGTAGTACGCCTTGCCGTCGGCGACGAGCTGCTCGGCGACCTGGCGGTAACGATCGACGCGCTGGGTCTGGTAGATCGGGCCTTCGTCGTAGTCCAGCCCCAGCCAGTCCATCGCTTCCAGGATCGCGTCGATGGCGGCCTGCGTGCTGCGCTCGCGATCGGTGTCCTCGATGCGGAGGATGAAATCGCCGCCGCGATGCCGCGCCTCCAGCCAGCAGTACAGCGCGGTGCGCGCACCACCAATATGTAGGTAACCGGTGGGACTGGGGGCGAAACGGGTACGGCAGGTCATGGACGGACTCGGCAAACTGAATGGGGCGATTTTACCTTGAAGCGGGGATTGGGGATTCGGGATGGGGGATTGGAAGCCGGAGTTCCACGCGAGTCCCGATTCCGAATCCCGAATCCCGAATCCCCAATCCCCAATAACCCCGCTGCCTTATCATCCCTCCCATGACCACGCTCTTCATCTCCGACCTGCACCTGGACGCCGAACGCCCGGCCATCACCGAACTGTTCGGTGCTTTCATGCATCGCGAAGGGCGCCAGGCCGAGGCGGTGTACATCCTGGGCGATCTGTTCGAAGCCTGGGTCGGCGACGACGACCCGTCCGAAACCGGCGCCTACGTGGCCGACCGCATCCGCGAAGTGGTCGATCTGGGCGTACCGGTGTATTTCATCCGCGGCAACCGCGATTTCCTGGTCGGCGACGCCTTCGCCCGCCGCGCCGGGATGCGCATCCTGCCGGATCCGGCGGTGGTGACCCTGTATGGACGCCCGACCCTGCTGATGCACGGCGACCTGCTGTGCACCGATGATGTCGCCTACCAGCAGTTCCGCGCGCAGACCCGCGATCCGGCCTGGCAACAACAGTTCCTCGGCCAGCCGCTGGCCGCCCGCCTGGCGTTCGCCGCGCAGGCCCGCGCCGCCAGCCAGGCGCGCCAGCAGGGCATGATCCAGGCCGACCGCGCACAGTTCGAAACCGTCACCGACGTGACCCCGGCCACCGTGGAAGCGACCCTGCGTCGGTTCGGCGTGGACACCCTGATCCACGGCCACACCCATCGCCCCGCCCTCCACGACCTCGACATCGACGGCCGCGCCTGCCGGCGCATCGTGCTGGGTGACTGGTACGAACAGGGCTCTGTACTGCGGGTGGATGCCCACAATCGCGTCCTCGAATCCCTGCCCTTCACCCCGTAGAGCGGAGCTTGCTCCGCTGACACGTCTCCCTATACCGGGACGTCCACGCCGCCGAGCAAGCTCGGCGCTACACGTAGAGCGGAGCTTGCTCCGCTGACACTCTCCCTATACCGGGACGTCCACGCCGCCGAGCAAGCTCGGCGCTACACGTAGGCGGAGCTTGCTCCGCTGACACTCTCCCCTATACCGGGACGTCCACGCCGCCGAGCAAGCTCGGCGCTACACGTAGAGCGGAGCTTGCTCCGCTGACACTCTCCATGTACCGGAACGTCCACGCCGCCGAGCAAGCTCGGCGCTACATGCAGAGCGGAGCTTGCTCCGCTAACGCGGCGCTTCCGCCCGAAGGGCGAGCAGTTCATCCTCGTCGAAGCCCGCCAGCAGGCGGGCCTGCAGATTGAACGGACCATGCAGGTAACCGCCTGCGTATTCCTTCAGCAGTTCGCGGAAGCGCTGGCGCGGTTCGATGCCGGCGCGTTGGCAGTACCAGCGGTACCAGCGCGATCCGGCGGCGACGTGCGCGACTTCCTCGCGCAGGATGATTTCCAGGATGTCGGCGGTGGCGTCGTCGCCCAATTCACGCAGCTTGACGATCATCCCCGGCGTGACATCGAGTCCGCGCGCCTCCAGCACGCGCGGCACCAGCGCCATCCGCGCCAGACCGTCGTGCGCGGTCTTCTCGGTCATTTCCCACAGCCCGTTGTGGGCATCGAAGTCGCCGTACTCATGACCGTATTCGCGCAGGCGATCGCGCAGCAACACGAAGTGCCGCGACTCGTCGCTCGCCACCGTCACCCAGTCGGCATAGAAATCCGCTGGCAAGCCACGGAAGCGGTAGACCGCATCCCACGCCAGGTCGATGGCATTGAGTTCGATATGCGCGATGGCATGGATGAAAGCCGCCCTGCCCTGCGGATTGCCCAGGCCACGACGCGGCAGATCGCGCGGATGCACCAGCGTCGGCCGCGACGGCCGCCCCGGCATGCGGATGGGTTCGGGTGCCGGCGCTTCCGCCGGAACCGCCAGTTCGTCCCGCTGGAAGACGTCGGCGAACCGCTGGGTCAACGCCACCTTGTCATCGACGACCGCCGCATCCAGGCAGATGCGCGCGGCCTCGAACAGATCTGACGGCATCTTGGTCATGCACCAACCCGGAAGACTTCAGGGATCCGCATTTTCCAAATCCCGAATCCCCAATCCCGAATCTCCGCTCTCAAGACACCCGGCGTTTGCGCTTGGCTTCGTCCGAACGCGCCTGCTGGATGCGCTCGAAGTAGCCGGACTCGATGCCGGTGACGTACTCGCCATCGAAGCACGAAGAATCGAACCTGGTCAGCTGCGGATTGCCTTCGCGCACCGCGGCTTCCAGGTCTTCCAGATCCTGATAGACCAGCCAGTCGCAGCCGAGCAGCTTCTCGATTTCCTCGACGCTGCGAGCGTGCGCGACCAGTTCGTCCACCGCCGGCATGTCGATGCCGTAGATGTTGGGATGGCGCACCGGCGGCGCCGCCGAGGCCAGGTAGACCTTGCGCGCGCCCGCGTCGCGCGCCATCTGCACGATCTGCTGCGAGGTGGTGCCACGCACGATCGAGTCGTCGACCAGCAGCACCACCCGGTTGCGGAACTCCAGGTGGATCGGATTGAGCTTGCGACGCACCGATTTCACCCGCTCGCTCTGGCCCGGCATGATGAAGGTGCGGCCCACGTAACGGTTCTTGATGAAGCCCTCGCGGTACTTCACGCCCAGCACGTTGGAAATCTCCAGCGCGGCGTCGCGCGAGGTATCCGGAATCGGGATGATGGTGTCGATGTCGTGATCCGGGCGCAGGCGCAGGATCTTCTCGCCCAGCTTCACGCCCATGCGCATGCGCGCCTTGTGCACCGACACGTTGTCGATCATCGAGTCCGGGCGGGCGAAATAGACGTATTCGAAGATGCACGGCGCATGCTGCTTGGCGTCCGCGCAGATCTCGGAGAACAGTTCGCCGCGCGCGGTGATCACCAGCGCCTCGCCCGGCAGCACGTCGCGCACGCGCTGGAATCCCAGGATGTCCAGCGCCGCCGATTCGGAGGCGACGATGTACTCGAAGCCCTCGTTGTGCTCGCGCTTGCCCAGCACCAGCGGGCGGATGCCGTTGGGATCACGGAACGCCACCAGGCCCAGGCCCAGCACCACGCTGACCACGGCATAACCACCGCGCACGCGGCGATGCACGCCGGCGACCGCGCGGATGGCCGTTTCCGGTGAAAGCGTGCGCTGCAAATCCAGCTCGTGCGCGAATACGTTCAGCAGCACTTCGCTGTCGGATTCGGTGTTGATGTTGCGGCGATCCTGGGCAAACACTTCCTGGCGCAGCGCCTCGGTGTTGATCAGGTTGCCGTTGTGCGCCAGGGCGATGCCGTAGGGCGAATTGACGTAGAACGGCTGCGCCTCGTCCATGCCCTCGGAACCGGCGGTGGGATAGCGGCAGTGGGCGATGCCCACGCGGCCTTCCAGCACGCTCATGGCCTTGGCGCTGAACACGTCGCGGACCAGGCCGTTGTCCTTGTGCACCCGCAGGCGGGTGCCGTCGGCGGTGGCGATGCCGGCGGCGTCCTGCCCTCGGTGTTGAAGGACGGTCAGCCCGTCATAGAGCTGGCCGGCAACATTCTGGTTGCCGACGATGCCGACGATACCGCACATGGATGACGCTCTCCGGTTCGATCAGTTCGAAGCTGGCGGGGAATCTGGAGCTTGCTGCGCGCCGGCTTCGTCCAGCGGCGGGGGCAAGGCGGGAAGGACGCCATTATCGCCTGCTGGCGGGCCGATGCCAAAATCCAGTTCCGATACGGTCCATTCCGGCAACCAGCGACTCAGCCATTGCGCGCCCGGCAACAGCGCGGGTACCAGCCGCGACTGCGCCCAGGACGGCTCGCGCGGCAGGTCGGTGAAACCGGCCAGCAGGACCAGGATGCAGGCCACCAGCGCGCCGCGCGCCAGGCCGAGCGCCAAGCCCAGCAACCGATCCAGCGCCGACAGGCCGACCGCCTTCACCAGCAGCCGGACCAGCCAGCCGATCAGGCCGACCACGATCATCACCACGATGAAGCTGAGCGCGTAGCCGCCGAACAGTTCGGTCGCGCCCGGCGTGCCGCCCTCGGCGAGGATGCCGGCGACCTGCGCGCCGTAGTGGAACGCCACCCAGCCCGCCAGCAGCCAGGCCAGCAGCGACGCCAGTGCGCCGATGAAACCGCGCAGCAGGCCGAACAGGGCCGACGCGCCGATGACGGCGGCCAGCACGAGGTCGATCATCGGCATCCGTCAGGCATCAGGGATGCGGACGGACCATGCCGCTGATACCGAATTTGGCCGCCACCTGCGCCTTCAGCTGATCGGCGTCGGCGCGGCTGGCCACCGGCCCCACCCGCACGCGGCTGAGGGTGCCCTTGTCGGTGCGGACCTGTTCGACGAAGGCGCTGAAGCCGCCGGCGCGCACCTTGTCGCGCAGCGCGGTGGCTTCCTCGGGCTTGGAGAACGCGCCCAGCTGCACGGCGAAACCGACGTTGCTGGCGGCCGGCTTGGGCGGCTCGGGCCTGGTCGCCGGCTTCTCGGCCGGCGCGGTCGCGGGCTTGGCCGGGGCGGTGGCTGCGGTCGTCGCGGGAGCCGTCGTGGCCGGCGCCGGCGCGGGCTTGGCCGGTTCCGGCGGCAGCGCCTGGGTGGTCACCACCGGCGCCGGGGCGGCGGCCTGGGCGACCGAGGGGCCGGTCGCGGCGGCGGCGGATGCCGGGGTTTCGGCAGTGGCGTCGAGCACCACGACCTGGGCCTTCACGTCGTTGCGGATCTTGATGGCTTCCAGCCGCTGGGATTCGGCGATGGCGCGATCCGGATAGGGTCCGATGCGGACGCGGTAGGCGCTGCGGCCATTGATGGTGGCGGCCTCGCGGTAACCGGGCAACCCGCCCTGCTTGAGCCGGGCGATGACCGCGTCGGCGTCGGCGGCGCTGGCGTAGGCGCCGAAACTGACCGCGTAGTTGCCACCGGCGGTCGTCGCCGGCATCAGCCCGCGATCCGCCGGGGCGGCCGCGTCGGGCGAAGTCGCCGGAGTCGCGGCGGGCAGGCCGACCGCGCCATTGGCGGGCGCGCCGTCCGGCGTGACCAGCGGCAATTCACGGGTTTCGTACTGCCCTTCGGGTGCGTCGGGCACTTTCAGCGGCACATCCGAAACCCCGCTGTCGGGGGCCGGTCCCTTGACCAGCATCGGCAGGAAGATGACCGCCAGCGCGACCAGGACAATCGCGCCGATCAGACGCTGTTTCAGAGCAGTATCCATCAGTACCCACGCTACGCCGCGGCGAGAATGCCGCAGGGATTATACGGTGCCGATCCCGGGCTTCCCGTCATTCGGATGAACGCAGGGCGAGCATCGCCTCGGCGGCAGTGTGGAAGGAACCGAAGACCAGGATGCGCGAGCCGTCGGCAGCTCCGTCCCGCGCCAAAGCCAGCGCATCGGCCACGCTGGCATGACGGCTTCCGTTTGCGGCGGTGGTGCCTCCCAGCCGCGCGGCAAGCGCGTCCACGTCCTGGCCGCGTGCAGTTCCAGGCTCCAGTCCCGCCAGATGCCAGCGCACGTCCAGGCCATCGAACGCGGCCACCACGCCCACCGCGTCCTTGTCGGCCAGCGCCGCATAGACCAACTGCGTCGGCACGGCGGGTTGCGCGCGCACCCATGCGGCCAGTTCGCGCGCGGCCTGCGGGTTGTGGCCGACATCGACCACGATCTCGACGCCGTCGCGGACGAAGGTCTGCAGACGCCCCGGAAGACGCGCCGCGGCAATGCCTTCGGCGAACGCGGCGTCCGCCGGCGGGGTGTCGAGCGCGCGCAGCGCGGCGATTGCGGCGGCGGCGTTGTTGCGCTGGACCGGCGCGGCCAGCGGCGGATTCGGCAGTTCCAGTTCCGCGCCGACCTCGCGCCAGCGCCAGCGCTGCCCGTCAATCGGTTCCTGGAAGAAATCGCTGCCCAGCCGAAGCGCGTTGGCGCCAATCGCGTAGGCGTGGCGCAGCACGCTGGACGGCGAATCGATTTCGCCCAGCACCAGCGGTTTCCATGCGCGCGCGATGCCGGCCTTCTCCTGGCCGATGCTCTCGCGGTCCGGTCCCAGCCAGTCGACATGATCGATGTCCACCGTGGTGATCACTGCGACGTCGGCATCGATCAGGTTCACCGCGTCCAGGCGTCCGCCCAGGCCCACTTCCAGCACCGCCAGATCCAGCTGCGCCTGCTGGAACAGCCACAGCGCCGCCAGCGTGCCGAATTCGAAATAGGTCAGCGGCACCTCGCCACGCGCGGTTTCCACCGCGGCGAATGCGGCGATCAGTTGCGTGTCGCCTGCCTCGTCGCCGTCGATGCGCACGCGCTCGTTGTAGCGCAGCAGGTGCGGCGAGGTGTACGCGCCCACCCGCCAACCGGCGGCGCGGGCAATGGATTCGATGAAAGCGACCGTCGAGCCCTTGCCGTTGGTGCCGCCCACCGTGATCACCTGCGCGGCCGGACGGGCCAGCCCCAGCGCATCGGCCACCGCGCGCACGCGCTCCAGGCCCATCTCGATGGATTTCGGATGCTGGCGCTCGATGTAGGCGAGCCAGTCATCGAGGGTCTGCGGGAGAGAGGAAACCATGTTCAATCCTGGGAGTAGACGTGCTGGATGCTGAAACCCAGCACGGAGCGGCGGCCGGCCAGCAGCACTTCGACCTGCTGATTCGGATGACGATCGTAGAACGCTTCACGCACGCACAGGTAGGAGGGAAACGCGCCTTCCATCGGGCCGCCATACAGCCGGTGATCGCAGGAACGGCGGCTGCGGCTGTAGCGGGTTTCCATCGCGTGGATTTCGCGGACTTCGCTGCCGAACAGGCGGGTGAACGCCCATGGCAGGGTCTTGATGGCGATCAGCCAGGAAACGAAACCCAGCATCAGCGGAATGGCCAGCAGCAGGAACAGGAACCTGGGCAGGCCCTGGCCCGCCAGCTGGCCCATGCGCCCCTTGCGGCGGGCGTGGGCGAACAGCAGCGCCGTCTCGATCACGCCGATAATCAGGAAGATCACCGCCATGTGGATGCCCTGCAACGCCGGCGCCGGTACGAAGTCGACGAACATGCCGGCAAGCACGAGGATCAGTACCGCCACTGCCGCCGACGTGCCGATCCACTGCTCGCGGGTCGGCTGTTCGGTGCCGAACGCGGCCTGCTTCCAGCCCATGCCGGATGCCCTGCGAGCGGGTTACAGCGCGCGGTGCCTGGCTTCGCCGAAGAACGGCGTGTGGTGGGCGCAGTCGTTCAGGCGCACCACTTCCAGCCGCTCCACGTCCGGGCCTTCCAGCAGGTTCAGGGTGGTCGGCGCCTGGCGGAAGGTCCACAGCTTGGCGATCGGCAGGCCGAGCACGCGGCACAGGATGACCCGGTTCACCGCGTCGTGCGCGACCACCAGCAGGGTGTCGCCATCGCCCAGGCCTTCGGCCGCGCGCGCCAATCCGCGCCAGGAGCGATCCAGCACTTGTCGCAGCGATTCGCCGCCCGGCATCAGCACGGTGTCGGGTTCCTCGCGCCAGGCTTGCAGGCGAGCCGGATCCTTCTCGTGGATTTCGCTGGCCAGCAGGCCCTCCCACTCGCCGTGGGCGATTTCCTGCAAATCCGCGTCCGTGCTCAGCATCTCGGCGCGCGACGGTCCGAGCGCATAGCGGGCGGTGGTGGCGGCGCGGGTCAACGGCGAAGCCACCGCGCGGGTGATCGGGAGATCCTGCAACCGTTGGCCCAGCGCCTGCGCCTGCGATTCACCGATCGGTGAAAGGGGAATGTCGATCTGGCCCTGGTAGCGGCCTTCGGCGTTCCACGGCGTTTCGCCGTGGCGGGCAAGCAGGATGCGCATGCGTGGGGGATTCCGGCTGTGGGAAGCGCCGTCCTGAATCCGGATGCGGATCCGGAAACGACGACGGGAGCGGATCATACCGCTCCCGTCGCCCGGTTCCGCCCTTTTTCTGGAAGGTCAGACCATTTGGTTACCGCTTACTTGCCCGCGGGGACGTTCATTTCCTTCAGCAACTGCGGCGCCGGATAGACCTCCTGCATGATCCAGCGCAGGTAACGGCCGTCCACCGCGATCATGCGGGTCATCTTGGGATCGAACACCCAGTTGGAGCTGACCGATTCCCAGTTGCCGTCGAACGCCAGGCCGACCAGCTTGCCGTTCGCGTCCAGCACCGGCGAACCGGAATTGCCGCCGGTGATGTCCAGATCCGACAGGTAGTTCACCGGCACCGAACCGATGCGCTTGTCTTCCAGGCCGCCGTAGCGCTTGGCCTTGACCGCTTCCAGCAGCGCCTTCGGCGAGTCGAACGGATCCTGTCCGGTTTCCTTCGCCACCACGCCTTCCAGGGTGGTGAACGGGGTGTAGGCCACGCCGTCCTTGGGCTCGTAGCCCATCACGTTGCCGAAGGTGATGCGCAGCGACAGGTTGGCGTCCGGATAGACGAACTCGCCCTGGCTCTTCTTGTAATCGGCCAGCGCCTGCAGGAACACCGGACGCGCGACCAGCGACTCGCCCATGCGGGTCTTGCGCTCCTGTTCCAGCTTCAGCAGGGTCGGCATCACCGCCACCGCGTACTGGATGGCCGGATCGTTGCTGGCCTCGAATGCCTTGCGATCGGCCTTCAGCCACTTCAGGCGTTCCTCGGTGTTGCCCAGCCGGGTGCCGGCCAGCTTGTCGAGCGCGCGGTTGACCGCGGCGGCGTCATTGCCGCCCAGCCAGGCGTCGACCGCGGCCACATGCTGGTCCGCCGGCAGCTTGACGTACTCGTTGAGCCAGTACTGCTGGATCTGCCGATCCATCGCCGGCACGTAACGGCGCTCCATCTGCTTCATCGCGCCTTCGATGCCCGGCAGATCGCGTTCCTGGTAACCGGATTCGCGCTCGGTGTTGGGCTTTTCGTTCTCGATCGCCAGGCGATACAGCGTGCTCGCCACACCGATCACGCCGCTGTTGCCGAACTGGCCGACCACCAGATCGCGATCGCGGGTGCGCTTGGCCTGCTCGGCCAGCGCCACCAGTTTGGCGTGCGCGTCCAGCGCCGCCTTGCCCTGCCCGCCCTGGCCCTTGAGCCAAGTCAGCACCGCGGTTTCCTCGGCGTGCTTCTGGCCGGCGGCGTCGATGCGCTTGAAGCCTTCCAGCTGGCCTTCGAAATTCTTGCTGGTGTTGTTCCAGCCGGCCATGCTGCTGGCGTACTTCACCGCGATGTCCGGGTTGGTCTTGCCGGCCGCCTTCACCATCTCGATCAGCGCCTTGTAGTGGCGCGCGACGGTCGGATAGGTCCAGCTGGCGGTGTTGTCGAATTCGGTGGCCAGCGCGTAGCGGTTGGTGGAACCCGGATAGCCGGCCACCATCACGAAGTCACCGGCGCCCAGCGGCTGGTCGGCGAACTTCAGCCAGTGCTTGGGCTGGTACGGCACGTTGTCCTTGGAAAACGCGGCCGGCTTGCCGTCCTTGCCGACATAGGCGCGGTAGAACGAGAAATCGCCGGTGTGGCGCGGCCACATCCAGTTGTCGATGTCGCCGCCGAACTTGCCGACGCTGCCCGGAGGCGCGTACGCCAGGCGCACGTCCTTGATTTCCAGGTTCTTGAACAGGCGATAGGTGTTGCCGCCGGAGAAGCTGTACAGGCGGCAGCGGAAACCGGCTTCGGCCTCGCAGTCGGCGACCAGCTTCTTCTCGAACGCTTCCAGCGCCTGCGTGCGCGCCAGCGGATCGTTGCCGGCGGCGGCGATCGCGGCCTTGGCCTCGGCGGTCACGTCCTTGATGTCGTCCAGCACGTAGACGCGCGCGTTGGGGCCGGCGCTGACCTCGTCCGCCAGGGTCGGTGCATTGAAGCCGTCCTTGATCAGGTTCTTCTCGGCGGTCGAGTTGAGCTGGATGGCACCGTATGCGCAGTGGTGGTTGGTGACCACCAGGCCCTGCGGGGAGACGAAGCTGGCGGTGCAGCCGCCCAGTGCGACCACCGCGCCCATCGGGTCGCCGGTCAGGTTGGACAACTGCTCCGGCGACAGTTTCAGGCCGGCCTTCTTCAGCGGACCGGCGATCTCCGGAAGTTGCTGCGGCACCCACATGCCTTCTCCGGCATGGGCGAGGCCGGCCGGCGCAAGGCAGGCCACGGCGAGTGGGGCAGCAAGCAGGTTAAGGCGCATGGGTACATCCCCTCGAAAAAATGAACGTTAGATTGTAACGGTCGGCGGCGCCCGGCCGGGCATGACTTTCGGCCTAGTCGCGGTGGCGGCGCGTACGCGCGCGGGATCGCCCGGAATGATCGCCCGGAACGAAAGCCCGCCGGGGCCGTGCCTTGCCATACGGTTCCGGCCGCCCGCGTATAATTCGCGCCCTCAACGTCCGGTCCCGGAACACATTCCATGACGCAAATGATGAAGGCGCTGGTCAAGCGCGAAGCGGCCAAGGGCATCTGGCTGGAAGAGGTGCCGGTGCCGCAGCCCGGCCCGAACGAAGTGCTGATCAAGCTCGAGAAGACCGCCATCTGCGGCACCGATCTGCACATCTTCCTGTGGGACGAATGGAGCCAGCGCACCATCCGCCCGGGCCTGGTGATCGGGCACGAGTTCGTCGGCCGCATCGCCCAGATCGGTCCCGGCGTCACCGGCTACACGGTCGGCCAGCGCGTCTCGGCCGAAGGCCACATCGTCTGCGGCCACTGCCGCAACTGCCGCGGCGGCCGTCCGCACCTGTGCCCGAACACGGTCGGCATCGGCGTCAACCGCGACGGCGCGTTCGCCGAGTACATGGTGATGCCGGCCAGCAACCTGTGGCCGATTCCGGATCAGATCCCCAGCGAGCTGGCCGCGTTCTTCGATCCCTACGGCAACGCCGCGCACTGCGCACTGGAATTCGACGTCATCGGCGAGGACGTGCTGATCACCGGTGCAGGTCCGATCGGCATCATCGCCGCCGGCATCTGCAAGCACATCGGCGCGCGCAACGTGGTGGTCACCGACGTCAACGACTACCGCCTGAAACTGGCCGCCGACATGGGCGCGACCCGCGTGGTCAACGTCGCCAACACCTCGCTCAAGGAAGTGATGGCCGACCTGCACATGGAAGGCTTCGACGTGGGCCTGGAAATGAGCGGCAACCCGCGCGCGTTCAACGACATGCTCGATTGCATGTACCACGGCGGCAAGATCGCCCTGCTCGGCATCCTGCCCAAGGGCGCCGGCGTGGACTGGGATCGGATCATCTTCAAGGGCCTCACCGTGCAGGGCATCTACGGCCGCAAGATGTACGAGACCTGGTACAAGATGACCCAACTGGTGCTGTCCGGCTTCCCGCTGGGCAAGGTGCTGACCCACCAGTTGCCGATCGACGATTTCCAGAAGGGCTTCGACCTGATGGAAGCGGGCAAGGCCGGCAAGGTCGTGCTGAGCTGGACCTGATTTGTCCCTTCCCCCGCAACGCGCGCGAAGGTGCCGAAGGCGGATGGGGGCAAGCCCGTCCGCGCAAAAAGCGCCCTCATCCGGCGCTGCGCGCCACCTTCTCCCGCAAGCGGGAGAAGAATCTGCAAATGCCAGTCTTCATGCATGACAAAGAAGGGCGCCTCACGGCGCCCTTCTTCTTTTCCGATATGCGGTGAACTCAGTTGCCGATGCTGATCGTCAACGCGACCCGGTTGTCGTAGATGTCGCCAGCGGCCTTCAGCTCGTCGGCATCGGAGCCGAAGGTCGTGTAGTAGCCGAGCGTCGCGGTAGCCGGACCGAAGCTCTTGTTCAGGGTCAGCGCACCGTCGAAGTAGTCGGAGACGCCGAGGCTGATGCGTTCGCCTTCGCTCCAATCCTCGCCATAGTCGACCGAGGTGTAGCCGACCGAGGCGCCGACCGAGAAACCGCTTTCGCCGATGTCGTAGGCAGCGGCCAGGTTGGCATAGCTTTCCTTGGCCTTCGGGGTCAGATCGCCGTAATCCGGCGCGTAGGCGAGCATGCCGGAGATTTCCACCGGGCCGGCCCAGGTGACCTTGGCGATGTACTCGTTGTAGTCGCCGCTCGACACGCCGGAGCTGGCGCCGTGATAGGTGTAGCGGACCGCGCTGACATCGAGGTTCCAGCTGTCGTTGAAGTCGTAGCTGTAGCCGACGAAACCGTCGAGCTCGAAGTTCGGGCCGCGCACGCCGGCTTCCGGATCCGGGTCGCCGAAGTCGACATTGGAGCCCCACACGCCCACGTACAGGCCGAACGGCGCGGTATAGGTCAGGCCGGCCTGGAAGGCGGGGCCTTCATCGGTCTGGGAAACGCCACGGAAGACATAATCGGTGGTGGCGGCGACCGACCAGGTGACGGGGGATTCGGGCTCGGCCTCGGCTTCCGCCGCGGCCTCCTGCGCAAACGAAACGAACGGAACCGACGCCATCAGGGCGACGGCAAGGGCGGTGCACAACTTGACTGGCTTCATCCGGGTTCTCTCCAGGTTGGCTTTCGGCGTGATGGTTGCGCGCAGGCCGGTCCCACTCCGACCTTGAACACGTGCGTTGACCCACGTGTTTACGGTTTTTAACCGTCGTTCGGATACTGCGCTGCAACAATCGCCGTCGTCAAGTGCCCGGAGCCGCTTCGCCGCCCTCCCCCCAGCCAGCGGGCGCGGGGAACCAGCCGAACCGTGCCGGCGCCAGGTGCAGCCGCTGTCCGGCCACGAATCCCTCCTCCCGGGCGGGCAATTCCACTTCCACTTCCCGGCGGGAACCGGCCAGTTGCGCCCGCAGGCGCAGGCGCGGCCCATTGCGCTGGCCGGACAGCACGGTCGCCGGCCAGCCACGGCCGGCCGGATCGATGCGCAGATCCTCGGGGCGCACGAACACTTCCGCCGTCCCCTCGCCGCGGGCCGGCCCGGACAGCGGCAGCACCTCGCCCTCGGCCCGCAGTTCGCCCTGATGCCATTGCGCCGGCAGGCGATTGACCGCACCGACGAAGGAATAGATGAAGGGCGAGGCCGGCGCGTCGTAGACCTCGGCCGGGGTACCGACCTGCTCCAGCTTGCCGTCGTTGAGGATCGCCACGCGATCAGCCAGCTCCAGCGCTTCCTCCTGATCGTGGGTGACGAACAGCGTGGTCAGGCCGGTGCGGTCGTGCAGTTCGCGCAGCCAGCGACGCAGATCCCGGCGCACCTGCGCATCGAGCGCGCCGAACGGTTCGTCCAGCAGCAGCACGCGCGGTTCGATCGCCAGCGCGCGTGCCAGCGCCACCCGCTGCCGCTGGCCGCCGGAGAGCTGCGCGGGATAGCGTCCACCCAGTCCCTCCAGTTGCACCAGCGCCAGCAGTTCCTCGACCCGTGCACGGATGCGTGCTTCCGGCCAGCGCTGCGCGCCGCGCCGGACCCGCAGGCCGAAGGCGATGTTGTCGGTGACGTCGAGATGGCGGAACAGCGCGTAGTGCTGGAACACGAAGCCGGCCCGGCGCGCCTGCACGCTCAAGCCGGCCGCGTCCTCGCCGTCCAGCAGCACGCGGCCGCGATCGGCGTGTTCCAGTCCGGCGATGATCCGCAGCAGCGTGGTCTTGCCGGATCCCGATGGCCCCAGCAGTGCCAGCAGTTCGCCCTGCCGCACTTCCAGCTGGATGTCGTGCAACGCGGCATAGCTGCCGAACTGCTTGCCCACGTGTTCGATAGTGATGCCCATGCTTCTGCCTCAATGCCGGTGATTGGCGGCCAGCGCCTCGCCGTGGCGCCATTCCAGGTACGACTTCAGCGCCAGCGTCACCAGCGCGGACAGCGCCAGCAGCGAGGCGGCGGCGAACGCGGCGCTGTAGGCGTATTCGTTGTAGAGGATTTCCACGTGCAGCGGCAGCGTGTTGGTGCGCCCGCGAATATGCCCGGACACCACCGACACCGCGCCGAACTCGCCCATCGCACGCGCGCTGCACAACAGCACGCCATACAGCAGCGCCCAACGGATGTTCGGCAGGGTCACCCGCCAGAACGCCTGCCAGCCGCTCGCGCCGAGGCTGAGCGCGGCCAGTTCCTCGTCGCTGCCCTGCTGCTCCATCAGCGGCATCAGCTCGCGCGCGATGAAGGGAAAGGTCACGAAGACCGTCGCCAGCACGATGCCCGGCAGCGCGAAGATGATCTTCGGCAGTTGCAGGGTCACCTCGCCCAGCAGCGGCAGCGGGAAGCGCCAGCCCTCGTCGATCAACGGCCAGGCCCAGCCCTGCGCGCCGAAGATCAGCACGAAGATCAGCCCCGCCACCACCGGCGAGACCGCGAAAGGCAGATCGATCAGCGTCACCAGCCAGCGCTTGCCGGGAAACTCGTGCTTGCTGACCGCCCAGGCCGCGGCGACGCCGAACGCCAGATTCAACGGAACCACGATGGCGGTGACCAGCAGGGTCAACCGGATCGCCGCCAGCGCATCGGGCTCGCGGATTGCGGTGAGGAACGCGGTCCATCCGCCCCGCAGCGCTTCCACGAACACCAGCAGCAGCGGCAGCAGCAGGAACGCCAGCAGGAACCCCAGCGCACCGGCGATCAGCAGCCATTGTGCCCAGCGCGGCTCGGTGGTCGCCGACCGCGTGCGGTGCGCCTTGGGTTCGGAAGAAACCTCGGCGAGGGAATCATGCGGCAACGGAATCACGGCGGATATGGCCTCGCTCATCCCTGGCTCCGCGCGGTGCGCGCCAGCCGCGATTGCAGGCTGTTGACCGCCAGCAGCAACACGAACGAAAGCAGCAGCATCGCCGCGGCGATCGCGGTCGCGCCGGCGTAGTCGAATTCCTCCAGCTTGATGGTGATCAGCAGCGGCGCGATCTCGGACACGCCGGGCAGGTTGCCGGCGATGAAGATCACCGAGCCGTACTCGCCCACGCCGCGCGCGAACGCCAGCGCGAAGCCGGCAAGCACCGCCGGCCACAGGGTCGGCAGTACGACGCGGCGGATGGTCTGCCAGCGATTGGCGCCCAGGGTCGCGGCGGCCTCTTCCAGTTCGCGCTCGGTTTCGGCCAGCACCGGCTGCACCACCCGCACCACGAACGGCAGGCCGATGAACACCAGCGCCACGGTGATGCCCAGCGGGGTATAGGCCACTTTCACTCCCGCCGCTTCCAGCCAGCGCCCCAGCCAGCCGGTGGGTCCGTACAGCGCGGTGAGCGCGATGCCCGCCACCGCGGTCGGCAGCGCGAATGGCAGATCGATCATCGCGTCGAACAGGCGCTTGCCGGGAAACCGATAGCGCACGAACACCCACGCCACCCACGTGCCCATCACCGCGTTGAACGCCGCCGCCGCCAGCGCGGTACCGAAGCTCACCCACAGCGCCGACAGCACGCGCGGCTCGGTCCAGATCCGCCACAGCCCGTCCAGGCCCAGGCCGCTCGCCTTGACGAACACGCCCACCAGCGGAATCAGCACGATCAGGCCCAGCCAGGCCAGCGTATAGCCCAGGCTGAGGCCGAAGCCGGGGATGACCCGGCGACGGCGTCCCGCACCCGCCCGCGCGTCAATCACCGCGGCCATTCATCGTCTCCGCGCGGCCGGATGCGCCGCCAGTGTCATGCTCATTTCGCCTGGATCTGATCGAACACGCCGCCGTCGGCGAAGTGCGTGGCCTGGGCCTTGGCCCACGAACCGAACACCTTGTCGATGGTCACCAGTTCCAGCTTCGGAAACCGCGCCACGTCGGCCGGCGCCGCGTATTGCGGATAGCGTGGCCGGTAATAGTGCTTGGCCGCCAATCGCTGCCCGGTCGGCGAGTACAGGAACTGCAGATAGGCCTGCGCGGCCTCCCGCGTCCCATGCTTGTCGACGTTCCTGTCGACCAGCGCCACCGGCGGCTCCGCCAGGATCGACAGCGACGGCACCACGATGTCGAACTTGTCCGGACCCAGTTCCTCGATCGACAGGAACGCTTCGTTCTCCCACGCCAGCAGCACGTCGCCGATGCCGCGCTGGACGAAGGTGGTGGTGGCGCCGCGCGCGCCGGTATCCAGCACCGGCACGTTGCGGAACAGCGCGCGCACGAAGTTGCGGGTCTTGGCTTCGTCGCCCTTGAAGATCTTCAGGCCATAGGCCCAGGCGGCGAGGTAGTTCCAGCGCGCACCGCCGGAGGTCTTCGGATTCGGCGTGATCACCGAGGTGCCCGGCTTCACCAGATCCACCCAATCCTTGATTTTCTTCGGATTGCCCTTGCGCACCAGGAACACGATGGTCGACGTGTACGGCGCGCTGTTCTCCGGCAGACGTGACTGCCAGTTGGCCGGGAACAGGCGTGCACGCTGGGCGATGGAATCCACGTCATAGGCCAGCGCCAGCGTCACCACGTCGGCCTCCAGTCCATCGATGACCGCGCGCGCCTGCTTGCCTGATCCACCGTGCGAGGTTTCGACTTCGACCTTCTGGCCCTTCTTCTGCTGCCAGTCCTTGGCGAAGGCGGCATTGAATTCGCGATAGAACTCACGGGTGGGATCGTAGGAGACATTCAGCAGTTTCACGTCGCGTGCGCCGGCCGCGGTGGCCACGGTCAGGCCGAAAGCGATCAGCAGGGTGCGCAGATGACGTCGCAGGGAATGATGGCTCATGGGAATCTCCGGAATCAGAAGGCGACCTGGAGGCGCGAGAAGATCGCCTTCTCGTCCTCGCGATCGGCGGCATTGGCGGCGCCGCCCTTGAAGGTGGTGTCCAGGTAGTTGAAGACGAGCTTGAGATTGCTGGTGAGGTACCAGTTCAGGCCGAGCGTCCAGTTGCGGGCCTGGCGGGCCGAGATCGCGGTGTCGGCGAACAGCGGAAAGGCGTCGTCATCGATGTCGAGTGCGCCGTAGCGGGCAATCAGCTCGAACGCCCCCCAACCCTCCTCGCCCGGGCGGAACGGACGCGATGGTTTGACCACGCCGCGGTAGCTGGCGTCCTCGCCGGTCAGCACCCACTGCGCGGTCGCCTGCCAAGCGGTGTTTTCCAGCTTGTCGCGGCGTCCCGCATTCACCCCGCCGGCGACCACGACTTCCTGGCGCGACTGGATGTATTCACCCAGCAGACCGAACCGGCCCAGGTAGTAGTACGCCTGCGGCGACCACCGGAAATGCTCGCCATCGGCGTTCACCGCCGAGCGATAGGCGAAGAACTGCGCCTGCCCCGGCGTGCGGTAGCGCGGCAGGAAATTGTTGCCCGCGCCGCGCTTGTCGCCGATGCTCGCGCCCAGTCCGAAACCCAGCCCGGACAGTGCGCTGGCGTCATTGCGGAACGGCTCGAAGAACACCCGGCCGGCGTATTCGAATTCGTTGTCGGGATTGCTGGTGACCGCGTCGCGGCCATCGACCGTGCCGTTGAACACGCCCAGCGCATAGCTGAAACGGCCATCGGCCACTTCGCCCTGCAATTGCACGCCAATGTCGCGGTTGGGTGCCAGTTCGCTGGGCAGTGAACGTTCCACCGCCGACAGCGCCGATGATGATTGCAGCCGCTCCAGCCCCACCGGCGAGGTGAATTTGCCGACCCGCAGGGTGTACGCCGGGTTGAAGCGCAGATCCACATAGGCATCGACAATGCTCGCATTGTCGCCCGCGAACTCCGGGGTCAGGCGGAAGCCGACCAGTTTGCCCAGCGAGCCTTCAATCGTCGGTCGCGCGGTGCGCAGGAGGAAGGTGTCGTTCTGCGCCGGCGCATGATCATCAAGGAAGAACCGGCCATCGCCCTGGACCAGGCCGCGCAGGCGGATCTCGTAATCGCCGCCAGCGGACTTGAACGATGCCCCCTTGTCGTTGACCGCGATGACCGGCGCCTCCTTGGCCTTGGCCACCTGCTCTTCCTGTTGCAGTTCCAGGCGCCGTTCCAGCACCCGCAGGCGTTGGTCCAGGTCCGCCAGACCGACCTCGCCGCCGCCCTCGCCGGCTTCCACCGCGGCAGTGCCACCCAGGCGGCGCTCCAGCGCCTCCAGGCGTTGCTGCAATTCCTCGACCGTGGGCGTGTGCTGCTGCGCGGCCACCGGCAACGCCAGCGAACACAGCAGCGCGGCTGCCAGCCGCGTGACCTGCCGTTTCGCCCGCACCGCCTGCCCGTGTCCGCGCATCGCAAGGTCCCCCGCGTGTGGTCTTTCGACCGGAACCGTTGATGCTGCGGATGCACATCGCGCCCGGGAAATGACTTGAGGACCGGTTCTTATGCCGCATCGGCATGACACCGGCAGGGACGCGGCGGAGACCGTTAAAATGGCGGCTTCCCTCCGTCCCCCGAGCCGTCCATGTCCGAATCGCTGACCGCCCGCTATGCCGCCGAGCTGGAGAACCTGCAGGCGCAGGGCCTGTTCAAGTCAGAGCGCATCATCACCAGCCCGCAGTCGGCCGAGATCACCCTCGCCGATGGACGCACGGTGCTGAATTTCTGCGCCAACAACTATCTCGGACTGGCCGACCATCCCGACGTCATCGCCGCGGCCAAGCAGGCGCTGGACAGCCATGGTTTCGGCATGGCCTCGGTGCGCTTCATCTGCGGCACCCAGGATCTGCACAAGCAACTGGAAAAGACCATCGCCGATTTCTTCGGCACCGAGGACACCATCCTGTACGCGGCGTGCTTCGACGCCAACGGCGGCCTGTTCGAACCTTTGCTGGACGAGAACGACGCGATCATCTCCGACGCGCTCAACCACGCCTCGATCATCGACGGCGTGCGCCTGTGCAAGGCCAAGCGCTTCCGTTACGCCAACTGCGACATGGCCGATCTGGAAGCGCAGCTGCAGGCCGCCGATGCCGCCGGCTGCCGGACCAAACTGATCACCACCGACGGCGTGTTCTCGATGGACGGCTTCATCGCCCCGCTCGACGAGATCACCGCGCTGGCGAAGAAGTACAACGCGCTGGTGCACATCGACGAATGCCATGCCACCGGTTTCCTCGGCGCCACCGGCCGTGGTTCGGCCGAGGTGAAGGGCGTGCTGGATCGCATCGACATCTTCACCGGCACCCTCGGCAAGGCGATGGGCGGCGCGCTGGGCGGCTTCACCACCGCGAAGAAGGAAGTGATCGAACTGCTGCGCCAGCGCTCGCGCCCCTACCTGTTCTCCAACTCGCTCCCGCCGCACGTGGTCGCTGCCGGTATCAAGGCCTTCGAGATGCTGTCCTCGGCCGGCGATCTGCGCGTGCAGTTGCAGGAAAACACCCGCTACTTCCGCGAGCGCATGGGCGCCGCCGGCTTCGACATCAAACCCGGCGTGCATCCGATCTGCCCGGTGATGCTGTACGACGCGCCGCTGGCACAACGCTTCGCCGCGCGCCTGCTGGAAGAAGGCATCTACGCCATCGGCTTCTTCTTCCCCGTGGTCGGCAAGGGCCAGGCCCGCATCCGCACCCAGATGAGCGCCGCGCATACCCGTGAGCATCTGGATCAGGCGATCGATGCGTTCACCCGCATCGGGCAGGAACTTGGCGTGTTGAAGGGCTGAGGCGGCTACCGCCGAAAGCAGCGGAGCAAGCTCCGCTCTACGCATCCCTGTTACGCGTCCCTGTAGAGCCGAGCTTGCTCGGCCGGGCATCTCCCCCAAAAGCAGCGGAGCAAGCTCCGCTCTACGAGAGGGTCGCGATTTCGTCCACGGTCAGGGGACGCCATGCGCCCTTGGCCAGTTCGCCAAGCACCAACGGACCGATCGCCACCCGGATCAGCCGCAACACCTGGATGTCGAAGGCTTCCAGCAGGCGCCGTATCTGCCGGTTGCGGCCTTCCTCCAGCTGGATTTCCAGCCAGGCATTCTTTTCGCCGGCGCGCAGCAGTACGGCCGACTTCGCGCGCAGGGTTTCATCGCCCGTGACCACGCCCCGTCGCAGGTTCGACAGCAGCTCGTCATCAGGAAGGCGATTGATCTGGACGTGGTAGGTCTTGTCGGGCCCCCGCGCCGGATCGGTGATGGCGGCGGCCCACTCGGGATCGTTGGAGAACAGCAGCAGACCCTCGCTGGCCTTGTCCAGCCGCCCCACCGGCGCGATCCAGGGCAGTCCGGCGCCATCGAAGCAGCGGTAGACCGTGTCGCGTCCCTGTTCGTCGCTGGCGGTGGTCAGCAGCCCCCGCGGTTTGTTGAGCATCAAGTAGAAGCGCTCGCCGGCACCCACCGGCACGCCATCGACACTTAGGCGATGCTTGCCCTGGACAATCGGGAATTCGGGATCCCGAATGACCCGGCCATCGACGGTCACTCGGCCCGCGAGGATCCAGCGGGTGGCTTCACTGCGGGAACAGACCCCGAGCTTGGAAAGAACGCGCGCCAACCCGTGGCGCGTCGGCGCGGCGTGATCGCCGGCGACCGGCCTGTTCGACAGCTTGCGTGGACGCGCGCGGGCGCCATGGTCGTGCCGGGCCATGGGCCACCACAGCGCGGGGAGGTTTACTTCTTGGCTTCGGGTACTGGCGCAGCCGGTGCCGCCGGCGCGGGAGCAGCGCCACCGGCACCCTTGGCCACGCGAACGCCGCGCGCCTTCATCCAGGCGTCGAATTCCTCGGCGGTCATGCGCTTGCCGTTCTGATTCATGTCGAAGCGCCACGGCGTATTGTCGAACTGGGTCTTCGGCTTGTAACCCGAAGGGTCATTGGCGTTGGCGGCCGCGGCCGGAGCCGGCATCGCCTTGGCGACGTTCTGGCAGCCTTCGATGCGCAGCCGCATCAACACGCGATCGACCGACAGCGCCTCGTCCAGGGCCTGGGTAAGCACGCCGCTGGGAGCGCCCAGTTGGGAAACGGTGGGAGTGAACTCGGACGCGACCGGTTCCAGTACCGTGGCACGCACCGGCAGCGGCGGTTGCACCAGGCTGCCGCTGCAGTTCTGAGCGGCGTTCGCGGCGGGGATGGCGACAAGGCCGGCCAAACCGGCAAGAAGAAGATGGCGCATGCGGATACCCCGGCAATCGAACGAGCCCGCAGTGTAAGAAGCGCCGTCCCCGATATCAAGGAAAGCCTCACCTGTTTCCGCCAAGTGGTTGACGCTTCTGTGGCTATGCGCACGCTCCACGCCCGCGCTGGCGGACTCGCCCCTCGCCCCCGTCCACGCGGGTTCGGGCCACAAAAAAACAAAGCCCGGCGCGAGGCCGGGCTTTGCGTGTTGCGTGAAGCGACGTCCGATTAGTTCTGGACGTTCAGTTCCGTACGACGGTTGCGCGCACGGCCTTCCTTGGTGTCGTTGGTGTCGATCGGACGGCTCTCGCCGTAACCGTTCGGACCAATCAGACGCGAAGCGTCGACACCGTTGCTGGTCAGGTACTCGTACACGGCCTTGGCGCGACGCTCCGACAGCTTCTGGTTGTAGGCGTCGGTACCGACGGAGTCGGTGTGACCGGCGACTTCAACCTTCAGGTCGGGGTAACGCTTCAGGATTTCGACGGCCTCGCCCAGGATGGCGACCGCGTCCGGACGCAGCACCGACTTGTCGAAGTCGAAGTTGACGCCCTTCAGGTCGATCGAGACCGGCACCGGGCAGCCGTCCGGACCGATGGTCTGGCCAGCCTGCGAACCGGGGCACTTGTCGTCGCAGTTGTTGACGCCGTCGCCGTCGTCATCCAGGTCCGCGCAGCTCGGAGCCGGCGCCGGAGCCGGCGGGGCCGGCGGAGCGGCTTCCGGACCCAGCGGGATGATGATGCCGACCGAAGCCAGCAGATCGGCGAAGTCGTCGCCATCATCAATCGAACCGTCGTACGACGGACCGATGGCCTGGTCGTCGAAATCGATGCGGTAGGCCAGTTCGGTGCGGACACCGACGCGACCCAGCTTGGCCTGGATACCACCACCCAGCTTGGCGGCGAAGTTGTTGTCCTTGCGCTCGCCCGGCGAGTTCGGGCTCGGGAACGCGTCGAACTCTTCTTCCGAGCGCTGCAGGCCGAGGCCGGCCAGCAGGTACGGATGCCAGTTGCGGTCCGACAGCCAGAAGTGGCGGCGCAGATCCAGCGAGATGCCGTACTGGCTCCAGTTCAGGTTTACGTTCTTGTCGAACTGGGTGTTCTGGTAGTTGATTTCACCATCCAGCGACCAGTTCGGGCTGATGAACTTGCCCAGACCGATGGCACCGAACGGGGCGTCGTCGGTGTTGCGGTCGTTGTCCTGGACGTTGACGCCGGCGGAACCGGTCAGGTACCAACGGTCGTCGAACTCCTGGGCGGAAGCAGCCTGCGCCAGGCTCAGACCGCTCAGCAGCGCGGCACAAAGCAGTTTCTTGTTCATTTGCAGCTCCTTGTCTAAATCAGCAGTTGTAGAAAAACCGACGTACTTAAAACTCGCGTTTTTTCCAGCTTTCTTATGGTTGTGCGGACGGCCGTCACGCTCGCCATCCTGAACAGATTATGCGGGAGGAAGTGAAGACAGCGTTAACGGTACCATAACAAGTCCACCCCGCCAAGGAAATTGTCTCGTTCGTGCCGGCAATTCATGCGGTCCGGCACAGCGCCATCAGGTCGTCCACGGCCAGCGCATCCAGGCGTTCGGGGACCGCTGCCAGCGCCAACAGCCGATCGGCCTGGTCCGCGGGCAGGCACGCTCTCAACGCCGCCTCGCACTTGGCCATCAACAGCGGGATGCCCTCCTTCCGCCGACGCCGGTGGCCGACAGGGTAATCGATCGCGATCCGATCCGTCCGGCTTCCGTCGCTGAAAAACACCTGCACCGCGTTGCCGATGAAGCGCCGATCCGGATCCAGGTAGTCGCGGGTGAAATCCGGATTCTCGTTGACAATCATCAGCTTGCGCAGCCGGTCGATGCGCGGGTCGGCGGCACGGGCATCGCCGTAGTCCTCAGCTTCCAGCCGTCCGAAGATCAGCGGCACCGCCACCATGTACTGCAGGCAATGATCGCGGTCGGCGTAGTTGTCCAAGGGACCGGTCTTGTCGATGATGCGCTGGCCCGCCTGCTGGGTCTCGATGACCACCCGCTCGACCTGATCCAGGCGGGGCGCCACCTGCGGATGCAGGCGCAGGGCGCATTCGACCGCGGTCTGGGCGTGGAATTCGGCGGGATAGCTGATCTTGAACAGGATGTTCTCCATCACATAGCTGCCGAAGGGTCGCTCGAAGCGGAATGGCTGGCCGCCGAAAGCCACGTCGTAGAAGCCCCAGACGCGGGCGCTGAGCGCGCTGGGGTAGCCGGTTTCCCCCTTCACCGCGTTCAAGGCGTGGATCACCGCGCGGCGGCAGGCGTCTCCGGCGGCCCAGCTCTTGCGCGGGCCGGTGTTCGGCGCGTGGCGATAGGTACGCAGCGCGCCGTTGTCGATCCAGCTGTGGGAGACGGCGTTGATGATCTGCTCGCGGGTTCCGCCGAGCATGTGGGTCGCCACCGCGGTGGAGGCCAGCCGGACCAGGATGACGTGGTCCAGGCCGACCCGGTTGAAGGCATTGAGCAGCGCATACCCGCCCTGGATCTCGTGGGCCTTGATGGCATGGCCGAGCAGTTCGCGCACCGTCATCGGCGCGCGGCCTTGGCGACGCGCCTGCCGGCTCAGGTAGTCGCCCAGCGACAGCAACGTGCCCAGGTTGTCGGAAGGATGCCCCCACTCGGCGGCCAGCCAGGTGTCGTTGAAATCCAGCCAGCGGATCTGGGTGCCGATCGCGAACGCCGCCTGGACGGGATCCAGTTCGTGAACGGTGCCGGGGATGCGCACGCCGCCGGCCATCTCCGCACCCGGCACCACCGGGCCCAGGTGGCGGACACATTCGGGGAATTGGGTCGCCAGCATCGCGCAGGCCAGCGAATCCAGCAGCACCCAGCGCGCGGTGTCGCAGGCCTCGGTCGAGTCGACGCGATGGCCGACGACATAGTCGGCCACCTCGACCATCGGCGAATCGGGATCCGGACGGTGCGCCGAGCGGAGATCGTCCTGGCTCATGGGGCCTCCTTGGAATGAGGGCGCGGACATCTTGCCAGAACCATTCCGACATCCCCGATCGCAGGCGTTCCGGCGCCGCAACACATCGGTGTGCCGCCGTCTATTGGCGCGGGCCCGGAGCAAGCCCATGCTGCACGGCATGGATACTCCCGCCGCGCTCCCTGCCGTCTTCCTTTCCCATGGTTCGCCGATGCTGGCGGTCGAGGACTCGCCCACCGGCCGGTTCCTGGATCGACTCGGCGACCTGCTGCCGCGTCCGCGCGCGATCGTGGTGGCGTCGGCGCATTTCATGGCGGCGGTTCCGACCATCACCGCCACCGGCGCGCCCCGCACCATCCACGACTTCGGCGGATTCCCGGCGCCGCTGTACGAGATCCGCTATCCGGCGCAAGGCTCGCCGTCACTGGCCGGCACGGTCTTCGAACTGCTGCGCGAGGCCGGCATCGAAGCACGCCAGGACGACCGGCACGGCATCGATCACGGCGTCTGGGTACCGCTGCGGCGGATGTATCCGCAGGCGGATATTCCGGTCGTCGCGCTGTCGGTGAATCCGGATGGCGACGCCGAGGAGCACTATCGGGTCGGCCGCGCACTCGCGCCGCTTCGCGCCGACGGCGTGCTGGTGGTCGGCTCCGGCGGTTTCTCGCACAACCTGCGCGCGCTGGATTGGCGCAACCCCGACGCCGCCGAGTTCCCGTGGGTCGCCGCGTTCACCGATGCCCTGCGCGCGAAACTGGAGGCCGGCGACACCGCCGGCGCGCTGGACTGGCGCGCGCTGCCCGAAGCACTGCGCAACCACCCGACCCAGGAACACCTGTATCCGCTGTACGTCGCCCTCGGCGCGGGCGGCGACGGCGCGCACGGCCGGCTGCTGCATCGCGACGTTGAGATGGCGGGACTGGCACTGGACGCCTTCGCCTTCGATACCTGGACCTGAGCCGGCATCGGCCGGCGCGCGCAGACCTTCCGCTACCCGGCCAGCGCAGGAAGCCCCTGTTCCCAGGGCGGGTTCTCGCCGAACCGTGCGGCCAGCAGATCGACGAAAGCGCGCACCCGCGGCGGCACCAACCGCCGTTGCGGCATCACCGCGCTGATCGCGGTGGTGGCCGGCGGGTACATCGGCAGCACGACTTCCAGCCGACCGGCACGCAGGTCGTCGGCCACGTGCCACAGCGAATGCACGGCGATGCCCTCGCCCGCGACCGCCGCGTCGCGCAGCAACTCGCCGAAATTGCTTTCATAACGTCCGTTCACCCGCACCGCGACCTCCTTGCCCTGCGGGTCCTGCAACCGCCAGAGATCCTGCCGTCCCTGGCTGCCAACCAGCAGCAGGCATTCGTGCCGGGTCAGTTGTTCCGGATGCAGGGGGCGGCCGCGCCGCCGCAGGTAGTCCGGTGACGCGCACAGCAGCCGCCGGTTGGGCGCGATGCGACGTGCGACCAGCCCCGAGTCCTCCAGCGCACCGATGCGGATCGCCAGATCGAAGCCTTCGCTGACCAGATCGACCACTTGATCGCTCAGGTGCACCGCCATCCGCAGTTTCGGATGCTCGGCCAGGAACGCCGGCAGCAGCGGCGAGACGTACTGCCGGCCAAACGTCGCCGACAGGGTCACCCGCAGGGTGCCGGCCACCTCGGTGGCGGCTTCGCGCAGGCCTGCGCCCAGCGACTCCAGATCCTCGACCAGCACCCGGCCCTGCTGGGCCAGCGCGGCGCCTTCCGGGGTGGGGTGCAGGCGGCGGGTGGTCCGGTGCAGCAGGCGCACGCCCAGTTCGCGCTCCAGCCGCTTCAGCCGCTGGCTGGCGACCGCCACCGACAGGTCCAGGCTGTGCGCCGCCGCGGTGATGGAGCCCAGGTCGAGCACGCGCAGGAACAGGGTCAGGTCGCCGACACGGTCCATGATTATCAAATATTCATTGATAGTGATTCGGCATATTCGCGCTTTTTCGTGACCGGTGGAAGGTCCAGAGTGCGCACCTTCCCCACCCGGACCCTTCCCCGTGACTGCTGCCGCCCCCCGCTCCCGCATGCCGCTCGCGCTGTACGCCCTGACCGCCGGGGCGTTCGGCATCGGCACCACCGAATTCGTCATCATGGGCCTGCTGATGCAGGTCGCCACCGACCTGCATGTCTCCATCGCCGCCGCCGGCCTGCTGATCTCCGGCTACGCGCTGGGCGTGTTCGCCGGGGCGCCGTTGCTGACCGCGGCCACCAGCCGGATGCCGCGCAAGGCGGTGCTGGTGGCGCTGATGATCATCTTCACCCTCGGCAACCTGGCCTGCGCGATCGCGCCGGACTACACCACGCTGATGATCGCGCGGGTGATCACCTCGCTGGCGCATGGCACCTTCTTCGGCGTCGGCGCCGTGGTCGCCACCGGTCTGGTGGCGGAGGACCGCAAGGCGTCGGCGATCTCGATCATGTTCACCGGCCTGACCGTGGCGACCCTGCTGGGCGTGCCCGCCGGCGCCTGGCTGGGTCTGCAGTTCGGCTGGCGCGCGACGTTCTGGGCGGTGACCGCGATCGGCGTGATCGCCACCATGGTGATCGCCACGCTGGTGCCGTCCGATCGCGGCGACGCCGCGCCGATCGCCTTCCGCGAGGAATTGAAGTCGATCGCGCAGCCGCAGGTGCTGCTGGGCCTGCTGATGACCGTGCTGGGCTTCGGCGGCATGTTCACCGTGTACACCTACATCCAGCCGCTGCTCACCCAGATCACCGGCTTCGCCGACGCGGCGGTGTCGCCCATCCTGCTGGTGTTCGGCGTCGGCATGATCGTCGGCAACCTGCTGGGCGGCCGCTTCGCCGATCGCCGCCTGCAACCGGCGCTGCTCGGTACCTTGATCGCGCTGGCGCTGGTGATGGGACTGATGAGTTTCGCGCTGCACAGCCGCTGGGCGATGGTGCTGTTCACCGGCCTGCTCGGCGCCGCCGCGTTCGCCACGGTCTCGCCGCTGCAGCTGTGGGTGCTGCAGAAGGCCGGTGCCGCGCAGAGCCTGGCCTCCAGCCTCAACATCGGCGCCTTCAATCTGGGCAATGCGATGGGCGCCTGGCTGGGTGGCCTGGTCATCGCCCACGGCGCCGGCCTGTCCGCGCTGACCTGGATTGGCGCGCTGGTGCCGCTGTCGGCCTTCGTGGTGGCGCTGTGGAGCATCACGCTGGAGCGCCGCCAGCTTCGCGACGCCGCCACTCCGGCCGCGCTGCGCGCCGGCGAATGCGCCTGACGTACTTCCTTCCTTTCCCCCCCTTCTCCCTTCTAGGACATTCCATGGAAACCCGTTTTCTCGGCCGCTCCGGCCTCAAAGTCTCCGCGCTCGGCTTCGGCGCCGGCACCTTCGGCGGCAAGGGTCCGCTGTTCAGCGCCTGGGGCAATACCGACGTCGTCGAGGCGCGCCGGATGATCGATCTGTCCCTCGAGGCCGGCATCAATTTCTTCGACACCGCCGACGTCTATTCCGATGGCGCCTCCGAATCCATTCTCGGCCAGGCCCTGCGCGGCCGCCGCGATCAGGTGATCCTGTCCAGCAAGACCGGGTTGCGCCTGGGCGATGGCGTCAACGACGCCGGCACTTCCCGGCTGCGCCTGCTGAAGGCGGTGGACGCTTCGCTGAAGCGGCTGGACACCGACTACCTGGATCTGCTGCAACTGCATGCCTTCGATGCGATGACGCCGATCGAGGAAACTCTTTCCACCCTCGATGATCTGGTCCGCGCCGGCAAGGTGCGCTATCTCGGCGTTTCCAACTTCTCCGGCTGGCAGTTGATGAAATCGCTGGGCATCGCCGAGCGCCACGGCTGGAGCCGCTACGTCGCCAACCAGGCCTATTACTCGCTGATCGGCCGCGACTACGAGTGGGAACTGATGCCGCTGGGTCTCGACCAGGGCGTCGGCGCGGTGGTCTGGAGTCCGCTGGGCTGGGGCCGTTTGACCGGCAAGGTCCGTCGCGGCCAGCCGCTGCCGGAAACCAGCCGCCTGCACGACACCGCCGCGATCGGACCGGCCGTGGATCCCGAACGCCTCTACCGCATCGTCGATGTGCTCGATGAAATCGCCGCCGAGACCGGCAAGGCGATTCCGCAGATCGCGATCAACTGGCTGTTGCAGCGTCCCACCGTGTCGACGGTGCTGATCGGCGCGCGCAACGAGGAGCAGCTGAAGCAGAACCTCGGTGCGGTCGGCTGGCAGCTCACGCCCGATCAGATCGCCCGCCTGGACGCCGTGAGCGCGACCGAAACGCCGTACCCGTACTATCCCTACTGGCGCGGACAGTTCTCCGAGCGCAGCCCGCTTCCCGTCTGAGCCATCCGCCCGAATCATCTGCCTGCCCCCTCGTCGCAACCGGAGTTCCCATGAAAGCCGTCGGCCTCACCCGCTACCTGCCCATCGACGATCCGCAGTCGCTGCTGGACATCGAATTGCCCAAGCCCGAACCGGCCGGCCACGACATCCTGGTGCGGGTGGAGGCGATCTCGGTCAACCCGGTCGACACCAAGGTGCGTTCGCCCAAGCCGCAGCAGGAAGATCCGCCGCGCGTGCTCGGCTACGACGCCGCCGGCGTGGTCGAGGCGGTGGGCGATCAGGTGACCCTGTTCGCTCCCGGCGACGAGGTCTACTACGCCGGCGACATCACCCGCGCCGGCAGCAACGCGCAGTTCCAGCGGGTCGACGAGCGCATCGTCGGCCGCAAGCCGGCCACGCTGGATTTCGCCGAGGCCGCGGCGCTGCCGCTGACTACCATCACCGCCTGGGAACTGCTGTTCCACCGCATGCCCTATTCGATCGACAACGAATGCAACCGCCGCAGCCTGCTGGTCATCGCCGGCGCCGGCGGCGTGGGCTCGATGGCGATCCAGCTGGCGCGCCGCGCCGGCTTCACCGTCATCGCCACCGCCTCGCGACCGGAAACGATCGAATGGTGCCGTTCGCTGGGCGCGCAGCACGTCATCGATCACCGCCAGGATCTGGCACCACAACTGGCGGCGGCTGGATTTTCACAGGTCGATGCGGTGCTGAACCTGGCCGACACCGATCGCTACTGGACCACGATTGGCGAAATCATCGCTCCGCTCGGTCATGTCGGCTTGATCGTCGAACCCAGGGGCGAACTGCGCATCGGCGATCCCTACAAGGCCAAGTCGGTTGGCATCCACTGGGAAATGATGTTCGCGCGACCGCGCTTCCAGACCCCGGATCTGATTGAACAGCATCGGCTGCTCAGCCGCGCCGCCAGCCTGATCGACGCGGGCGAACTGCGCAGCAACCATCGCGAGACGCTCGGCACCATCAACGCCGCCAACCTGCGCGAAGCGCATCGCCGGCTGGAGTCCGGCACCACCATCGGCAAGCTGGTGCTGGCGGGCTGGGAGTGACGACATGGGCGCAGGCGCCTGGTGGTTGTTCTGCACGTTGTCGCTGATCACCGCATTCACCCCGGGACCGGCGGTGCTGCTGGCGGTTTCCAATGCGGCCACGCTGGGCGCGCGACGGGCGTTGATCAGTTCACTCGGCAACGCGACCGGTGTATTCATCGTCGCGGTCACCGCGTTGCTGGGGCTGGGCGCGTTGTTGCAGGCGTCTTCGACCGCGTTCACCGTACTCAAGGTCGCCGGTGCGGTGTATCTGGTCTATCTGGGCATCCGCCAATGGCGCAACCCGCCGCCGTTCGCGGCAGGCGCTTCGCTGCCGCCGGCGAACGGTGATGCGTGGCGGTTGTTCGGCCAGGGCGTGCTGGTGGCGGCGACCAATCCGAAGAGCATCCTGTTCTTCACGGCGCTGCTGCCACAGTTCATGCAGCCGCAGGCTTCGCCCTGGCGGCAGGGCCTGCTGCTGACCGTCACCTTCGCCGCCTGCACCGTGCTGTCGCACCTGTGCTACGTCGCCGCCGCGCGCCATCTGCACCGCTGGCTGGGTGGCGCCCGCGGGCGCTGGTGGCAGCGCGTCAGCGGCACCCTGTTCGTCGGTCTGGGACTGGGCCTGCTGCGACTGCGCAGGCAGGCCGTCTGATGCCCTGCGGGGTCAGGCCGCCGCCGCGTCCTGCCCGCGATCACGTTTGAGTACCGCCACCGGTTCGGCCCAACTGCTGCCCGCGCGCCGCTTGCTGGTCGCGAGAACCAGGTCCGAGGGTTCGAACACGTTGACGTTGTGGGTGATCGGCGTGGTCAGGATGTACTGGGCGTCGGTCGAACGCAGGAAGCGGCCGACCTTCTCGATGTTGGCCACGTCCAGGTGCGCGAACGGTTCGTCGATGAAGACGAATCCGCCCGGCTGTTCCTCGTCACGCAGCAGCGCCACCAGCAACAGCAGCGACTTCATCACCTGCTGGCCGCCGGAAGCCTCGCCGTCGTCCAGGCCGATCCAGCCCTTGCGATCGAAATCGAAACGCACGGTCAGGCCCGCCTGCGCCAGCGCGGTGTCCTCGTTGACCAGTTCCGGCATTTCCACGTCGACGCCGATGCCGGACAGCTCGCCCAGCGCGACCAGGTTCTTGCGGTAGCGGCGGACGGTGGCGCGCAGCACGTTGATGTAGGCGCCGCGCGCTTCCTCGGTGAGTTTGCGCGCACGATGCAGATGCGTCTCGCGCTTGCCGATGGCCGCTTCCAGGCCGGCGTGATCGGCGGCGAACTTGTCGCGCAGGGCGACGCAGCCGTCGTCCTCGACATAGGCGCCACGCGCCAGCCGCTCGTCGATGCGCTCGACCTCGCGACGCACCGCGTTGGCGCTTTCGTATTCGTCACGCGCGGCCCGCAGCGTGGCCACGCCGCGCCATTCCACCGGCATCTGCGCACGGCGGCGGCGGAAATCGACGATCCGCTGGACCAGCGCCATCCGCTCCTGCGCGATCTGCTGCTCGCGCTCGCGCAGCTCGTTCGCCAGCGCCTTCAGCTCGCCCGTCCGGCTGGCGGCGGCGATGCTCTCGGCCTTGTCCTCGGCGGCCAGGCGATCGAGTTCGGTACGCACTTCCATCAATGCGGTGGCCGCCAGTTGCGCGGCCTCGGCCAGTTCCGGCAGGCGCTCGGCGGCATCGGCGAACTCGGCCGCACGCGTCACCAGTTCGTTGCCCGCGCCCAGTCCGAGCAGGCACGTCTGGCTGGCATCGACCTGCTGGCCCAGTCCGCTCAGTTCTTCCTCGCGCGCATGCGCACGCTGCTGGATGGCCGTCAGTTCCGCGCGCAGTTCGGCCAGTTGTGCCTGGCGGGCGCCCGCGCCGAAGTGATGCGCGTTGCCGCCGATATGACGACCGCCACGCTGTTCGCGCAGATAGCCCTTGGCGGTAATCCAGTCCTGGCCCTTGGGCAGGCGATGGCCGGCCTGCACGTCCTCCACCCGCTGGATCCGATCCAGCTGGCGCGGCAGCCACGCCGGCGGGTCGTCGAGGAAGCGCACCACTTCCAGCAGCGAACCGCGGGTCGGCTTGTCGGCCGGGGCGCGGTCGGCGACCAGGAAGTGGCGGTACTGCATCTGCTCGCCCAGCTGCCACGCCGCGGCGGCATCCTTCGGCGAATCCAGCACCAGCAGATGGCGGTAAGGCGCGAGCACCGCTTCCACCGCCGTGGCCCAATCCGGATCGGCAATCTCGACCAGTTCGGTCAGCACCTTGTGGCCGATGCCCCTGGCATCGAGCGCGGCGCGGAAGTCGCGCTCGAACGGCTCGGTGACCCGGCCGCCGCCGCTGAGCGCGGCGACCTGGGCGGTGATCTCGGCGGCACGCTGGCGATCGCGCTGGCCTTCCAGTTTCAGTTCGGCCTGGCGCCGGCGGCCTTCTTCGACCTCACGACTCAGCGCCTTGACGTCGGCGCCCTTGCGCCCGCCCTGCAGGCGATCCAGATCGTCGCGACGCTTGACCAGCATCTCCGCGTCGCGCGCATGGTCGCGGGCATGGGTGAACACCGCTTCGGCCTCGGCCTGGCGCTCGCGCACTTCGGCCAATGCCTGCTGCAACGTGGTGCGCTGCGCCTGCGCGCCGGCTTCCTGCGCCAGCAGCGCGGCATGCGCATGCCCGCGTTCGCGCAGCGCACGACGCAGGCCGGTCAGGCGCGGTCGCGCGCCTTCGATGGTGGCGCGCAGATCCGCCAGTTCCACCTTCGGCACGATCTCGGTGTGCAAGCGGTTGCGCTGGCTGCGCAGCGACAAGCCATCCTCGAACGAACGCACGTCGGCGCGCGAGGACTCCAGCCGCAGATGGAGCTCGGCCAGGCCCTGCTGGAGCTGGCCGATTTCCTTCTCCACGTCGAACTGCTCGCTGCGCGCGCGCTGGTAGTCGTCCAGCACCGCCTTGTCCTCGAACACGTCGAACACCAGTTGCAGCAGTTCGCGCGGCGAGAGCTGGCACAGCTTGTCGGTGGCGCCCTGTTCCAGGGTCAGCACGCGGCAGATGGCGCGGCTCAGGCCGGCGCCGGCCAGACGCACCCGGTAGTCGCGCACACCCAGCCATTCGCCGCCTTGTTCCAGCGTTTCGATCGGCACGTCGCCGGGCACGATCTGGTAGTCGCGCGACCAGTCGCCGCCGCGCTTGCGCACCCGGCAGGCAATCGTGACCTGCTCATCCATGTACGGGAAGAACGCGCGCTTGCCGCGCCGGTCGGCGGGATTGCTGACCACCGCGCGCAGCCAGGCGTAGGGTTTGCCGTTGTGGCGCAGGTAGGTCTTGTAGTCGCGCGCCATGTCGCGGTCGTCGATCGCCAGCAGCGTGCGCAGCGCATCCAGCAAGGTGGTCTTGCCGGAACCGTTGGGGCCGACCACGGTGATGATGGAAGCGTCCAGCGGCAGGGTGTAGCGCTGCCAGTAATCCCAGTGGACGACTTCCAGCTGACGGAATTCAAACATCGGCCTGCACCTCTTCGTCCAGCACGCTCTCGCCGAGAACGTTCTCGGCGAGTACGTTCTCGTCGAGCACGTCTTCGCCCAATACATTCCCGGACGCATCCACGCCCGCTTCCTCGCCACGCTCGCGGGCGGCGGCCTGCGACTGCCGCGCTTCCTCGATGACCTGCGACAGCGCGCCGTCCATCACCCGACTGGCGATACGCTCGTAGTCGAAAGCCAGGTCCAGCAACGGGCCCTCGTGGATGCGCTCGCGGCGACGGACGATGAAGCCCTGGCGTTGCAGTGCGCCCAGGTTCATCTGCAACCGCCCCTTGCCGCCCAGCTTGTCGCTGAAGTCGGCCAGCAGGGTGCGTTCGTTGATCGGCTCGATCACTTCCGCGCCCACCGGCACCGGCTTGAGTTCGGCGAACATCTGCTCCTGTTCCTGCGCGCGTTCGCCTTCCTGGCGCGCGATCTGGCGCTGGCGCTTGGGCAGCACCAGCAGCGCCCACAGCACCACCAGCAACGCCAGCGCGTCACGACCCAGCGACAGGTTGCTGGCCGCCCACGCCTCGGCGTTGCCGAAGACTTCGTTCTCCTGCGCGCGCGCCACGCCCACCGCGACATGCGCGGCGTAGGGATGTTCGAGCAGGCGCAGGCCGGCGGCGGCGAGGCGACGATCGAGATCGTCGCGCAGTTCGGCGTCGACCAGGACCTGGCGCACGGCGCGGTCCTCGCGCGGCAGCCAGCGCTCGGCCAGCAGCCGCGCGATCAGGGATGCGATGGGATCACTCATGCGGTCTGGGTCTTCCGTTTCTTCGGTTTGTCTTGCTTGTCTTGTTTGTCTTGCTTGCGGGTGGCGACGGGAGTGGCCGGCGCCTGCGCGGATTGCGGCAGCAACCGGCCGCGGCTCATGTAGGCCACGCCGGCGCGCTGCACGTCCTCGAACGCCGGTTCGACCCGCCACTGCATCGGCAACTGCGCCAGCGAGGCGCTCACGCCCTGCCGGTTCTCGGCGCCGGCATCGCCGATCAGGCCGAGCAGCGACAGCCGGTAGGCGCTGAGCGCGAAGCTCTCCTGCGGCACCCAGTCGGCCAGCGGCGCTTCCTGATCCAGTCCACTGAGCTGATCCAGCCATTGTTCGGCATGCGCGTAGTCGTTCTGCGCGACCGGTGCCGGGGTATCGCTGGGTGCCTGCTGCGCCGGCGGCAGCGCGGTGCTTTCCTGGCCTTCGCGTTCGCGCTCGACCAGTTCGTATTCGGCCACGTCCAGCGCGATCGGCCCCAGCACGAACGCCGGCATCGGCGTCCGCACCAGCACGTCGTCGGCCAGCGCGGCCAGCGCGTCGATGTCGCGGGCTCGCAGGAAGCGATTGACGTCGGAGGAGGACAGCCCGCTCGCGCCCAGGTGCACGCGGTGGCGATCGAGCTGGTTCAGCGCGCGCTGGAACACCGACGCCTGGCGCAGCAGCGCGCTCTGCGCGCGGCCGATCTGCTGGGCGACCCGATGGGTCGCCGTATCCAGTTCACCGTCGGCGGCGATGTCGCGGATCAGTTCGGTGCCCTTCTCCACCCATTGCCAGACCGACTGCAGCGTATCGGCGGCACGCTGGATGCGGTGTTCCGAGCCGCTCAGCACGGCCTGGTCGAAGTCCTCGCGCAGTTCGTTCAACCGCGACAGCAGGTGCTGCAGATCGTCGGCGCCGACCCGGCCGACCGCCTGGCCGGCGGCGAGCTGGGCAGTGACGTAAGCCAGTTCGTCGCCTTCGCGGTTGAATTGCAGCAGCATGCCGATCGCCGCCAGCGCCTGGCGGCCGACCGGACTGATGCGGTAGCGCTGGCTGTGCGCTTCCCACAGCAGCAGGCCGTTCTCGCGCAGGCGTCCCAGCACGGTGTCGAACTTGACCGGATCCAGATAGGCGAACTGATCGCGCAGTTCCTGCGGGGTCCAGTCCGGCGCCTGCCCGCGCTCGCCGATCGTGCGCAGTACCAGCAGGCGCACCATGACGTTCTCCTCGCCCCCGTGGAACAGGGTCGAGAACGCCCGCAATTGATCGCGGGCGGCAAGCAGGGGGTGGAGGTCCGGCAGATCCGCGGCGGCGATGCCGTCGCGCAGGTAGTCGTGCAGGGGAGGTGTTGCGGCGTCCATGACGTCCCGAAAGCCTTGGTCCCCTATGGTCCCCGAGCCGGACGGGCGGGACAACTCTTGCCAAGCGGTCGCGTTCTGTGCCGTGCTTGGGCTTGTCCCGGATGCGGCGCCAGCACTTGCGTCGGCGCCCCGCCCGGGGCATCGTGTCGCCTCCATACGCCAGCGTATCCATCGCCCGCATGACGTCCAGCGCCGCCGCCCTCCCCGCCGAGCACTATCCACACCTGTTCGCCCCGCTGGATCTGGGTTTCACCCGGGTCCGCAACCGCATCCTGATGGGCTCGATGCACACCGGCCTGGAGGACCGCGCCCGCGACTTCCCGCGGCTGGCCGCCTATTTCGCCGAGCGCGCCGCCGGCGGCGTGGGGCTGATGGTGACCGGCGGCTTCTCGCCCAACCTGGTGGGCTGGCTGAAGCCGTTCGGCGGCAAGCTGTCCTGGCCGTGGGAAGTGCGCCCGCACAAGTTCGTCACCCGCGCCGCGCACGAGCATGGCGCGCTGATCTGCCTGCAACTGCTGCATGCCGGTCGCTATGCCTACCACCCGCTCTCCGTGGCGCCGTCGAAGCTGAAGGCGCCGATCAATCCGTTCACCCCGCGCGCGATGTCCGCGCGCGCGGTGCAGTCGCAGATCAACGCTTACGCCGCCGCCGCCAGGCGCGCCCGCGATGCCGGCTACGACGGTGTCGAGGTGATGGGCTCGGAAGGCTATCTGATCAACGAGTTCACCGCCCCGCGCACCAATCGCCGCAACGATGCCTGGGGCGGCACACCGGAGAGGCGCATGCGCTTCGCGGTCGAGATCGTCCGCCGCATCCGCGAGGCCTGCGGGTCGGACTTCATCATCATCTACCGGCTGTCGCTGCTGGATCTGGTCGAGGACGGCAACCAGTGGGAGGAGATCCTCGCCCAGGCGCGCGCGGTGGAGGCGGCCGGCGCGACGATCATCAATTCCGGCATCGGCTGGCACGAGGCGCGGGTGCCGACCATCGTCACCTCGGTGCCGCGCGCGGCGTTCGTCGACGTCACCGCCAAGCTCAAGCCGCATGTGTCGGTGCCGGTCGTGGCGACCAACCGCATCAACATGCCGGACGTGGCCGAGGGCATCCTGGCCGCCGGCAAGGCCGACATGGTGTCGCTGGCGCGGCCGCTGCTGGCCGATCCGCAGTGGCCGGAGAAGGCACGCACCGGCCGCGCGCACGCCATCAACACCTGCATCGCCTGCAACCAGGCCTGCCTGGATCATGTGTTCGAGAACAAGACCGCCAGTTGCCTGGTCAATCCGCGCGCCTGCGCGGAAACCGAGCTGAACTATCCGAAGACCTTCGCCGCCAAACGCATCGCGGTGGTCGGCGCCGGGCCGGCCGGGCTGGCCTGCGCGACCGTGGCCGCCGAACGCGGACACCGGGTCACCCTGTTCGATGCCGAGCCGGAAATCGGCGGGCAGTTCAATTTCGCCAAGCGCATCCCCGGCAAGGAGGAATTCCACGAGACCCTGCGCTACTTCCGCCATCAGCTGGAAGAGACCGGCACGATC
>OFDB01000017.1_pt1 | contig 84390 bp, 88 predicted proteins | sample 1521001 | NCBI WGS metagenome assembly OFDB01 (sample SAMEA2532531, study PRJEB24079) | metagenome | biome: bacteria; feature: seaside; material: soil | place: India | collected 2012-02-01 | depth 0.1 m | reverse complement strand
AGGAACACCAGCGCTCGCTGGCACGACGGGAGGCGATGGCGACCAGAAAAACCGAAGCCCCAAAAACTCAAAACCGCCCCGACACCTTCATCGACACAATCAATCCACCCAGCGCCAGCACCGAGGCGAGCACCACCCCAGCCACGCCGTACATGCTCTCGTACAGCCACACGCCGCGCTTGTGGCCGCGCCGGGCCACGTCGCGCGCCAGCATCGGCCGCATCATCCGGCGCAGCGGCACCAGGCACTGGTAGTTGATGACGGTCATGCCGATCACCACCGCCAGCAACATCGGCAGCCAGCCGCGGCTGAAGATGGCGGCGGCCATGATGCTGATGCCGACCACCGCCGCGGTGGCGGTGTTCATGCGGATGAAGCGGCGCAACTGCGCGCGCTCCGTCTCGGTATCGGCAAAGCCCATCAGCAGGCGGCCGCCGAAGTACGTGCCCAGCGCGCCACCGACCACGCCGCCGACCACCGCACCCAGCGAGAAACCGGCGGTGAAGCCGCCGTGGGTCAGGGTGTCATAGGCGCCCATCAGCGTGCCCATCGCGGTGCCCCCGGACAGCGAGGACATGCCCAGCCCGCTGGCGCCCAGCTTGCCCGCGCTGGCCGAACCCACGCCAACCGCGCCAGCGCCGATGGCGATGGCGGCGCTGGCGACCGGGGCCGCGCTCATCAGGCCACTGACCACCAGCACGGTGAAGGCCGCGCCGGGCGCGGTGGAGCGGGCGAACTCGCCGAAACGCTTCAGCATTTCCTCACGCACGATGCCGCGCGCCCGCGACAAGCGCTTGCGCACCGCCGCATCGCTCAGGCCCAGCAATTCGGCCACCTGCGACGAACTCTGCCCTTCGCGATAGAACAGCAGCAGGGTTTCGCGGGCGTCCTCTGGCAGCGACGAGATGATGTCGGCCGCAGCGATTTCCTCCTCGGTGCGCAGCAGGCGTTCGGCCGGCGACGGCGAGGGATCGGCGGTCAGGGTGATCGCCAGTTCCGCCGCTTCGCCCGACATCGGCCTGTGATGCTGGGTGCGCAGGTAGTCACGCGCCAGGTTGCGGGTGATCTGGCGCAGCCAGGGCAGGAAGCTGGCACTGTTCTTCAGCCGGTCCAGCCGCTGCCACGCGCGCAGGAAGGCTTCCTGCGCGATGTCCTCGCTGGCCTGCACATCGCGGGTGATGGCGTAGGCGATCGCGGTGACCGTGTTCTGGCAGGCGCCGACGATGCGGCCATAGGCATCCTGATTGCCGCGCGCGGCGGCGGGCAGCTCGTGCTGCAACATCAGGTCGAGGGTCTGGGCATTCATCGGAGCGGGCTTCCTTGGGTTCCTGGTCTCCGGGACGAGACCGCCCGAAAAATGTGACCAAGCCGGATCAGCCTCCGGAAGCCGGCTTCACCTGTACCCGCACCGCATCCTCTTCCTCGGCCTCATCGGCGGGCGCGGGCGCCGGCTGCGTAGGCGTAGCCGGTGTCGTGGCCGGCGCCGGAGCGGGCGCGGCCGGGCGCGGCGCGCGGTGGCGCAGCACCGTGAACACCGCCGCCACCGCAATCAGGCCCAGCAGGATCAGGCGGATGCGCCAAGCCCAGGAGCTGCGCTTCGGCGGATCGTCCTGGGTGCTGGTGAAGGTCAGCGGCGCCGGACCCGCGCCGGGACGGGTGGTTTCCAGCAGCCCGGCCTCGCGCAGGATCTGGCGCGCGCGTGGCTGGTCTTCCGGATGCCGCACCCACACTGCCGGTTGCAGGCCCTTCGGCACCGGCTCGGTGTAGCGGAACTGGCTGCCGCGCTTGCCGCGATACGAGCGCTCGTTGCTGATATGGACCTCGATGCCGGCCTCGCGCAGCAGCCTGGCCACGCCCTCGACGGTTTCCAGGCGCTGGCTGGTGAAGATCTGGCGCATCGTCGATCAGTCCTTCGCCGGCACAGCGGCCGCGGCGTGGGCGTCGGGCACTACCCGGATCAAGCCTTCCTGGGCGGTGCTGGCGACCAGCCGGCCATGGCGATCGAAAATCTGCCCGCGCGCCAGCCCGCGCGAACCCTGCGCGCTGGGGCTGTCGATCGAATACAGCAGCCAGTCGTCGGCACGGAACGGGCGGTGGAACCACAGCGCGTGATCCAGCGAGGCCATCTGCACGTTCGGCTGGTAATAGCTGATGCCGTGCGGATAGGTCGCCGTGCCCAGCAGTTGGAAATCGGAGGCGTAGGCCAGCAGGGCGCGATGCAGCTCGGGCGAATCGCCGACCTTCTCGCTCAGCCGGAACCACACCTGCTGGAACGGCGGCCGCTTGGGCGGATTCAGCTCGTCGCGCGGATAGACGTGGCGGAACTCGAACGGCCCGCGCCGCGACAGCCAGCGCTGCACCTTGATCGGCAGCGTCGCCATCACCTCGGCCGGCACCGGCGGCGCCGCCGTCACGTCCTCGGGCTGCGGCACCTCGGGCATCGACAACTGGTGCTCCGCGCCGGGCTCCTCGCCCTGGAACGAGGCCGCGCAGAAGAAGATCACCCGCCCATGCTGGATCGCGGTGACCCGGCGCACCGAGAAACTGCCGCCGTCGCGCGTGCGATCCACCTCATAGACGATCGGCGCCTCGATGTTGCCGGCGCGCAGGAAGTAGGCATGCAGCGAATGCGCCCGGCGCTCGCCTTCACCCTCCACCGTCGCCTGCGCGGCCGACAGCGCCTGCCCCAGCACCTGCCCGCCGAATACGTACTTGGTGCCGATATCGCGGCTCTGGCCGCGGAACAGGTTGTCCTCCAGCCGCTCCAGCGAGAGCAGGTCGATGAGTTCGCTGACGACGGGTTCAGGGTTGGAAGACACGGCGGCTCGCAGGGCGGGTCGGGAGGGTGGGATTATACGGGGCGGGGGCTTCAGGGCCGGGATGGGCCAGGAGCGGGGATTGGGGATTGGGGATTCGGGATTCGGGATTGGGGATTCGGGATTGGAGCGTCAGACCGGGAGCGACCCCGCTTTTGCCTCCCCCTTCGCAGAAGGGGGACCGAGGGGGATTTGCTCCTGGCAGAAAACCCACAACCCACCCTGTGGGAGCGACGTCAGTCGCGATTCGGGATCCGGATTCGCGACTGACGTCGCTCCCACAAGAAGATTTCCTCAGAGCTCCAACCGCGCCAGCTCCAAGGCCGCCATCACCTGCGGAAAACCTGCGCCGCCAAGGATTCCGACCGGAAACAAGTTTTGCCTCCCCTTCGCAGAAGGGGGACCGAGGGGGATTTGCTTCTGGCGGAAAACCCACGACCCAACCTGTGGGAGCGACGTCAGTCGCGAATCGGGATCCGGATTCGCGACTGACGTCGCTCCGACAAGAAGATTTCCTCAGGGCTCCAACCGTGCCAGATCCACGGCCGCCATCACCCGTTCCCACGGAAACATCGGCCCCGGATCCAGCTTCCGCTGCACCTGCACCGACGGATCATCGCTCGCCGGCGCCATCGTCCGATCCAGATCCTCATGGCCGGCAATCAACCGTAGCGACGGCAGCTGCGACGGCAGCCAGCGCAGCAGCGCAATCAACGCCTCGATCTGCGCCTCGGTATACGGCTCCTGCATCCGTTGGTGATCGCTCGCCAGCCAATGTGGATATCGCCCGGTGTTCACCAGCTCGATGCCAATCGCGCGCGGGTTGTAGCCGCGCACATGATGGGCAACGCGATCCAGCACCACGTACTGGTGCACGCTGCCGTCGCGATCGATATAGAAATGCCCGCTGTTGCCCGTGCCTGAGCCCGGGTACAGGATCTCCTCGCCAAAACTCCGCGCCATCGCCAGATCCGGCAGCTCGGTGCAGTGGATCACCACCAGATCCACCTGCGCCAGCGGGCGCGGCTCCAGCCGCGTTTCATAGGGCAGGGGAGCGGACTGGATGATGGGTGCGTCGGACATGCCACGCATGCTAGCAGGACGATACCGGCGCGCGGCTCAAGTAAACTGGCGGCCTGCGCCGCGGCCGTCGCGGCGGGATGCCTCTCCCATGCCCCTGTCTCCCGATTCCCCGCTTGCCCAGTTGATGGCCCGCCTGCCGCGCGCCGGCCAGGTCGAATGGATCGGCCTGCGTCCTGCCCGTGACGTGGTGATGGTGCCGGTGCAGCAGGTCGAGGCCGTCACCGGCATCGGCCTGGTCGGCGATCGCTACGCCGGCGGCAGCGGCAAGCGCGGCATCACCCTCATCCAGGCCGAACACCTGCCGGCCATCGCCGCGCTGGCCGCGCGTGCGGATCTGCAACCGGCGCTGCTGCGGCGGAACGTGGTGGTTTCCGGCATCCCGCTGATCGCGCTGAAGGAGCGCCGCTTCCGCATCGGCGACGTAGTGCTGGAAGGCACCGACGAATGCGATCCCTGCTCGCGCATGGAAGACGCGCTCGGCCCTGGCGGCTACAACGCCATGCGCGGCCACGGCGGCCTGTGCGCGCGCATCCTCGAAGGCGGCGTGTTCCGCATCGGCGATCGCGTGGAGGCGCTGTGAGCCAGCCCTCCCGGCTTCGCGGCCACTGCATCCTCTCGCACGGTTTTGAAAGCGGCCCCGACGCCACCAAGGTCACCGCGCTGGCGGACGTCGCCGAGCGTCTGGGCTGGACCCACGAACGCCCCGACTACACCGATCTGGACGCGCGCCGCGACATCAGCTCGCTCGGCGACGTGCCCGCGCGGCTGGAGCGTCTGCGCGGCCTCGCGCTCGCCGCCGCCAGCCGCGGCCCGCTGGTGCTCGCCGGTTCCAGCCTCGGCGCCTATATCGCCGGCCGCATCTCGCTGGAAGTGCCGGTGCGCGGCCTGTTCCTGATGGCGCCGCCCACCACCATGGGCCCGCTGCCGGGGCTGGACGCCGCGCCCGTACCGATTTCGGTCATCCACGGCTGGGATGACGAACTGATTCCCGCGCAGCGCGTCGTCGACTGGGCGCACGCCCGTCGCGCGCGCCTGCTGATGGTCGACGACGCGCATCGCCTGTCTTCGCACGTGGAAGCTTCCGCCGAAGCGTTCGGCCAACTGCTCGCCTCGCTGTAACCCTTCCGCACCGCGTTCAGCCTGCGTCTGGCCGCGGGCGCGCGACTGCCGCTAGAATCGCGGCCTCGATTCGTCCCAGGTGTCCACGCCCATGCGCCATTGATGCCGCCGTCGCCTCAGACGGCCCAGGTTCCCGCCGGCCCCGCGCCGAGGGAGTTCCCGTGGCATCCATGGAATCCGCATGACGAATCTTTTCCTGACGCTCGACCGCGCGTCGCTGTCCCTGCCCGACGGCAGGATCCCTTTTCTCCGATCTCGACCTGCACCTGGACGACCGTCCGACCGGGCTGGTGGGGCGCAATGGCGTGGGCAAGAGCGTGCTTGCGCGCCTGCTGGCCGGAGAGGTCGAACCCACCGCCGGCAAGCGCGCCGCCAGCGGCCGCGTGCACTACCTGCCGCAACAGATCCGCGTGCCACCCGGCGCCACCGTCGCCTCGCTCGCCGGCGTCGATGGCCCGCTGGACGCGCTTGCGCGCATCGAGGCCGGCAGCGCCGACGTGCGTGATTTCGACGCATTGGGCGATCGCTGGGAGATCCGCCAGCAACTCGCGCAGGCATTGGACGCGCAGGGCCTGCCGGATCTCGCGCCGGATCGCGCCGCCGACACCCTCAGCGGCGGCGAGGCGATGCGCGTGGCGCTGGCCGGCGCGTTCCTGTCCGAGGCCGATTTCCTGATCCTCGACGAACCCAGCAACCACCTTGACGCCCCGCAACGGCAGCGCCTGCACGCGCAACTGGCGCAGTGGCAAAACGGACTGCTGGTGATCAGCCACGATCGCCGCCTGCTCGATACCTTCGCCCGCATCGAGGAACTATCGCCGCATGGCCTACGGACTTATGGCGGTGGCTATGGTTTCTACGCCGCGCGCAAGGCCGAGGAACAGGCGCAGGCGCAGCGCGAACTGGAGCAGACGAAAGCCGCCGTGCAGCGCCAGGAACGCGCGCTGCGCGAACAGCGCGAACGCCAGCAGCGCCGGCAGACGCGCGGCAACCGCGACGCGCGCGACGCCAACCAGGCGCCGATCCTGATGGGCCTGCGCAAGGATCGCAGCGAGGACAGCGCCGGCCGTTTCGCCGCGCGCCAGCAGGCCGCGCGCGAACAGCTCGGCGCGCAGTTGCGCGAGGCCGCGCGCAGGCAGGAGCTGACGGCGGAACTGGCGCTGTTCGCGCCCGATGCCGCCTCCGCGCAGGACCGCATCGCCCTGCGCCTGGAAGACGCGGTGCTGCCGTTCGTACCCGCCACCGCGCAGGGCGTGAACCTGTCGATTACCGGCCGCCAGCGCATCGGCATCACCGGCGCCAACGGCAGCGGCAAATCCACCCTGCTCAAGGTGCTGGCCGGGCGGGTGCCGCCGCTGTCCGGGCGCCGCCGCGCGCACGTGCCGGTGGCATGGCTGGATCAGCGCCTGGCCGGGCTGGATCCCGCCGCCAGCGTGTTGGCGCAGTTGCGCGAGGCCAACCCGGACGCCGGCGAGGCCGCGCTGCGCACCCGGCTGGCGCTGCTCGGGCTGGATGCCGGCCACATCGACGGCCCCAGCGCGAAACTCAGCGGCGGCGAGCGCCTCAAGGCCGCGCTGGCCTGCGTGCTGTATGCCGCGCAGCCGGCCGGCCTGCTGTTGCTGGACGAACCCGGCAACCATCTGGACCTGGCCGGGCTGGAAGCGCTGGAAAGCATGCTGCGTCAGTACCGCGGCGCGCTGGCCGTGGTCTCCCACGACGAGGCCTTGCTGGAGCGGCTGGACCTGACCCATCGGCTGCACCTGTCGCGGGAAAGCTGGGCCCTGTCGCTCGCCTGAGCACGCGCGGGGCCGGTTTTCCGTGTGTTTCCACCCCCGATCCGGCAAAATTGCCCGGCAAAACCGCGCCCGTCCGCGCCCCGTCGTCCCGAGTTCCGGAGTCCACTTGAAGTTCTTTGTTTCCTGCGCCAAGGGCCTGGAGTACCTGCTCGCCGACGAGCTGACGGCGCTGGGCGCCCACCGCGCCACCGCCACCATCGCCGGCGTCAACGTCGAAGGCGAACTGCGCGACGCCCAGCGCGCCGTGCTGTGGTCGCGCCTGGCCAGCCGCGTGCTGTGGCCCATCGCCGACTACGACTGCCCGGACGAACAGGCGCTCTACGACGGCGCCGCCGCCATCGCCTGGGAAACCCACCTGCGTCCGGAGCTCACCCTCGCGGTGGACGCGCACGTCTCCGGCCAGACCATCACCCACGCGCGCTACGCCGCCCAGCGGATCAAGGACGCGGTGGTGGATCGCCTGCGCCAGCAGGGACTGGAACGCCCCTCGGTGGATGTCGAACAGCCGGACGTGCGCATCAACCTGTCGCTGCGCAAGGGTCGCGCCACGCTGTCGATTGACCTCGGCGGCGGCCCCATGCACCGCCGTGGCTGGCGCCGCGAGCAGAACGAGGCGCCGCTGAAGGAAAACCTCGCCGCCGGCGTGCTGATGCGCGGTGGCTGGCCGGCGCTGTACCACGCCGGTGGCGCGCTGCTGGATCCCATGTGCGGCAGCGGCACCTTGCTGATTGAAGGCGCGCTGATGGCGGCCGATGTCGCTCCGGGCCTGCAACGCCACGGCAACGCGTTGCCCACCCGCTGGCTGGGCTTCGACACGCAGGCCTGGCGCGATCTGTTCGCCGATGCCGTCGCCCGCGAGACCGAAGGCCGCCGCGCGCTGCATCCGCGCTTCTTCGGCAGCGATCTGGATTCGCGCGCCATTCGCGCCGCCAACGAGAACGCCACCCTGGCCGGCCTCGCCGGACAGATTCAATTCCAGACCCGCGACGTCGCCCAACTGGAAGCCCCTGGCGAAGGCGGCGGCCTGGTGGTCTGCAATCCACCCTACGACGAGCGCCTGGCCGCCGACGCCGCGCTGTACCGGATGCTCGGCGACGCGCTGCAACGCGCCGTGCCCGGCTGGCGCGCCAGCCTGCTGTGCGGCAACGCCGATCTGGCCCACGCCACCGGCCTGCGCGCGCAGAAGAAATACCAGGTGTTCAACGGCGCCATCGAGTGCGCCCTGATCGTCTGCGATACCGTCGCCGCGCCCGCCCGCGAGCGCAGCGAACCGCGCCCGCTCAGCGAAGGCGCGCAGATGGTCGCCAACCGTATCCGCAAGAACCTCAAGAAGCTCAAGAGCTGGCGCGCCCGCGAGGACGTCACCTGCTATCGCGCCTACGACGCGGATCTGCCCGAATACGCCGCCGCCATCGACGTGTACGAGGCCGAGAACAACGGCGGCACCTACCTGCACATCCAGGAATACGCCGCCCCGGCCAGCATCCCGGAAACCGACGTGCGCCGCCGTTTCAGCGAACTGCTGGCCGCCGCGCGCGAAGTCTTCGCCGCGCCGCCGGAGCGGGTGGCGATCAAGTCGCGCGCGCGCGGCAAGGGCGGCAGCAAGTACGGCCGCTTCGACCAGAAGGACCAGACCCTGTGGGTGCGGGAAAACAACGCCCGCCTGCAGGTCAACCTGTTCGACTACCTCGACACCGGCCTGTTCCTGGATCACCGCCCGCTGCGCCGACGCATGGCGCAGGAAGCGCGCGGCAAGCGCTTCCTCAACCTCTTCAGCTACACCGGCGTCGCCAGCGTGCAGGCCGCCGTCGGCGGCGCGGCCACCACCACCAGCGTGGACCTGTCCGGCACCTACCTGGAATGGTGCGGGCGCAATCTGGCGGGCAACGATTTCGGCGGCGCCAAACACCGCCTCGTGCAGGCCGACGCCGTGCGCTGGCTGGAAGCCGAGCAGGGCGAATACGACCTGATCTTCTGCGACCCGCCCACCTTCTCCAACTCCGCCCGCGCCGACGACTTCGACATCCAGAAGGAACACGTGCGCCTGCTGCGCGCGGCGGTCGCCCGACTGGCCCCCAATGGCGTGCTGTACTTCAGCAACAACTTCCGCCGCTTCCGCCTGGACGAAAACGAAATCGCCGCCTTCGCCCGCTGCGAGGACATCACCCCGCAGACCCTCCCCCCGGATTTCGAGCGCAACGCCCGCATCCACCGCTGCTGGAAGCTCACCCGCTTCTGAGCCGGATACCGCCGCCCCGCAGATCGGGGCGGCGGACAGTCCCATCAATCCGACTTCACCGGCTCCAGCACCAGACGGCCGGCGCGTATGCGTACCTGGACCGTCTGCCCAATCGAGAATCCGGCCTGCTCCAGCCAGCGGCCTTGCAGGCGCAGCGAGGGAAAGGGCGGGGTGGGGCGGCCCTTGCCGGTGTGTGGGTAATAGGCGTAGCCGGTTTTGAGTTGGCGCTCACGCGGAAAGGGGCGGCGGGTCTTGTTGCCTGCCATGTTGGCCTCCGGTCGATATCGGAAAACCGCGAGGACGGACGCGGACACCGCTAGCGGGAGGTGTGTTGAGCACTGGGGGGAGATTTTAGCTATCGGCCAGGCTGATAGCTATAACGATTTTTTCCCATTGGCGGCTTCATCATCAACTGGATATTTCAAGTTTATGGGGGCTGTTTTCATATCTTGCGGCGCGGTGGCAGGCGGGACTCATCGGAAATCAGCTTGTTAGTCGGATTCAGCTGTCTTAACATCGAGTTGAATCAAGTAGATAGTCCCGTCGCATTGAGCGGCGGGAGAGGTCATGTAGCCGGACCTAGGGACGCGGCTCTGCGTAGTTGAGGGACAAGAATGTCAGTGCCGGCCATAGTTACTAGTCAAACTCAAGTTGCTGAGCGTGTTGACCAATTTACAGGAGCTCTTGTTACCTACTTGGGCGAACTCGGCCTCCCAACTCAGAATGTCCTCGTTCCTACTTCTGAACGGCAACGCGTCATTTCCAATTTGCCTGACGTTATTGCATTGATTGATCATGCGAGGCGCGGAGAGGCACTTTATCTGTCCAAGTTCATCGCCGCGTGCGGGGCTGGTCTTTTTGATGCAGCATTAAATTTTGTTTGGGACGAAACAGTAGTTCACCTTAGAAGGAAGGTTGCTCGATTCGATCTTGATTACTTCTACGACAGTGTGGTTACCGATCCATCGCGTCGGTCAAAATTGCGAGACGAAACAGATCTGGCGAAGATTGAAGAATGGGAATTGATTCGAGGCTGCCATCTAACGGGAATTCTTTCTGATATAGGTTACCGCCACCTCGATTACATTCGAGACATGCGAAATTGGGCAAGTGCCGCCCACCCAAATCAGAACGAACTAAGCGGGTTGCAGCTCATCTCTTGGCTGGAGACGTGCATAAGAGAAGTCATAGCCAGAGATCCAGAAGCAGCCGCAATTGAAGTTAAAAGATTCCTTAATAGTATTCGCAATTCGAATCTGTCGGAGCAGGATGCGCAGCACATCCGAACGGGAATGGAACATCTCCCCACTGATATCGTCAGATCCTTGCTCAGAACGCTCTTCGGTATGTATACCGCAGACAATGCGGTAGCTCAGATTAAATCAAACATCAGACTGATTGCGCGAAAATGCTGGGATTTGGCGCCAGAAGATGCAAAACATGAGTGTGGTCTTCGCTTCTCGACATTCGCGGCGAACGGTGAAGTAACACGACGAACAGCAGCCAATGAGTTCTTGGCCGGTATTGAGGGATTGGGCTATCTCCCGCCCGACACTCTCGCTGTAGAGATGGCTGAGCGCGTCTCCGCTCTTTACAGTGCCCATGGCGCCTTAAATAATTTTTATAACGAGCCAGCACACGCTAAGAACTTGCTTGCTTATGTGCCAGCCACCGGTCGCATTCCCGAAGCTATCAGGCGGAGCTACGTCAAGACGCTAATCATGGCAAAGATCGGAAACGGCTACGGAGTATCCGCGATGGCGGTTCCCCACTATGACGCAATGATTGGTCGCTTCACCGAAGAAGAGCTAAAGGAGCTAGTTAAACTTCCAATAGATCGAGAGTTTTCTGCTCGCCTTTCTCTGCGTTCCTGTGCCTCAAACTATCGCTTAGTGCTGCAGTCTCTCTTGTCGCTAACTACAAACCAAATAACACTGGCTGCCATGAACGCAATTATTGCAGCCACAGACCAGCAGATTCCAAGTATTGGCAGAGACACCTCATTCCAAAGAATTGTCAATTCTTACTAGCTCCAAAACGAAAAAACAGGGGTGGATTGTATTTTCTATATCTCTGTTATTTTGGCTAGTCCATTGAGGCTCTATTTCGTTGTTCCAACTACTGAAATTCAATCGGGCTGACGTATATGAGCCACCCTTTTCTCACTGTTGTTGTCCTCGGCCTGATGTTGGTTGTCACGCCAGCTTTTGCACAAGATGCTCCAGAGCCCACCGACGTTCCCAGCGTCACGCTGCCGCCCGAACTGGATCGAGTACTCCGCGACTACGAGCGCGCATGGCGCGCGGGTGACGCGGCGGCCCTCGCGGCGCTGTTCGCGGAGGATGGCTTCATCCTGCAAAGCAATCGTCCGCCCGTCCGCGGACGCAAGGCCATCCAGGCTGCCTATGAAGGCGGAAGCGGCGGCCCACTGCGGCTACGTGCGCTCGCCTTTTACACTGAAGCCACGACCGGCTACATCGTCGGCGCCTACGGCTACGGCGATGGACCCGGCGACACCGGCAAGTTCACCCTCACGCTCCGCCGCACCCCCGGGCAGCCGTGGCTGATCTTCTCGGACATGGATAATCAGAACGCACCGCCGAAGCCTCGACATGCACCGAACACGCCTTCGCCCGCGACGCTCCAACCTTAGAGGCCGGATCGTGGATTGGCATTGATCTGTTTAATCGATGCTCAAAAATAAGTACTGGCGAAACCAATGTGGGGGACGCATGAACAAGTTTGCGCTAGTCATTGGTCTTTCTTTAGCAGTACCCACATTGGCCCAGGAAGTCAGTCCAGTTCCGTCAGGAGAGGCCGGCCAGATTTTCATCGTGCCGGATGTATCACACCCTTGGGCGGCGGCTCAGATTGGAGGTGTTCTCGCCGGCCGCGTGTCATATCAGAAAGGAACCTTGCTGGAGGTCATCACGCTGGCGAAGGAGCGTGGCGCGGCAGGTATCGTTGAGATCAAGCTGGACACGTCTGCGGCATTTGAATCAGGGAGAGTCGTTTGCTACTCGCCTAATGGCCGGAAGCTGTGGGAAGAGAAGGTCATGTTCAATCTTGGCGGTGGCACGGAACGGATCGCGCGCCGCTTCGCCGATGCGTTGGAAAAGAAAGTAGCTGGAAAGCGATGCGGGACTGGTGTCGACTGAAAAAAGACATGGACAGCCCAAGTCTCAGCTCCCGCAAGAGGATGTGCCAGGCGCTGATGATATTCAGCCTTTTCGTTGCGCCGGAATTTCAGTGAAGCACCCCATGCTGTCAGCGCGCTGCTCCAATGCTCCCCGCCGCAGGTGACCTTCCCCCCACACCCGCACTCCTTCGACAATCGGCAACAGGGTCTTGCCGTATTCCGTCAACTGGTAAATCACCGGCGCGGGCACGCTGCCGGTGGGAGTGCGATCGACCAGGCCATCGGCTTCGAGCTCCCGCAGTTGTTCGGCGAGCACCTTGTTCGAGATCGGGGTGACGCGGTGTTGCAGACCGGCGAAATGCAGTTCGCCGTGCGCCAGCCAGTAGAGAATCGTCAGTTTCCACTTGCCGCCGATGGCCGCGAAGGCCGCCGCCAGCGGACAGCCTTCGAGCGGATTGGGCCGGGCATGGTTACCCGCGGGTACCTTCTTGTTCATGCCGGCCTCGCGTTCCTATCCTGCGCGCATCATGGGAGACGGGACGAGACGATGCAAAACCCCGCGCGAAGCTGGCTCGGCGGCACCTGCCTGGCCATGGCATTGCTGGCGATGAACGCGCCGGCACAGACGCCGCCGGTCGCCACGGTCCCGGGCGACGGCCAGCACGATTTCGATTGGGAAATCGGCACCTGGAAGACCGAACTGCGGCGGCTGGCCCAGCCCCTGTCCGGTTCGCAGGAATGGGTGGAATACACCGGCACCAGCGTCGTGCGGAAAGTGCTGGACGGGCGCGCCAATCTGGTCGAACTGCGGGTGGCGGGCCCGACGGGAACGATCGAGGGTGTGAGCCTGCGCCTGTACAACCCGCAGGCCGGGCAGTGGAGCCTGCACTACGCCGGCGCGCGCAGCGGCACCCTGACCCGTCCGGTCCATGGCGGCTTCCGCAACGGCCGCGGCGAGTTCTACGGCCAGGAAGACCTCGACGGCAAAGCCATCCTCGTCCGCTTTGTCATTTCCGACATCACGCCCGACTCGGCACGCTTCGAACAAGCCTATTCGGACGACGGTGGCCGCCACTGGGAGACCAACTGGATTGCGGTCGATACGCGCATCGGGGACGCGGAGCAGGGCGGGGAACCACACCCTTAACACGGGTATCGGCGACGCGTTCCAGAACCTGGGCGGTGACGGGAACGCGGCAGGGATTGGGTCAAGGGGAACGCTTGCGATGGATGCGGGGCTGCTCCGGCGGCGACGTCGTCACGGACGTGCGCTCCTGACTCGCACTGCCTCCCGTACCGGGTGCCGCTGCATCGGGGGAAGATGCCTCGTCAGGCACGGATGCAGCCGCATCGCGTTTGCGGCTCTTCTTCTCTTCCAGCTTCTTTTTCTTGGCCAGTTCGCGCTGGCGCTTCTCGAAGGCGTAGTTGGGGGTAACGGGCAAGGAGATGCTCCTGTTCGCTCAGCGTCGGGGTTTGGCGGCGGGGCTGCCGTCAGCGGACGGGACAGGCTTGCCGTCCTGGCCTGGCTTGCTCCGCGTGTACGTCGTGCCCAGCACTTCGATGGTGCCGCCGTCGCGGTGGAAGGCGACCAGGTCGGCCGCCAGGGTTTCGTGCGTGAGGGGGATGCGGTCGCTGCTGCCCGGGTGGCGCGCGAACATCCGGCTGACTTCGCGGTGGCCTTTCGGCGAGGTCGCGGCGTTCGGTACCGGCTTGCGGGGATGGGACATGCGGCGCTCCTATGAGTACAGCGTCAGGGGGATGCCACGCGAGGTGCTGTCCAGATAGTCGGTGCGCACCGCGCGGCAGTAAGGTCCCGACATGACGAAGCGGCGACACACGTCGGGTCGTGTGTCGTAGATGGAGCAACACATGCGTGCCGCGTCGATGGCCACGCACCAACCTTCCGCATCGCGCGCCATCACCGTCAGACCGGCCGGCGTTTGCTCGGTCAGATGCGCGGGAATACGGTCCTCCGGCTGCAACACGACCGTCAGGCGGCAGCACACGGCATCGCAGCTCGCGCACAGCGGCACTTCGGAATCGGGGATGGCGCTCATGCCGCCAGTCCCCGCCGGTAGTGCAGCAGCCGGCCGCGATGCGGAGGAGCATCGCGGTCGTCCATCGGGCAGGGCGTGGCGTCCACCTCGAACCCCTGCGCGGCCAGCATGTGGCTGAAGCGTGCACTGTTGCCGCGCCCGGGATCGGTGATCAACACCTCCGCGCGGGCTTCCGCATGGCGTTCGATCACGGTGCTCAGCACGTCCGCGCTGTCGCGCTCGTACAGGACATCGCTGGCGACGATCGCATCGAAGCGGCCCAGTGACGGCAGCGGGGTATCCCAGCGGAGCTGCCGGTAGTTGAGCGCTGGCAGGCAATTCAGCGCGGCGTTGTAGGCCAGGAACACCTCCGCCAGCGGATGCATGTCGGATGCGACCACGTTGGCGCCACGCTTCTGCAACACCAGACTGGCCAGGCCGATACCGCAGCCGATCTCCAGGATGCGCTTGCCGGCGATGTCAAAACGCTGCATGGCCTGGGCCAGCAGGCGGCCCGCGGGCCAAAGCTGCCCGAACAGGCTCCACTGCGCCGACGAAATGCCGATGCGCGCGCCATGGCCGTCGGGGTCGGCGAATTGCTGCTTGTCGCTCAATACGCGCAGGCGATAGACATGACCACCCACGGCTTGGCGGGTCTCGCGGACTTGGTAGCCCGTCATGGGCGCTCCAGGAGGTGCGTCTGCCGGCAGGACGGTGACGCGTGAGGAAAAGCGCAGCGAGCGACGGCAGGGACGGTCGGACGGGACGCACGGATGTTGCCGCACCATCCTACGCCATAAGGCGTACGCGAACCTGAAGCGGACCCGGGAGCAAGACGGACGGTAGCCCCGAGGTCTGCACGGCCATCCCTGTGGTCGTCGGCCTCATCGGCGGAAAGTTGAACCTGGTTCATGCGACTGCCGCGCGCTCGGCCCATCCGTTTGAAGGCTGGTTGAAGCGTCGCCGGGGTTCGCTTCTGGCCGACAGCGACCCGGGGTTGCCGGTATCCATGGGCGAACACGCACTGACCGTCAGGCTTGCGTGTGCTGTCGGGAGCAGATTGGCCCTCCGTGGAAGCGGGTGCGCGTGGCGCATAGGCCGTCGGCTTCGACGGTCGCCGCCCTTCATGCCGTCCGTCCGGAATCCTTTATCCGGAAGCCTGCCTTGAACATACAGTGGCGCAACGCTCCGGACGGCATGATCCGGAGCGGCCCGCGGTTCGATGCCGGGCCGGCTCCGTCCCGGCGTGTCATGCGCATGCAAACCGCGTCCGGGACATTCCTCTCGCAACTGATCACTCCCCTCCCACCCACTGCTCAGGAGAAGACCCATGGGATACGTAACGACGAAAGACGGCGTCGAGATTTTCTACAAGGACTGGGGCCCGCGCGATGCGCAGGTCATCCATTTCCATCACGGCTGGCCGCTCAGTTCCGACGACTGGGACGCGCAGATGATGTTCTTCCTCAACCAGGGTTTCCGGGTGGTCGCGCATGACCGGCGCGGGCATGGCCGCTCCAGCCAGGTCTGGGACGGCCACGACATGGATCACTACGCCGACGACGTGGCGGCGGTGGTCGAGAAACTCGGCACCCACGGGGCGATGCATGTCGGGCACTCGACCGGGGGCGGCCAGGTGGTGCGCTACATCGCGCGGCACGGCCAGGAAAAGGTATCCAGGGCCGTGCTCATCAGCGCCGTGCCGCCGCTGATGGTCAAGACCGAGAGCAATCCGGGCGGGACGCCGAAGGAGGTCTTCGACAACTTCCAGGCGCAGGTCGCGACGAACCGCCCGCAGTTCTACTACGACGTACCCGCCGGTCCCTTCTACGGCTACAACCGTCCCGGTGCCAAGCCGTCGGAAGCGGTGATCTGGAACTGGTGGCGGCAGGGCATGATGGGCGGCGCCAAGGCCCACTACGACGGCATCGTCGCGTTTTCGCAGACCGATTTCACCGAGGATTTGAAGGGCATTTCCATCCCGGTGCTGGTGATCCACGGCGATGACGATCAGGTCGTGCCCTACGATGACTCCGGCGTGCTGTCGGCGAAGCTGCTGAAGAACGGCCGGCTCAACACCTACAAGGGCGGGCCGCACGGCCTTCCCACCACGCATGCCGACCAGATCAATGCGGATCTGCTGGCGTTCCTGAAGGAAGGTTGATCGAGGCCGGTACGGAAGCACACGCCCCGCGCTGGACGCGGGGCGTGTGGCGATTGCGAGAGGAACGAACGGATCCGGAACAACGGCGACCGATATGCGCCGCTGTCACCCATCGTCCCGCTGCACGCGCGCACGGTAGTCATGCACGTTGTCGCCGCGGATGCGGGTTTCCTGCGTGCCGGTCACGGTATCGACCTTCGAGTCCGAACCGGTCACCGGCTTGGCTTCGACGGTGGTCTCGCGTTCGAAGGCGTGTGATTTGTCAGTGTTGCGGTAGTACCGGTACAGGGCCCAGTAGAGCGCCGTCGCGCCGACCGGGCCGGCCGCCAGCAACCAGAGTCCACCATCGTCGCTCATGACGCCACCACCAGGAACCAAAGGACCAGGGATTCGATGAAGGTGCCGGTGGCCAGCGCGGCCAGCAGCAGTTTCCATTGCTGCACGGGCACGCTGCCCATGGTTTCACCGGTACGGCCGTTCACCGCGATGTAGTGCAGCATGCCGCCGTTGCTGCCGGGCTGGTGGTAGGAGTAGAGCCAGACCGGCAGGTACATCGACACCCAGCGGGTGCCATGGACTTCTAGTTGCTCGCGTTCCCAGCGCACGCCGCGGTCGTAGCGGCGCACGGAGCCTTCGACCTGGGCGCGCGCGATGGACAGCAACTGGTCTTCCAGCCGTGGCCGCATCCGCTCGACGTCCAGGTTGCGCTTCTCCGAGGTGAAGCCCAGCAGGTACGAGGCGTTCCATTTCAGCGCGTTCTTGGTGTCGAACGGCAGGATGGTGTTGATGATGTTGTTGGTATTGACGCGGGTGTCCAGGTTGCCGCGATCGGACGAGGATTCCAGCGGCAGATCGTCCACGGTGAAATCCACCGCGCGGTTCACCTGGTACACGTCGGCGTCATAGTAGGTCTTCTTCTTGTCGCCGCTGCCGCGCGTATATTCACGTGTCTTGATTTCGCCCTTGCCGGCGACGGCGGCGCTCGCGTTGCCGTCGACGATCATGTAGGGCAGGTAGACGCCCACGACATTCTCCGGCGTGAACTGCTCCTTGAACGCCTTCAGCGCGAACAGGCGGCGCTTGTCCACGAACTGGCGGATGCGCGCGACCGCATCCTCCTTGCTGATGTGGAACGGCAGCACGGCGTCGGGCACCGCGCCATTGGCGACCTGTTCGTTGATGCCGAACACATGGCGGCACCAGTGGCAGCGCGCCGTCATCGTGGTTTCGGTGTTGACGGTGACCTCGGCGCCGCAGCCGGTGCACTTGAAGGTCATCAGGCTGGACGCGTCGGCTTCGATGTCGCGTGCGCCCGAGGCGATGACGGTGCCGCGCAACTGGTCGATGCCTTCGCCCAGTCCGAACGCTTCCTCCACGCGCGAGCCCTGCCATTCATGGCGGCAGTACTGGCAGATCAGCACATCGGTGCCGAGCTTGTGGCGGACATCGGTGGCGCCGCATTTCGGGCAGCGGTTCAGGCCGTCCCGGAGTTCGGCGGATGCCGTGTCCAGCGCCACCGGATCAGGCGCCTCCAGCTCATCGCGGATGGCGCCGGGCAGGGTGGCCGGATCGACCGGAAACTGGCCGGGCAGGGGCGGCACGTCCCGTGGCGAGCCGGGGCCGGTCACGGGCGCCGCCGGCAACGGCGGCGGGGTCTTGGGGTCGGACATGGGTGCGGAACGCCTGCGCTCTTACAGACCCAATGCCTTGGCCTTGAGCGCGTCGTAGTCGGCCTGGGTGATGAGGCCGAGGTCCAGCATTTCCTTGGCCTTCTTCAACCGGGCCACCGGGTCTTCGGCGGCGGGCGCGGCCGGGCCACCGGCTGCTGCAGGCTGCCGACACCGCCGACCATGCCGGTCGCCATGCCCAGTCCGACCAGCCCGGCGGCGCCGCCGTTCTCACCGGCCGACTGGATGCCCTGCGCCACGCTGGCCTGCAGATTGGAGTTGCCGCGTCCACCGGACAGCGCATCGGCGCGCTGCACGGTCTTGAGCAGTTCACGGGTGTTGGCGTCGTACTCGATCGAAACGATGGCGGTCTTGACGATCGCCAGACCGCGCTGGGAGCTCCACTGGTAGCCCTGCTCGACCGCGTCGGACAGGCTCCTGGCGAAGCCCAGCGAGTCCTGCTGCAGCTTGCTGATGCGGTTGCCCTTGGCCGGATCGTTCGTATACAGGCTGAAGGCCGGCGCCAGCGAGCCCACCACCTCGTTGAACAGCTGGCTGGCGGCGGCGTTGTCCATGTCGGTGAAGTCGAACACTTCGCCCGGTTGCAGGTAGCGCGCCGGCACGAAGTTCTTCACGAACAGGATCGGGTCGGTGATCTTCAGCGTGTAGGAGCCGCGCGTCACCGCGCCGACCTGGGTATTGAGGAAGCCGTCGTCCCAGTAGATTTCCGACTGGGTGCCGAAGCGGTTGTCGGGCAGTTCCTTCAACGACACGAAGAACGCGGCCTGCTGCGAACCCGGCTGGCCGCCGAACTTGAAACGCTCCCAGCTCTGCTTGATCAGCGGGCTGACCAGGCCGTCGCCGGCGAAGATCGACTGCGAATTCACGTCGTCCGAGCGCCATTCATAGCCGCCCGGCTCGGCGACGAAGCCGGTCACCGCGCCGTCCTGGAACAGCAGCAGTCCGTAGCCCTCGGGCACGACGATCTTCGAGCCGTTGGTGATGATGTTGGAGGAGCCGCGGGTGTTCGAACCCCGCCCCGCGTTGGTTCCGCGCGGGACCGCGGCGAACAGCGCCGCCGTCGCCGGCAGGCCTTCCGGAACGGTGTAGAAATCCTTCCACTGGTCGGCCAGAACACCACCGACCGCACCTGCCACCGCCTGTACAAGACCCATGACCAACTCCCTTCTGTTCGTGGACGGGCACCGTGCCCCTATGCTCGCCGCACTATACCAGCGCGGTGGGTCGGGAAAGGTTGCAGCGCGGGTCCGGGGATGGATGCGTGGGACGCGGGCAGGGCGGGGGCGAGGCTGCGAGCTGGCTTGTCGTCATGCCAGGGTCGCAAGCCCTGTGCACTCCTCCGGTTTCCCGGGGACTGGGCGTAGAGTCTCTTCGTGCGCCATGGGGAGACGCAGGTCGGGCTTGTGGGAACGGATTCAAGTATCTTCCCGCTTCACCAGAAAACGCACTCCAACCCCGGCCTGGCATATGACCCGAACCTTGTTGCTCGCAGTGCTCCTCACGATGTCATCGGCAGCCAGCGGCATCGTCATCCGGCATGACGTCGATGATGCGAAGTACCGGATTCCGGCAATCCGGGTTTCCCGCGCTCGTCGATATGCCCGGCGAAGGACACGGCGTATTGATTGCTCCCCAGTGGGTCATCACGGCGGCGCATACGATTCCTGCGGATTCCAGGCTTGAGCAGGTCGTTGTCAACGGCATATCCAGAAGCGTTGAACGCGTCGTCATCCATCCCGGCTACAAGACGTTGCCGCACGAGCTCATCGAACAGGCCAAGGCCACGGGAGAGGCGATGTTGATCGTGGTGGTTCGTTGCCAATTCCGACGACGTCGCCCTGATCAAGTTGAAGCAGCCGGTTACGGACGTCGCTCCCGTCGCGCTCTACAAGGACGGCAGGGAGTTTGGCCAGATTGCCGAGATCGTGGGGAAGGGCGCGACGGGGAACGGTGCCCTCGGGCACGACCCGGCAGGCCCCAATCGAACGGAGCTGCGCCATGCGTTCAATACGATTACCAGTGCGCATGAGCGCTGGCTCTGCTACGTGTTCGACGAGCCCACGGCGGCCCTGCCCCTGGAGGGTGTATTGGGTAACGGGGACAGCGGCGGTCCGGTACTCATCCAGAACGAGGGTCAACGGGCGTTGGCCGGATTGGCGTCCTGGAAATTCGTCAACGGCCATGTCATGACGGCACGGCCGGGACGCTATGGTCAAATCAGCTGCAACGTCCGCGTGAGCCATTACCGCGAATGGATTGAAGGCGTGATGTCGGGGCGGCCGCAGGCGTAGCCCGAGGGTTCACCCAGACGGATGAGCGAACGAGCAACGCTCGCCGGTCGGAACATCATTTCGTGTGTGCTTACCGTGTGTCCGGATCTGCGAACACGGTGCGATGGAAATGACTTAGGTACTTCTCACCCAGGAGAGGCGTCAAACGCTCCAACGACCTGAGGGCTGCCGGGACATCGACAGGTTTTCCTTCCAGGATCGCAAGGGCCTGATTGTGGAGGGCATACGCAAACTGGGCTGGGGCACGGATGGAAGGGGGTTGGTCACCGCCAATATAAGACGCAAGAAGTACCCGCAACTCATAGACGGCCGCAGCCATCAGTCGTTTTTCCAAATCCTGCTCTGAATCAGGCATCTCATCTACCTTGGTTGCCGGGTGCCATGCAGTTCTTCAACGCTTCAGCACCACAGACTAAAAGATAACCCGCAACTCCTGATCGCAGCGGCAGGCTTTCGCGATGCGTGCGGCCCATGCGATGGCCTCTTCGCGCGAGGGCAGTTCCAGCACGGTGAAACCGCCGGTGAGCGGCGGTGCCCAGGAATAGCCACCTTCGGCGACGTCGCCGCCGGCGGAGACGAGCACGGGAGGCACGCTTTCCTCGATGCCGCCAGCAAAGACGTAGACGCCGGCCGCTTTGGCCTCGTCGATCACGGTGTTCGCGTCACGGCCCACCGCCTGCATTTCGTCGGCGGGCACGACCATCGCCGCGCTGGGGAAGGAGATCAGGTACATCGCCATGGTGTCCTCATCATGTAAAGGGAAAAATCCGGCACCACGTAGAGCGGAGCTTGCTCCGCTGCTTCCGCCAACCGGAATAGAACCCGCCAACAAATCCCGGAACCTGTCCCCGGCCGGGAACAAACATCGCAATGATGCCCGAATCCGCGGTGCAACAAGGCGCTCCGTTCGGGTGATGGATTGCCTCTCCCCGGAGGCCGTGATCAAGCGATCCACATCTGTCTGAACAGGGGGCATGCTTTCAGTAAGATTTCGCGCGCCGCACTGCACAAAAAAAGAACACGACTTCCCGCGACGGGCAGCGGATGAATCCGATGCCAATTCCATACCTTCTCCCGTGCGAAATCCGCCGGGATTAATTGAAGAGGGCGTAGCGTTGTCCAGCGCTGTCATTTAAAGTCGGTCGCCACTGCCAGCCCACGGGAACGCCATGGCCGCACGCCGAACCCCGCCAGCACTGCTCGCGCTTGGTCTGATCGCGAGCCTGCCCGCCGTTTCCGCGACGGCTTCGCAGAACCTTACCGACGAACTGGCCGGACGTTGGGACATCACGGTGCATACGCCCACCGGCGACGTGCCCTCCTGGCTGGAAATCCGTCGCTCCGGCGCGAACGCGCTGGTTGGACAGTTCGTGGGCGTGGCCGGCAGCGCACGGCCGATCGCGCGGGTGGAAGCGGACGGTAGCGAAATGCGTTTCGCCATTCCCCCGCAATGGGAAGGCGGCAACGGCGATCTGTCGGTCCAGGGACGCCTGCAGGACGGCAAGCTCTCCGGGACGATGCAACTGCCGGACGGCAAACGCCACGACTGGAGCGCGGTGCGCGCGCCGTCGTTGCAGCGCGCGGAACCACCGCGCTGGGGGCAGCCGCTCAACCTGCTGGGCGACAAAGGCCTGGAGGGCTGGCGTGCGATCGGACCATCCTCGCAATGGTCCGTGGAAGACGGCGTGCTGCGCAATGCCAAGGCCGGCGCCAATCTGGTCAGCGAACAGCGCTTCACCGATTTCAAGCTGCACGTGGAATTGCGTTTTCCCAAGGGCAGCAACAGTGGCGTGTACCTGCGTGGGCGGCATGAAGTGCAGATCGCCGATACCTTCGGCGAGCCGGCCAGCGACAGCCTCGGCGCCATCTATGGCTTCCTGGCGCCCAGCGAGGATGCTTCCGCGAAGCCCGGCGAATGGCAGTCGCTGGACATCACCCTGGTCGGGCGCAAGGTGACCGTCGCGGTCAATGGCAAGACCGTGATCTGCGACCGCGAGATTCCCGGCATCACCGGTGGCGCGCTGGACAGCGACGAAGGCGCGCCGGGCCCGCTGATGCTCCAAGGCGACCATGGTCCCGTCGAGTTCCGCAACATCACCCTGACCCCGGCGCTGTGAACATGGCCGACGACAACACCTACGACGCCATCGTCATCGGTTCCGGCATTTCCGGCGGCTGGGCCGCCAAGGAACTGTGCGAGAAGGGCCTGAAGACGCTGGTGCTGGAACGCGGCCGCAACGTCGAACACATCAAGGACTATCCGACCGCGTGGCTGTCGCCCTGGGAACTGCCGCACGGCGGGGCGCTGACGCGCAAGTACCGGGAAGAGAACCCGGTGGCTTCCCGGATCGCCGCCGAGGATGTGCTGCACTTCTTCACCAAAGACGGCGACCATCCCTACGTGCAGGAAAAGCCGTTCGACTGGATCCGCGGCTATCAGGTCGGCGGGAAATCGATCATGTGGGGACGCGCCTGCCAGCGCTGGAGCCGCTACGACTTCGAGGCGCCGGAACGCGACGGCTACGGCATCGGCTGGCCGATCGGCTACGACGACATCGCGCCGTGGTATTCGCATGTGGAAAAGTTCATCGGCGTGTCCGGCAACCGGGATGGCCTGGACTCGATGCCCGATGGCGAGTTCCAGCCGCCGTTCGATTTCAACTGCGTCGAGAAAGCCTACAGCGAGCGCATCCGCAAGCACTACGGCGATCGCTACGTGGTGCAGGGGCGCTGGGCGCACCTCACCAAACCCGAGCAGATCCACCTGGATCAGGGACGCGGTCCGTGCATGTCGCGCAACATGTGCTGGCGCGGCTGTCCCTACGGCGCCTACTTCAGCTCCAACTCGTCCACGCTGCCGTGGGCGGCCAAGACCGGCAACCTGACCATCCGCCCCGATGCGGTCGTGCACTCGATCATCCACGACGAGCGCAAGGGCCGCGCGGCGGGCGTGCGGGTGGTCGATGCGTATACCCGCGAGATCACCGAGTACCGCGCACGCATCGTGTTCGTGAACGCATCCGCGCTGAACTCCGTACTGATCCTGCTGAACTCGATTTCCGCGCGCTTCCCGCACGGGCTGGGCAACGACAACGGCCTGCTCGGCAAATATGTGGCCTTCCAGAGTTACCGCGCCAACGGTGGTGGCCTGATCGACGGTTTCGAGGACGGCTATTACTACGGACGCCGGCCCTCGGAGTGCATCATCCCCAACTTCCGCAACCTCAAGCGGCACGAGATGGATTTCGTCGGTGGCTACACCACCTTCACCGGCGCCTTCCGCGAGCGTGGCGCGCCCGCGCCCGGCCGCATGGGCGGCGCGTTCAAGGACGCGCAGGCGCGGCCGGGCCAGTGGAAGGTCTACATGTACATGCAGGGCGAGACCGTTCCCAAGGAAAGCAACCACGTCCGCCTGCACGACACGCTCAAGGACTCGTGGGGCGTGCCGCAACTGGTGACGTCGGTGGAGTACGACGACAACGACGAAAAGATGGTCCGCGACTGGCGCGAGCAGGCGAAAGAAATGATGGAAGTCGCCGGTTGCCGCGACATCGAAACCGCGGACACCCAGTGGTATCCCGGACGCGACATCCACGAGATGGGCGGCTGCCGGATGGGACGCGATCCGGCCAACTCGATGCTCAACCAATGGAACCAGCTGCACGCGTGCCCGAATGTCTTCGTCACCGACGGCGCCTGCATGACATCCACCGGCAACCAGTCGCCGTCGCTGCTCTACATGGCTCTGACCGCGCGCGCGGTGAACCGCGCCGTCGAGGAACTGGGGAGGCAGAACCTGTGAGCGATGCCAGGTGCAGAATCACCCGCCGCGAGGCGCTGAAGACGGCACTGGCCGGCAGCGCGCTGGCTGCGACCGGGCTGCTGGGAGTGGGCGTGCCCGGCGGTGCCGAGGCCGCCGCGGTGATGCCGAACGACGATCAGGCGTTACTGGAAGACATCGCGGATACGCTGCTGCCGACAACCGCTGCGTCTCCCGGCGCCAAGGCCGCCGGCGTCGGCGCGATGATGGTGCTGATGCTGGCCGACTGTGAAAGCCTGGAGACGCAGCAGCGCGTCGCCACGGGTTTGCAGGAGCTCCGCGTCGCCTGCCGCGAGCGCGGTGGCAGCTTCGCCTCGTTGCCGGCAGCCGAGCGCGAACAACTGCTCACGGAACTGGATGCGACGGCACAGAAGGCTGGCGAAGAACACTGGTTCACTCGCGTGCGCGCCCTCGCGTTGCAGACCTACTTCAACTCCGAGGTTGGCCTCACCCAGGCCCTGCGCTACATCCCGGTACCCGGACGCTACGACGGCTGCGTGCCGCTGGAGCCGGGGCAGCCGGCGTGGGCGTGACGAAGATTTCTTGCGGATAGCGGCGCGACCATCCGAGGGCTAGTGGGTGGGATAGGGATCCCCGGGACCGTTGGGAAAACGATCCGCGATCAGGTTCAGTTCCACGCCGTGTTCGAGCCATGCCTTGAGGCCCGCCAGCGTCCAGGTGAATCCCTGCGTGGCGTTGGTCGCATGTTCCAGCAGTTCCTCGCTGGTTCCGGTCCAGCCGGATTCCGCGATGCTGACGAAGGTAGCGTCCGGCCCCATGGGCACAAAGTCCCATTCCACGTTCGTACGTCCGGTGTAACCGTCCCACTCGATGACGATGCGTTGTTCGGGCTCGACGACCTTCGGCACGACGCGGGTCGAGGCTTCGTACATTTCCCACTCCCAGGTCACCGGCGTGCCCGCTACCAGCGGGCCGCTGCTCTTGGTGAACCAGAACCGCGTAGTGATGCGGGGATCGATGAAGGCGGCGAATACTTCCGCGACGGGTTTGCGGATGAGCATGCCGGTTCTGGCTACGGGCTTTCCGCCTGAGGGTGACTTGTCCATGAGGCCTCCTGGTCGTTGGAGAGCAGGCTATCCACGGCCATGTGAAGCGAAGGTTTCGACGACGCAAAGCCGGTTTGACGACGCGGAGCGCGCCAGTCCGGACGATGTGCTGATCGCGCTACACCCACACATCATTCCGCGCGGTATACGCGCCCCCGGCATCCCCCGTGTTGAGTACGCCACGCGGCTCCACCAGCATGATGCAGCACTCCTGGGGAGCCACCGGCCGATGTTCGACGCCCTTGGGAACGACATACATCTCTCCGGCGGCGAGCGGCACGGCCTTGTCCCGGAACTCGAGCGTCATTTCACCGTCCAGGACGATGAACACTTCATCCGTGTCCGCGTGGGCGTGCCAGACGAACTCGCCCTGCACCTTGGCAAGCTTGAACTGGTAGTCGTTCATTTCGGCGATGACGCGGGGCGACCAGTGGTCCGAGAACCGGGCCAGCTTGTCCCGCAGATTGATCGCGGTGTTTGACATGCGCATTTGCTCCTGGGAGGCCGGGTCGGGCATCAATCTAGCGCAGGATTGCTACGGCACCTTGAAACCTTGAGTCGCGAAGGGGGCGCTCGTTCACGCGGTTTCGAACACTCCGCTCGCCCAGTCAATGAACGCCCGCAGCCGCGGCGACGGCAGGCGGGTGCGCGCGTAGACGATGTTGACCGGGCTGGGCAGCGGCGGAAACCGTTCGAGCAGCGGCACCAGCGCACCGGCGGCGAAGTAGCCGTCCAGCCGGTAGCGCGGGGCCTGGATGATGCCGAAACCGGCGAGGGCCGCGCCCACGTAGGATTCGGCGCCGCTGACCCGCACGCGGGTGGGCAAGGGGAAGTGGCGGACCCGCCCGTCCTGCTGGAACTCCAGCGGCAGCAGTGCGCCGATGGCGGTCGAGTTGAAGCCGACCATCACGTGGCCGTCGGCTTGCAGCGCCTCCACATCAGTCGGTACGCCATACCGCCCGCAATAGGCCGGCGAGGCGGCGGTGGCCTCGGGCAGCAGGGTCAGGCGGCGGGCGACGAGATCGCTGTCGCGCAGCTCACCCACGCGGACCGCGCAGTCGACGCCTTCGCGCACCAGGTCCACGTAGCGGTCGCCTTCGCTGACGTCCAGTTCGATGTCGGGATAGGTCTCCAGGAATGCCGGAAGCCGCGGAAACAGCAGGTGGCGGGCGAGGGTGCCGTGCACCTCGATGCGCAGCGGCCCTTTCGGGCGCGTATCGCGGAAGGCGCCTTCGGCATCCTCCATGTCGGCGATCAGGCGCAGGCAGCGGGCGTAGAAGATCTCCCCTTCCAGGGTGAGGCTGACCTGGCGGGTGGTCCGTTGCAGCAGGCGCACGCCCAGGCGCGACTCCAGCGCCTTGATGGCGTCGGTGACGGTGGCGCGGGGCAGCGCCAGATCCTCTGCCGCCCGGGTGAAGCTGCGGCGTTCCACGATCCTGACGAAGACCCGCAGGGCGTCGAAGCGGTCCATTGTCCGGATTCCCGAATAGTGTTGGCGGATATTGCCAGATTATCCGGAAGAACTCCGCCAATAAGGTATCTCCACCGTCAATCCGGCGGTTCAACGAGCCCCCTTCATGAACACGCAAACCTCCCGTCCGGTCGCCATCGTCACCGGCGGCTCCCGCGGCATCGGTGCCGCCATTTCCGAACGCCTGGCCGCCAACGGCCACGCGGTGGTCATCAACTATGCCGGCCGGCGCGATGATGCCGAGGCGCTGGCAAGCCGTCTCGTCGCCGGAGGCGCGGAGGCCATCGCGTTGCAGGCCAACGTCAGCGATCCGGTCGCGATGCGGCGGCTGTTCGACGCGGCCGAGGCCCGCTACGGCGGCGTCGATGCGCTGATCAACAACGCCGGCATCCTGGAACAGGCGCCGGTTGCCCAGGTCGACGATGCCGCGTTCGATCGGCTGATCGCCATCAACCTCAAGGGCAGCTTCAACGGCATGCGTGAAGCGGCGCGCCGCCTGCGCGACGGTGGCCGCATCGTCAACCTGTCCACCAGCCTGGTCGGCACCAAGCTGGAAACCTATGGCGTATACGCCGCGACCAAGGCGGCGGTGGAAACCATGACGGCGATCCTGTCCAAGGAACTGCGCGGGCGTGCGATCACGGTCAATGCCGTCGCGCCGGGCCCGACCGCCACCGATCTGTTCCTGGAAGGCAAGTCGCCGGAACTCATCGAACGCCTGTCGAAGATGAATCCGCTCGAACGCCTGGGCACGCCGGCGGATATCGCCGCGGTCGTGGCCTTCCTCGCCGGCCCGCAGGGCGGCTGGATCAACGGCCAGGTCATCCGCGCCAACGGCGGCATGGTCTGACCCCTTCCCCCTCCGGAGACTTCGCAATGAACAAGATCATCCTGGTGACCGGCGCTTCGTCCGGTTTTGGCGCCCTGACCGCCCGTCATCTGGCGGACCGGGGACACACGGTGTACGCCAGCATGCGCGACACCGCCGGGCGCAACGCGCCGCAGGTGCAAGCGGCTGCGCGTTACGCACAAGAGAAGGGCGTGGACCTGCGCACGCTGGAACTGGACGTGCAGTCCGATGCCTCGGCCGACGCCGCCGTGAGCGCGATCCTGGCCGATGCCGGTCGCCTCGACGGGGTGGTGCACAACGCCGGCCACATGGTGTTCGGACCGGCCGAAGCGTTCTCGCCCGAGCAATACCTGCAACTCTATGACGTCAACGTGGTAGGGACGCAGCGGGTCAACCGCGCGGCGCTGCCGCACCTGCGCGCGCAGGGCAGGGGATGGCTGGTGTGGGTGGGTTCCAGCAGCACGCGCGGCGGCACGCCGCCGTACCTGGCGCCGTACTTCGCCGCCAAGGCGGCGATGGATTCGTTGGCGGTGTCGTACTCGACCGAGCTGTCCCGCTGGGGCATCGAGACCACCATCGTGGTGCCCGGTGCCTACACCGCCGGTACCAACCACTTCGCCCATTCCGGCAAGCCCGCCGATGCGGCGCGCGCGGCCGAGTACGACACCGGTCCCTACGCCGGCATGCCCGAGCGGATCCTGGAAGGATTGAAGGCGCAGGAACCCGCCGATGCCAACGTGGACGACGTGGCGGCCGCCATCGCCCGCGTGGTCGATCTGCCGCACGGGCAACGTCCCTTCCGCGTGCACGTGGATCCCTCGCAGGACGGCGCGGAGACGGTCAACGCGGTCGGCGACCGCGTGCGCCGCGAGATGTACCGCAACCTCGGCATGGAGGATCTGCTGAAGCCGGTATTGCGTTGAGCGAATCCGTTGGAACGACTTCGCGGAACGTCCGAAGCCGCAAGACGCGAATTCGGCTCGGGCCGGGCATTGCCCGGCCCGATGCCGTGCGGGGAACGAACGCGATCCGTCGGCGGCGATGCCCGAGGCCGCCCCATGGGCAGGACGCTAGTCGGGCAGCAGAGCAATCCTGAAGTTGCCCGTGAAGCTGCCTGCAAGCAGATCCTCCACCAGGGTCCGGGCGGCGCTCAGATCTTTCGATCTGAATTCGATGTCGTTCCCGCTGTCTCCCAGCCACGCGCCGAGTTTCCTGTCGGCGAGCGCGGCGGTCAGTTGGTCGAAGATCGGCTGGAAGTCGTAGCCCGGAGGACTGCCTTCCGGTACCGCAAGTTCGATGGTGAGGCTTCCCGATGTCTTCCCTTCCGAGTGAAGGGAGTAGGCATGGAAGAGCGCCCATTGCTCCTTCGTGGCGGTCGGGAAGGGATGCGCCCGGGGAAGCGGGATCGATGCGTGGAGGGAGCCGAGCGCGGATCGCGACGCGTGATCGGGGATTCCGTGATCGCATATCGCCAGCAGGCCCAGCAGGCCGGCCCCATAGAGCCGCCAGCCGATGTCGGCGTCGCTGGCTTCCAGCACGGACGTCGCGTCGAAACGAACCGTGACGCGGGCGGAACCCCGACGCTCCGATGGCGCTTCCGCCACTTCCTCCCGATCCGATGCCAGCAAGGTCAGGTGAACCTCGCGCAGTTTCGGCATCGCGTGCAGGAAGCCGCTCTCCAGCGCGGCGATGAACAGTGGGCACTCCGCGCTGTCGACGCGATTCAGCCTGTCGATGACCCGTCCGCTTCGTATCGTCGGAAAGTCCAGCTGGGGAGCCATGTAAAGATTGAATCTGCGGATCGGTTTCATGTCGCGGATCTGTTTGGATGGACGATGTCGTGATGCCGGGTGACGAACCGGGCCGGGCCGTCGGACGACTTCGGATACGCGCCGTGTCAGACCCCGAGCAAGGCGCCGGAAAGCTACTGGGCGATGCCGCTCGCGACCAGCCCGAACGTACCTGCGAGATTCAACAGGACCGTCAGCCAGAAAATGCGCTGGAATGAATCCTTCGCGGTCTTGTGCCGGAATTGTTGCTGCGCGACCAGCCCGCCCGGCCAACCGAAAAGAAGATCGACGAAATGAAGGGTCGCCTCCGGAGTCCGGCGAGCTTCCTTTTCCGCGGCCGCCTTGTCGAGGCAATACAGCACATAGGAAACCAGACTGGCGGCCAGATACGCTAGCGAAACCGCGACGGGGACTTTGCCGAAAAGAGTGAAAATCGCCACCAGCAGGAAGAACGCCAGGGCAATGCCCATGCGTGGAATGCGTCGGTATTTTGCGGGGGCTTCAATCTTCTGGCCGGCAAAGCGGATGGTCTTTGCGTTCAACCGGCCTCTGGCGTCTTTCCTGGTCTCGTACGAGATCAGATCACCGACCACCGGCAGTCGCGAGCCCCGCTGGAATTCGCTGACGTGAACGAAGGCGCGGTCACCGCCTCCATGGGGGACGACAAAGCCGAAGCCCCGTTCGCCGTTCCAGTCGGTGATGCGTCCTGCGAACCTCATGGAAGTGCTCCGGCCATGCGATTTGTCCGTGGGCGCCGGTGGGCGCGCCATCCCCTGATGCGGGCGATCCTATGTTTCCGGTGGCTGGCTCACAAGCCGCGCGGGCGCCGGTCCATCGAGCCGGGGAAGAGGCACGGGCGGGCGACGGGAAAGTGGGGAACCGATACGCGTTCCGGATCGGAAGCCACGCCCTGACGCGTTACCATGCGGAACTCCCCACGTCGCGTACTGTCGATCTCCCCCATGATGGCCCGCATCCCCCACGCACCCCTGGCGGCATGAGCAACGCCTCGAATCGCGTGGAGACCTGGGTAGCCGATCCCAGGGTCGAACGCTCGCAATCCTGGATCGCCGCGCTGTTCAGCGCGCTGCTGCATCTGCTGATGCTGCTCATCCTGCTGTATTCCTCCAAGCCCACGGTGACGGCGCCGCAGAGCGCGGCAGGCGGCAGCCGGGTCCGGGTCGATTACATCGGCGAGCCCAGCCAGTCCGATCAGCCCGTGGAGGCGCCGCCCAGTCCGCCGCCTTCGCGGCCACCCGAACCCATCCCGCCGCCGCCCGCGGCGTCGCGCATCCCGTCCAGGCTGGTCGATCGGGCCGACGATCCGGTGCCGCCCGAAGCGCAGATGCCGTCCGACAGTCGCGATGCGCGGCGTAGCCCCAGCACGGTCCCGCGCCAGAGCCAATCGCAACCACAACCGCCCAGCAGGCCCTCGTCGGCACGCCGCCGTCCCGAGACCTGGACGGGACGGCCGCCGGGCCTGCTCGCGGAAGACGCCGCGCCGGAGAACGCCGGGCTGACCAACAGCCCCGCCGTCCGCAACGGGCGCGGACGCGACATGATGGCCAATGGACCCAGCATGGAGCTGGGGGGGTATCTGGTCTATTACGACGTGCGGAGCGAAGTCCAGTTGCGCGCCTGGGCCGACCAGGGCATGAAGGAACTGTTCCTGCCGCTGCCGGGAACGCGCTACTACATGGTCTGCCCGCTGGAGATCGCGCTGAAGCGCGGCTCGGGCAAATGCCGCGCGCTGGATCCGGACGCGCCGGAAATGAAAGCCGTCGGCGACGCCCGCCAGGCCGTCAACATGCTGCGGGTCTACAAGCAGGGCGAACTGGTCTGGAACGGACCGGGGCCATATCGGTGAGGTTCGGGACGTGGCCATGGGTCACGTCCCGGAGATCTGCGGAGCATCATGTTGTCGACGCGGCACGGAAGCAGGGAGCGGACTTTTCGCGCCTCCCGCTGAAACGCGAAACGTCAGGACGCCAGTTCGCCCTTCGCCGGCGGTTGTGGCGGCACCGGATCGATGTGCCTGGCCATGTGCACCACCAGTCCCGCATGTATGCCCAGCCAGATGCCAACGCCCCGGATGATGCCGAATGTGGTCCAGTCGTACACGTCCGAACCATTCAGATAGACATCCGCGCGTTCCAGTTGCCAGCGATCGGCGCGCGGATTTCCCGCGTGGGGCTGGAAGCGGATATAGACCGGGAATTTCTCCAGATTCTCGGTCTCCAGATAGTGCGAGTTGGGATCGTTGAGGTCCGGGTGCTGGACATTCCGGTCGCTGTTGCTGTCGCCGAAGATGTAGGTTCGCGACGCACCTCTTTCGAAATCGTCTTTCGAGGAGTCGATGTAGAACTCGCGACCGCACAGGCCGAGATAGACGTCCCCGTCGGTGCCGGCGCCGCTTTGCTCGCCGGTTTCCAGGTGGAGTTCGATGCGGGTGATCTGTGGCATGACACGCTCCATGTGGCGGTGATGTACACGGGCCGCGCGTACTCGTGGCGGGATGAGGCGGGCCGATGCGCGCGGGAACGGCGGCTATCGCTGCCGTCGCTGGGAAGAACGCGCGGGCACGACGCCCCAGGTCACCGTTCGTCGTCGCGGCCGCCAGCGGGGGCGACCTTCACGCCCGCGAGCCGCAGTATCGGGCCGGTCATCAATGCGCCCAGCAGCGCGCATGGCGTTCCCCACAGCAGCACGGCCACGTAGATCAGGGATGCCCCACCGCCGGCGTAGGGAGCGACACAGTCGGTGTAGTAGGCGAACCACAACCAGGGCGAAAGCAGCAGGCACGCGCCCACCGCGCGCAGCGGATTGGCGGTCAGCAGGGATACCAGCGCGGGAAGCAGCGGGATCAACAGGAAGATGCCCACCGCGCCCAGGTAGTCGAGCAACGAATGGTGGTAGCAGGAAAAACTGTTGAACGCCTGTTGCGCGAGGATGGCGGCGACGGCGGCGAGGCCAAGTGAAAGGGCGAGCTTGCGGGAGATGATCATGAGCCGCCCATCCGCCGGGGATCAAGGCGCCGATGCCGCATCGGCTTTGTCGGCCACCGCTTTCAGAGCGGCGACGGTCTGCTCGTCGGAGAAGCCGCAGTGTCCTTCGCCGGCCGATGGCAGCACCGTGGGCAGCGGCGTCGCACCCGCCTTGGCCGCCAGTTGCGGATAGACGCCTTGCATGCGCGGCACGATGGTCGGATCGCGGTGATTGAACTGGATCACCAGCGGTCGCTTCAGCGCGCCGGTCAATGCCAGTTCATCGGCGAACCTGGTGCTGACCGCCGGAACCGCCGGATAGCGCTTCACGCCGGCATTGAAGGCGGCGTCATCGCCGAATCCGGCGTAGACCGTGTCCTGGTTTCCGACCGGCATGCCGCCGTATCGCCTGGCCATGTCATGAAACACCAGTGCATGCAGGCTGATCACGCCCGGCAGTTCTTCGGGCGTCACTTCCAGCCGGGTGGCCAGTCGTTGTGCCGCCTCCGGCTGCGTTTGCAGCGCCGTCGCGATGCCTTGATGGAGCTGCATCTGGGGAAGCGCGGCCGCCGCCGGCGAGGCGAGGCCGTCCGCCGGCAATCCTTCCGCTTTCGGGAAGAAGTAGTCGAAGGCCACCAGCGTGGTCAGCAGGTCGCTGGCCAGCACGTCACCGGGGAGGGTGGCGCCACACAGCGCAACCCCGCCAGCGTAATGATCAGGCTGCCGTTCCAGGCTGGCGATCGCGATCGCACCACCCATCGAGAAGCCGAGAATCCAGGCGCGCCGGGTGTCCGGATGCCGGGTGATGAAATGCTGGCGCAGGCGTTCGGTATCCGCGACCGCGTCAGCGACCGCCCAGCCCTGCGTGCGGTAACCGCTTTGCGCCACGGCGTAGCCGGCGCCGAGCAATGCGGGCGTGGCCTCGTTCGCGGGCCAGGCGGACGAGCGCGGCGTCCCCACCGGCTCGAATCCATGCGCCAGCATGACCAGTTCGCCGTTCCAGTTGTTCGGAACATCGATGCGCCACGGCGCGCCTTGCAGTTCGCCGGTTTCGGAAATCGGCGAACTGGCGAGCGCGTGCGGTGCGAACAGGGAGATGCCGAGAAGGAGAGCGAGTCTTGCAACTGCGGGCATGGCGTCCATCCTGGATTGGCGGCCCGGCGAACATAACATCGGTCTGGCCGGTTTCACTACACCGCAAATGCGGAAAAGCGTGGCGAATCGTGCCGCCGTGAAAGGGCCGGGCACGTGGACTGAACACCGGATGTTGTAAAAAGGCAGGCCGACCGATGCGAGGAAATGTGCCGATGGAGCGATTCACTGCCGGCTGCCTGTGTGGCGACGTCAGGCTGGTGGCGTCGGGACGTCCCTATCGGGTCGGCATCTGCCATTGCCTGGATTGCCGCAAGCACCACGGCGCGCTGTTCTTTGCGGCGGCGATGTTCCCGCAGGAGGCGGTGACCATCGAGGGCGAAACCCGCGACTACGCCGGGCGGCATTTCTGTCCCCGTTGCGGTTCTTCGGTATTCGCCCGCAGCGGTGACGAAATCGAACTGCACCTGGGCGCGATGGACGCGCCGGACCAGCTGATGCCGACCTATGAGTGCTGGACCGTTCGTCGTGAGGCTTGGCTGCCGGTCTTCCCGACCACGCGGACATACACGCGGGACCGGGAGTCGACGGGCCGGTCGGAGTGATGAATCCCCCGGACGCAGCGATTGGAGGATGTTTCATGGACACCGCGGTGAGACAACTGTTCGAACGTTACGAGCGCCTCTTCGGTCAGGCGCTTGCCGGCGAGGTGGACATGGCGGAGGTCGCCGCCCTGTATGCCTCGGACTTCATCGCCGCATCGCCGGCCGGTGTCAAATCCGGCAGCAACGACGATCAGCTCAGGCAGGTCATGGCGCAGGGATATGCGCATTACCGGGATATCGGTACCCGGTCGATGCGCATCCGGGGCATTCGCATCTCGCCCATCGACGAACATCACTGCGTCGCGCATGTCGCCTGGACGGCCACCTATGCCCGGCATGATCTGGCCGAGACGGCGGTGGACTTCGAGGTCCACTATCTGGTGCAGGTGCTGGACGGCATCGGGAAGGTATTCGGCTGGGTATCCGGCGACGAGCAGGCACTGCTGAAGCAGCGCGGGATCGTTTGAATGGCATCCCGGGGGTGCGGCCGAGCAAGACGGTTCGTCCGCGCCGTTGGCAGAGCGGGCGTGGCGGGATAGCGCCGACAAGAACCACGAACGCGTAGTTGACTCGCGCCGCCTGCCGCCCGAGCATTCCGCGGCGTCCGGTGATTGAGATTGGCTCGATCAGGGACAGGACCATTCGGGGGAGAAGATGGCAAGGATTACCGGAATCGGCGGCGTCTTCCTGAAATGCAAGGGCGACAGCGCCGCGCTGGCCGCCTGGTACGAGAAACACCTGGGCATGCCGCTGGAGTCCTGGGGCGGCGCCGTGCTGCGCTGGCCGGACGACAAGGCCGAGGACGGCGGACTGACGGTGTGGCATCTCGCCCAGCGGGACAGCCAGTGGTTCAGCCCGAGCGAATCGTCCTTCATGATCAATTACCGGGTCGACAACCTGGATGAACTGCTCGTGCAGCTGCGTGCGGCCGAGGTGCGGATCGCCGGCGGTCCGGAATCGCACGAGAACGGCAAGTTCGCCTGGATCATGGATCCCGATGGCAACAAGGTGGAGTTGTGGGAACCCATGCCCTGGGACGAGAAGAACAAGGGGGCCTGACGCACCCGGGATGCCCGGCGTCGTTCCTCCCCGCGCCATGAGTGCCGGCCCCGGGCACCCTCGATTGATGGGCGGGATGTCAGCGGTTCCGGCCCAGGCCATGACGAACCTACTTATTAATTAGTTGACAGCCCTCGCGGCCCATGATTTCATCCGCCAACTAGTTAACAAGTAGGTTCGGCATGGCCAGGCCCGCTTCACCCACGCTGACGAAATCCGAGCAGGCGATTCTGGAGGTGTTGTGGGAGCGGGGCGAGGCTTCGGTCCGCGAGGTCGCGGACGAACTGTCGAAGCAGAAACCCGTGGCTTACACGACGGTGCTGACGATGTTCAACATCCTCGGCAAGAAGAGTTTCGTCAGCCATCGCCAGGAAGGGCGCGCCTTCATCTACCGGGCGGCAATCACCCGGGAAGAGGCCCGCCAGCAGGCGCTGGATCATCTGCTGTCGCAGTTCTTCGAAGGCTCGCCGAACCTGCTGGCGCAGCATCTGCTGCAGGACCACGACATCGGCCGTGAGGAAATCAGGGCACTCCGGAACAAGGTCAACGACGCCCGGGCCAGGGGGCGCAAATGAACATCGTCGAGATGGTGCTGGCTTTCGCGGTCCGGCATCTGCTGTCGAGCATCGTGCTGTTCGGTATTGCAGTGTGGCTGATGCGCCTGCGCACGCTCGGCGCCGAACGCCGATCATGGCTGCTGCTGGCGGTGTTCGCGCTGGCGGTGGCATTGCCGTTCGCTTCGTTCCTTCCCGATTGGGCGACCACGCTGCCGGCGCCGGTCGCCGAGTCCGAGCCGATCGTCGTGCTGCCTGGAGAAGGCGCACGCGTGGATGAAGCGGTATACGAGGCGGGACAGCGTCCCGACATGATGTATCTGGAGATCCCGCGCTCGTTCTCGACGGTGCTGGTGCTGGCGTGGGGGCTCGGTCTGCTGTGGCAGTGGATGCGCCTGTTCGAGGGATGGCGGGAGACGCGTCGCCTGCGTCGCGTCGCGCAGCCCGCGCCCAGGCTGGAAGCGACGCTGGTCGATGTCCTGCCCCGGAACACGCGCATCGGCACCACCGTCGCCGACGGTCCGATGGCGGTCGGATTGTTTCGACCGGCCATTCTGGTTCCGCGCGGTCTGGCGGAAAGCCTGGCGCCGGACGCACTGCGCGATGTGCTGCGCCACGAGATCGCGCATATCCGTCGCGGCGATCTCTGGTCGGCCGCCGCATTGCGCGGCGCGCTGGCGTTGTTCTGGTGGAATCCCTTCCTGCGCGCGATCAACGCGCGCCTGGAACTGGCACGGGAGATGGCCTGCGACGCGCGTGCCGCGCGCGATTGCGACGCGCCGACCGACTATGCCGATTCGCTGCTGGCCAGCGCCGAGGCCATGCTGAATCTGGGCGAGCAGCGCGAATGGCTCGCGGTCGGCATGGTCGCGCAACGCAGCAGTCTTGAACAACGCATCGACGGACTGATCCGGGAGGATGCGAGCATCGGCCCCGCGCGGCGCCGCGGCGCGATGGTGCTGAGCGTCGCCCTGCTGGTTGCCTGCACCGGTCTGGCGGTGGCCGCCGCGCCCCGCCTGGAGATGCCCGGCGAGCGCATCGCCGAACCCGACGCACGGGTCACCGCCTTGCTCGCAGCTGCCCGCGGCGGTGATCGGGAAACGGTGCGCGCGCTCGTCCAGGGCGGCGCCGACGTGAATGCGCGCGTGCTCAACGACGGCACGGCGCTGATCCAGGCGGTACGCTCGCGGGACTTGGGTACCGTCGATGCACTGCTGAAACTCGGGGCGGATCCGAACCGTGCGTCGCTCGGCGAAGGCAATCCGCTGATCGTCGCTTCGCGCCTGGGCGTGCAGCCGATCGTGGAGCACCTGGTAGCTGCCGGTGCCGACGTGAACCGGGTGGTGACCTACGACGAAACGCCGCTCATCAACGCCGCCCGCGCTGGCCATCTGCCGACCGTCCGCTATCTCGTCGGACGGGGCGCCGACGTCAATCTGGGCGTGGAAGCCGATGGCTGGCTGGGACGCTGGCGCACCCCGCTGAACCAGGCCAGCGATCCGGCGGTGCGCGCCTATCTGCTGGAGCGGGGCGCGTCCGCCGGACGCTGAAGAACGCGCGGCTTCCGTGCAGGAGCCGCGCGCGAGGATGGATGCAGAACCTCTCCGCTGTCGCGAAGCCCGTGACGGCACGGGCGGTGCCGTGTCTGAAAGACCCACGCGACGACATCGGTCGCCAAGAGAATCAACGGAGGATTGAACGATGAAAAACAGGAAACTCGCCCGCGTGCTGTCCGCACTGATGCTGACGGGCGTGATGGGCATGGCCGCTGCACAGGCGCCCGCCGACGGCGGCACCGCGTCGCTGGAAGCCGCGCTGGCGCAGGGCCTGCGTCCCAGCCTGCTCAAGGCGGGCGAACCGTTGCCGCGCTGGTCGTTGCAGGAGCGCATGGCGCATTACAAGGTGCCCGGCGTGGCCGTGGCGGTGTTGAGGAACGGTGAAGTGGTCTACGCCGCCGGCTTCGGCGTGCGCGAAGCCGGCACCACGGATGCGGTGGATGCGGACACGCTGTTCTCGGTGGGGTCGGTCAGCAAGGTCGTGGCGGCGGCGACGTCGCTGCAACTGGTCGCGCAGGGCCGGATTGATCTCGACCGCGACGTCAACACGTACATGACGTCGTGGCGCATTCCGGCGGCTCCCGGCATTCGCAATCCCACGGTGACGATGCGCATGCTGCTGTCGCATACCTCCGGGCTGACCGTGCACGGTTTCGAGGATTATCTGCCGGGCGAGAAGCTGCCGACGCTGGTGCAGACCCTCGACGGCAAGCCGCCCGCCAAGAACGATCCGATCCGCCTGGAGCGCGAACCCGGAACGGAGAGCGACTACTCCGGCGGCGGCGTCATGGTCGAGCAGCAGGTCATCGAGGACGTGACCGGTAGCTCGCTGGTCGAGGCGGCGCGGGTGCAGGTCTTCGATCGCATCGGCATGCGCCGCAGCACCTTCGAGAATCCGCTGCCGGCGCGGCGCGGCAACATCGCCAAGGCGCACGACAAGGAAGGTCGGCTGACCGCGTTGCCGCGCGGATGGCAGGCGTTTCCGGAACAGGCCGCCTCGGGCTTGTGGACCAGTGCCAATGAACTGGGCGCGTTCGTCGGCGCGCTGATCAAAAGCTATCAAGGCCGGGGCGATTTCCTGCCGCGGGAGATGGCGATCCGGATGATGACCGAGGTTTCACCCGGCGCGCGCGGGCTGGGCCCGGAACTGTCCGGCGCGGGCACCACCCGCCGGTTCTTCCACAATGGCGACAACGACAGCTACCACGCCGGGTTCGAGGGCTATCTCGATTCGGGCGACGGCTTCGTCATCCTGACCAATGGCAAGAACAGCAAGGGATTGCGCGGTGAAATCCGCAACGCGCTGTCGGATGTGCTGGGGCATGGCGTGAAGCCGCTGATCCGCACGGTCGCACTGGATCCAGGCGCATCCGACCCTGCCGACCATGCCGGTACCTATCGGCTGGATACCGGCGTGCCGATGGACCTGCGGGGCGAGTTGGCGGATCGGTTCGAATTCGATGCGCTGGACGTCAAGCGGACCGAGGGATCCTTCACGGTCGGTCCGGCGGGCGAGCCGGAGGAATTCTCGCCGCTGCTGCCGCTGACGCCGGTGCGCTTCCTGGCCTCGCGCTACGACGTGGAACTGCGCTTCCATCGCGACGCGCACGGGATCGTGCGGGCGCTGAGCGTGGAAACTCCCACCGCCCGCGCGTATTACCGGCGGCAGGCGGCCACGCAGGCACCATGAAAGCGGCGGCGGAGCCGGCCCCGGAAATCGGCGGACGGTGATCGTCCGCCGCGAGTCTGTCCGTCAGGGAATGCGGCTGAAGGTGGTGGTCTGCAGGATCGGGTTGCCTTCCTTGCTGAAGAACGCCTTGGTTTCGGTCAGTGTCTTGCCGTCCCCGGTGACGGTATAGATGCGGGTGGACGAGGGCGTGCCCTTGTACGCCAGTTGCAGCACCAGCACGTTGGGAGCGGGCATCTTCATCGCCGACACGTCGGCCCAGTAGTCGCCGGTGACCGGACCGGGCGTGCCGTCCAGGGGCAGCGTGGCATCCGAGTGCATCGTGCTGCCGTCCGGATTGACGATCTTGACCTGCGTGTTCCATTTGCCGTCGGCCTGGGTGCGGAACTCCAGGGTCACGCTCTTCGGCCGTGCTTCCGGCGGCATCGGCAGGCTGGCGACGTCGATCGCCCATTTTCCGGCCAGCGGAGACGATACCGGCGAGTCGGCGAGGGCGGGCACGGCTTGCAGGGCGACAGCGGCCAGCAGGACAGCGAACATCGTCTTCATGGGAATCTCCATCGAAGGGGAGGGATAAAGTGCGGACGCAGGGAAGCAAGCGTACCGCTGGTCCGTAGGAATGTATTTGGCCGATTGCGAGATTCCGTCCGAGTCGACGGTCGAGCCTGCTTCGGGAAAGCCGGGCAACCGTGTCCAGGCGGCGCGGTGGCCGGAGAATGAAAGCGGCGCAAACAAAAAACGGGAGGCGCCACGCGCCTCCCGCCACGAATTTATATAACGGCCGGGGGCTTGCGGCAAGACCCGGCGCATGCGTCAGCATCGCCGGCCTGTCGAAACGGCAGGACAGCGGAGCAGGGCGATGGCGGATTCGCAAACCTATTACCACGGCACCAAGGCCGACCTGAAAGCGGGTGATTTGATCGCGCCCGGACGCACCTCCAACTACGGTACGCGCCGGCAGTCCCGGTTCGTCTACCTGTCCGCCACCCTGGACGCGGCGATCTGGGGCGCGGAACTGGCGGTGGGAGACGGGCCGGGCAGGATCTATCTCGTAGAGCCGACCGGCCCCATCGAAGACGATCCCAACCTGACCGACAAGCGGTTTCCCGGCAATCCCACCCGTTCGTACCGTTCGGCGCATCCCTTCCGCGTGATCGGCGAGGTTGCGGAATGGGAGGGGCATTCACCGGAGCGGCTGGCGGAAATGCGCGCGCATCTGGATGATCTGCGCCGCCGGGGCATCGAGGCGATCGAGGAGTAAGGCGATGCCGCTCCACGCCGCAACTGCCGCGATGCGCCGTCACGGTGGCGGCGTTGCGGTCACGAGCGCCTGTTTTCCAGCGCCTCGGTCAGTCCCGCCGCCATGCGCTCGGCCAGCGAGCGCTGCAAGGGCACATAGTCGTCCATGTCGGTGTCGCCGGTGAACTCGCCCGACCACAGCAGGCGCCCGTCGCGCTTGTCGATCAGCGTGAGCACCACGACGGTCTGCCGCGGTGTCTGCCGCACGCTGACACGCGCGTGCAGGTCCGCTTCCCGGCTGTCGGTGGCCACGCTGTAGCCGGCGGGCAGCCGATGGCTGATCCGGGCGGTCAGGCTTTCGCGCAGGCCGGCGTTGAACTGCGGGAACAGCACGTATTCGCACAGGCCCTGCACCGGTTCGATGGCGATGCGATGCGGGGGCGGGGAAAGCGCGGCGCGCGCCCACAGCGTGCCGCCCACCGCCAGCGCCAGGGCGAGCAGGCCACCGGCCAATGGCCACCGGGTCGGAGTGCGCGCGGTGGGCGGTGGCAGTGACCCTGCGGCCTCGTCTTCATCGGCCAGCGTCGCGATGAAGCGGTAGCCCGCGCGCGGCCGGGTCTGGATGTAACGCGGGGCTTCGGCGTCGTCTTCCAGCAGGGTGCGGATGCGGCGGATGCAGGTATTGAGGGCGGCATCGCCGCCGGTGCCGGCACGTGGCCAGAACCGTTCGAGCAGTTCCTGGCGGGGAACGATCCGGTCGCGGTGCTCGATCAGGTGGATCAGGACTTCCACCACCTGCGGCGGGGCATCCAGCGGAACGTCGTTGCGGAACGCCTGCAAGGCGGTCGGGTCCAGCCGGACATCATCGAAGCGCAGCATCACGTTCTCCTGGTTCCCGCGGCCGGAAGCCTTGCGGTGACTACATGTCAGCCGATGTCACGACATGTCAGTGGCCGATTCTGCCAGATGGCCCCAGGCTTTTCCGGACCGCTCGGTCAGCCTGGTTCACGGTCGTTGTCGCTGTCGCCTTCCCCATTCTCTGGAGCCTGTTCATGCATTTCCCCATCCGCGTCGCGTGGTGCGTCTTTCTCGTCTGTGCCGGCATGGCCGGTCCGGCTCGTGCCGAGAGGACGGACGTGGAGGTCCGCGTGCTGGCGCGGGGCGCCAAATTCCTCGGTGGCTACACCGCGCCCGTGCGGGTGGTCCTGAGCGACGCCGACACCGGCGAGGTGCTGGTCAGGGGCCAGACCTCGGGCACCACCGGCGACACCCGGGTCATCATGGATGCGGGAAGGAAACCGGGCGGGAAAGTTTCCACCGCCGATTCGGCGCTGTTCCGGACAACCCTCGACCTGGACCGCCCGCGCCGGGTCACCGCGAGCGTGACCGGGCCGCTCGGCCAGCCGCAGGCCATCACGAGCGCGACCAGCATCCAGTGGATCCTGCCGGGCCGGCACCTCACCGCGGGCGATGGCTGGCTGCTGGAACTGCCGGGCCTGATTGTCGATCTGGCCAGCCCGGTCGCCTACCAGTGGATCAAGACCGGCACGAATGTTCCGGTGCGCGTGGGCGTCACCATGCTGTGCGGTTGCACGATTTCCGCGCAGGGGCCGTGGCGCGCGGCCGACACCGAAGTCGAACTCCATGTGACGGTCGATGGTGGAACGCCGCGCCGCTATCCGCTCCGGTTCGATCCCGGCAGTGGCCTGTTCGGCGCGGACATTTCCGTCGAGCAGTCCGGGCTGCATGAGCTGGAGGTGCGCGCCTGGATGGGGCCGAGCAACAATGCGGGCGTGGCGCGCACCGCCTTCTTCGTCCGGTGAGCGCCGGGCCTGAGCGGATGGATGGCAACGCAAGCGGGAAACTGCCGCTCCCCCGCTTGCGGGGGAGGTTGGGTGGGAGCCCGGCAACAGGAGCGACGGAATGAAGTGTAAAAGGTTGGTGGCGGTGCTGATCGTATTGGTTGCCGTGCTGCCGTACGCCGCCTTCGCGCGCGACGACGACGCGCCATCCCGCTCACTGGAACGGCAAATGACGCTCAACCGCGAGCGCTATGGCATCGTCGGCCAGGCATTGCTGGTCGCGCGTGATGGCGAGGTGGTGTTCCAGGGCGTGGATGGCGAGGCGGACATGGAAACGCATCGATGGGTCGCGAGTGGCGACGTCTTTCCCGTGTATTCGCTCGCCAAGCTGTTCACCAGTACGTTGATCATGCAACTGGTCGAGACAGGGCAGGTGGATCCGGATGCGCCGGCGAGCGACTACCTGCCCGGACTGCCGATGGCCTGGCGGACGATTGCCGTGCGCGATTTCCTCGATCACACCTCCGGCGTGCCGGAATACTTCGACAACCGGAACGGTGCGGGCGCGGCGGCGGACACGGTGTTCGCCCCGGATTTGGCGGACGTGTTCACGTCGCTGGCGGACAGGCCGATGCAGTTCGCTTCCGGCACCGACACGCGCTACACGCAGACCAACTATCTGGTGCTGGCCGCGCTGCTGGAAGCCCGCTACCGGATGCCGTATCCGCGGATCATGGAGAAACGCATCCTGCGCAGGCTCGGCATGCGCCATGCATGGCTGGGTCCGACCGGGTTGCCCCGTCGGGGCGTGGTGAACAGCTACATCGGCAAGGAAGGTCGACTGCGGCAGGAACGGGATCTGGCCTGGCCCGCCTATGCCTACGGCCACGCCGGCCTGTATCTGACGCTGGACGATCTGGGTCGGTTCCTGCGGGCGATGACCTCGGGTGAACTGGTGGGCAAGGCGACCCTGCGCCGCCTCTGGCAGCCGCGCACGCTGTCCGGCGGAAAGCGCAGCGGGTTCGCCGCCGGCTGGGAGTACGGCGAGAGTGACGGATACCGCCAGGTCGGCCACGACGGCGGCACCCGCGTCCGTGTCCGTATCGTGTTCAAGGATTCGCTGGACGAAGACGTCCATGTCTTCGCCTATCTGACCAATGGCAGTGCCCGCAATGTCTGGTCGCGAGTCCTGATCGACAGCGCGATGGCGACGGCGGCGCCGGACCGGTTCCCGGCGGAGGCGTTGTCGGAAACACTGGTGGCCTACGCCTTGCAGGCTCCCTTCGAAGGCGACGCGCAGGCGCAGGCGCGGACGGTTCGCGCGCACAGCGTCCTCGACGCCACCGAACTGGAACGGGTCGTCAACAGCACCGGCTACGCCGTGCGCGAGAACCTGGGCGTGGACGCGGCATTGCGCGTGTTCGAACTGAATACCGTCCTGTTTCCCGCGTCCGCCAACGTCTGGGACAGCCTGGCGGAAGCCCACGCAGCCAAGGGCGACGCGGACAAGGCGAGCGCGCTGCGCGACAAGGCGCGGCAACTCGCGGTGCCGGCGGGTGAGCGCCCACCGCGATAGCGCGGAGCCAGGGAGCGCAAGTCGTGCCGGGATGCAGGTTATTTCCTGAAGATGAACGAATTCGGCTAACGTGGTAGCCCGCGTCGTCGGTTCTTGTCTTGACCGAGGAGAACACGGTGGCAACACGGAGTGCGGCATTGCAGGACGTCCCACGGATGGTCGAACTTTCCGACACCGTTTCAGGCGCGCACGACGAGCCCACACGTTCGGCGCTGCGGGGGGCGGGAGCGCATGTGGCATTGGAGTGCTATGTTCATTCCATTTCTTAGGACAATCATTGAACCGTTGTCGTCAGGGGACCGGTGTGGCCATGGGGAGGAAAATGTTGAAATCAACCATGTTGGCGCTGACAACCGCGCTTATTCTTGCGGGCTGCGGCTGGAACGGTTTCGGATCGCCCGATCCTTATGCACTGTTGCCGGGGAAATGGGGATGGGAAGGATCCGATGACTGCAAGGACTCACCCGAGGTCATCAGTTTTAGCGGAGACAGGAAGCGCATGTTCATCGCGCTTTCGCCTGTCAAGGAAGACGGCGGCCGCGAGCCCAGGAGGCTGGCTGAGTACAGGATTCTGCGGGAAATTCCGGCCGGACTCGAAATGTCGCTGAAGGGAGAAACGCGTACCAATGATGCCGGCCAGCCGGTGACCTGGACGCTCGTTCTGCTCAGCCAAGACAAATACTGCTGGCAGCGAAGTGACTGGGGGTCCGGCTGCACGAAGCCGCTGCAGCGTTGCGCGATCAAGGGTTGAGCGGGTGCCACACTATGCGAGCGGAGGCGTTGTCGGAAACACTGGTGGCGTACGCCTTGCAGGCTCCCGTCGAAGGCGACGCGCAGGCGCAGGCGCGGACGATTCGCGCGAACAGCGCCCTCGACGCCACCGAACTGGAACGGGTCGTCAACAGCACGGGCTATGCCGTGCGCGAGAACCTGGGCGTGGACGCGGCATTGCGCGTGTTCGAACTGAATACCGTCCTGTTTCCCGCGTCCGCCAACGTCTGGGACAGCCTGGCGGAAGCCCACGCAGCCAAGGGTGACGTGGACAAGGCGAGCGCGCTGCGCGACAAGGCGCGGCAACTCGCGGCGCCGACGGGTGAGCGCCCACCGCGATAACGCGGAGATGCACGTTCCTTCCAGAAGACGAACGAACTCGGCTGACGTAGTATTCCGCATCGTCGGCTCTTGTCCTGATCGAGGAGAACACGATGGCAATACGGAATGCGGGACTGCCGTACATCCCACGGATGGTCGGACTATCCGTGGCGAAACGCGCCAGCTACGAGGCGCACTCGCCGGTGTTCTGGCGCAAGTCGTGATATTCGTTGCTGAAACGGAAGAACGCTGCCTGTTCGTTTTCGCCAGCGAGGCGGAAGCCGTCGCGCGGTGCGAAGGACTCGATGTGGAAGCCGCCATCTGGTTATTCTGGGATGCTGATGGGGCGCCGCTTGAGCCCGAGTTCATTGTGCCGAACGTGCGGGGATTGTTCCAGGTCGGAAATGGCAGCTATCACCTGATCAGGGCGTCGCCGGACCATCATGCGGATCTTGCCGAGGCACTGGACGAGATCGCGCTCATGGAGCCGAATCCGTTTTTCTCTTCTCTGGAAGAAGTGCGTTCGCATATCGTGGCCGGTGGAGGGACAGGCGGCAGCGTGGGTTGGTAGGCCACGGAGGACGCCGCCCCTTCGACGTGACGGAAGGACATCACTGATATCCCCGCACAGCCCGATGCACGCCAGGCACCCTTGGCGGCAGCAGGAGCAAGGGAAGGAATGACGGGCAGCATTACGCTTGCGCCTGAAGGGACCCGGATAGCGTCGCTTCCCCGTGGACCTTAATGACAGCGGCGCTCCACACGATTGCCGGCACCCCCTCTTGACCCCGGCATCACGAGGATCGATTTTTAGTGGCGAGGACGGGGGGAGAGAAGGACACCGGCGACGACATGGCCTACCTGATCATGCTGCTGTACGTCGCGGCACATGCCTGCGCGATCGGTCTGTCGGCCGCGGCGCCGATGGCGTCATTTCCCTTTCTGGTGGCCGCGCCGGCGATCGCGGCGGCGAGTTGCGCGGCGCGGATGTGGCGAACGCGCCTATGGGACCAGAACTGGGCGGCCGCCGGGTTCGCCATGCTGCTGTGGGCGTCGGGCATGTTCATGGCGATGTGGCAGGTCCGCACCGGCAGCCCGGCCGCCGGCACCGCGAGCCTGCTGCTGTACGTGCTCTACGGAGTCCCGCTGACGTTCGCGATTGCCAGCGTCGGCAGGGAAGCCGGGTACCTGCGGCTGATCGATGCGGTGCTGGCGCTCGCGCTGGGCGTGCTGTACGCGATGCGCACGGCGGCGCTGGCGGCGGATCAGGACATCGGCAGCGCCGGTTTCCTGGACCTGCGGATGATGTTGGACCTGGAAAACCTGTTCATCGCCGTATTCGCGGTGACCCGGCTGGCGACCGCCACCGCGTCCCGCACTCGCGCGTTCTTCCGCGCGCTGTCGTGTTTCGCGGTCGCCTACCTGTTGGTCGCCGTGGCGATCAACCACTTCTTCGCCGATATCGATTTCGGTCACGGGGTCGACCTGATCATCCCGCTTCCCTTCCTGTGGCTGGCGGTGCTGGCGTGGAAGGTTCCGGCGGAGGAACCGGTCCGCGCCTATCCGCCGCGCCGCAGCCATCTGGCGCGGGCCGGCAGCCACCTGTTCCTGCCGCTGACACTGATGTTGATTTCCGCACTGGTGGTGCAGGCGCAGCCCCTGCTGGGCACTGTGGGCTTCGTGCTGGCGACGCTGGGGGCCGGCGTCCGCGGCGTTCTCCTGCAAATCCAGACCTACGAGGAACGCGACTACTTCGACGCGCTCTCGCGCATCGACGCACTGACCCGGATTCCCAATCGCCGCCATTTCGAGGAAACCATGGAGCGCGAGTGGCGACGTTCGATGCGCTCTGGCGATTCGCTGGCGCTGCTGCTGATCGACATCGACCATTTCAAGCAGATCAACGACACGTACGGGCATCCGGAGGGTGACCGCATCCTCCAGGCCGTCGCGCATGCGCTGGCGGGCTGCGCCTCGCGGTCCTCGGATACGGTGGCGCGCTACGGCGGCGAGGAGTTCGCCGCACTGCTGCCGTCGATCAGCCGGGCGGGCGCGCTGAAGGTCGCCACCGCCATGCGCGAGGCCATCGAACAACTGGCGCTGCCGTCCCCCACGGCGGAAGGACGGGTCACGGTGAGCATCGGCGTGGGATTCATCGCGGCGGTGCAGGGTGGGCGCGCGCACGAAGTGCTGACCGAGGCGGACGAGGCGCTCTACCAGGCCAAGGCCGAGGGACGGAACCGGGTGCGGGAGCGGGGAGCGCGGTAACGGACGCGCAAGCCGGAAATCAGTTCAGCGGCCGCAACAACAGCAGCAGGCACAGCGCGCCCATGAACACCGCCATCACCGCATCCAGCACGCGCCAGGCGACCGGATTGCGGAACACCGGCAGCAACAGGCGCGCGCCGTAGCCGAGCGTGGAGAACCACGCCACACTGGCGAGGCAGGCGCCCACCGCGAACGCGATCCGCGCCGAACCCGCATAACGGGTGGACAGGCTGCCCAGCAACACCATCGTGTCCAGGTAGACGTGCGGATTGAGGAAGGTGAAAGCCAGGCAGGCAAGCCATACGCGGCGCCCGTTGGTTTCCGCGCCGGTCGAAGGTGCCAGCGCGCCCGTGCCACGCCAGGCCCGGCGCGCCGCCAGCCATCCATAGGCGCCCAGGAATGCCGCGCCGCCGTAGCGGAGCGCTTCCAGCAGCGCAGGCCACTGCCGCACCAGTGCGCCGATGCCGGCCACGCCGCAGGCGATGAGCAGGATGTCGCCGAACATGCAGGTCAGCACGACCAGGCCGACGTGCCGGCGTTGCAGACCCTGGCGCAGCACGAAGGCGTTCTGCGCACCGATGGCGATGATCAGGCCGGCACCGGCGACGAAACCGGCGGAGGCGGCGGCAAACAGCATGGCGGTATTCCAGCGGGCGGGGACGGCAGCCTGTCGTGCCTGTCGAATTAAGGCAAACTGTTTTTGCTTTAGTCTATGAAGCAAATCTAATCGATGGTTTGCCGCCCCATGGACCTCATCCACCCCCAACTGGCCGCCTTCGCCGCCGTGCTGGAAGAAGGCAGCTTCGAAGCCGCGGCACGCCGCCTCTCGATCACGCCTTCGGCCATCTCGCAGCGGATCAAGGCGCTGGAGGACCGCCTCGGCCAGGTCATCGTCGTGCGCCAGGCGCCATGCCGGCCCACGCCCGCCGGGGAAAAACTGCTGCGCCGCGTGCGGCCGATGCAGGCGCTGGAAGCCGAGGCGCTGGCGGACTTCCTGCCCGAGACCAGCGTCGCGCCGGGCACGCGCTCGATCGCCATCGCGGTGAACGACGACTCGCTGGAAACCTGGTTCATCGCCGCACTGGCCCGCCTGCACGAGCGGCACGGTTACCTGTTCGATGTGCGCGTGGACGACCAGGATCACACCCTGGACCTGCTGCGCGACGGCACCGTGCTGGGCGCCGTCACCGCCGAGGCGCGCGCGCTGCAAGGCTGCAACGTGCATCCGTTGGGCACCATGCGCTACTGCGCGATTGCCTCGCCAGGCTTTGCCGCGCGGCATTTTCCGTCGGGCGTGGACGCCGCCTCGCTCGCGCAGGCGCCGATGGTGGTCTACAACCGCAAGGACGAACTGCAGGCGCGCTTCGTCCGCCGCATCACCCGCGCGCGCATCGCGCCGCCCACGCACTATCTCCCCACCTCCACGGGCTTCGTGGACGCCGCCGCGCTCGGCCTGGGCTGGTGCCTGGCGCCGGCCTCCATGGCCGCGCCCGCGTTGAAGGCGAAGGCGATCGTCAACATAGATCCGTCACGCTGGATCAACGTACCCCTGTACTGGCAGCACGCGGCGGTGCGATCCACCACGCTCAGGCAGATCAGCGATGTCCTGCGCGAAGTGGCGGCGGAAACACTGCGTTGCTGACGAAGCGGATCGAGAAGGACAAAGCCGTCGCTATACTGCGTGCCCGATGAACCGGGCGCGGCAAATATTCGCCGCCGCCCACCTCTCCCGAAGGAACCCGCGACATGCTGAAGATCTGGGGCCGCATCAATTCCTCCAACGTCCGCAAGGTGTTGTGGGCAGCGCAGGAACTGGGCCTGGCCTACGAATCCATCAACGCCGGCGGCGCGTTCGGCGTGGTGGATGGCCCGGAATACCGCCGCAAGAATCCCAACGGACGGGTGCCGATGATCGAGGATGGCGATTTCATCCTCTGGGAATCCAACGCCATCGTCCGTTACCTGATGGCGCGCTACGGCATCGGCGATCTGCACGCCGCCGATCCGATGGCGCGGGCGAGTGCGGACAAGTGGATGGACTGGACCACCTCCACCTTCGCCGGACCGTTCCGCACCGTGTTCTGGGGCGTCCTGCGCACCCCGCCCGAGCAGCAGGATTGGGAGGCCATCCAGGCCGCCATCCGCGAAATCGACGAACTGCTGCGGATTCCGGAACAGGCGCTGGCCGGACAGCCGTATCTTTCCGGCGAGCGCTTCGGCATGGGCGACATCCCGCTGGGAAGCTTCATCTATGCCTGGTTCGAGATCCCGATCGAACGCACACCCACGCCGCACCTCTCGGCCTGGTATGAGCGCCTGAAGGCGCGTCCGGCCTATCGGTCCGCGGTGATGACGGCGTTGACCTGAGTTTCGCTTTGGCGCACGACATGTAGCGCCGGGCTTCCCGGCGTTTGCGTGTGGCCGGGCATCGTGTCCAGCGGAGCAAGCTCCGCTCTACGGGTGTCGTGTTGCCCCCCATCCACCCTTCGGGCGCCTTCCCCCGCAGGCGGGGAAGGGATCGGGAGGGCGTGCTTGGCGGAACGGATGGCAGCCGCGATGATGGCGGCTGGAAATGAAGTGAAGCCTTGATGATTACGTCCACCCTTACCGAAGCACTGTCCCAACTGTTCGACCATCACGGCGTCGCCCATGTGGTGGAGGGGGACTGGATTGCGCCGAACGGCGAGTTGCCGGCGATGCGCGCGGTCTGGCAGCCGGGCGAGGCGACCGGGCGGCTGGATGTGCACGTGGTGCTGCCGGACAAAACCATCGTCGAGGAGAACTTCGCCGGTATCGGCGAGGGCGAGGACGGGTTGAACGATGGACTGGCGAACTTCGGCCGGAACTCGTTCCATGTGTTCCTGTCGGCGCTGTGGGGCCATCGTGAGCCGGATCAGGTGACGGTGGAAAGCTGGGAGGTGAACGGGCAGACCTACGACGCGCATATCGGCAACTACGGCACCCGTGGTTCGTCAGGGGCGCAGCCGCGGATTCCGGAGGATCTGTTCGCCCGCCTGGAAGCGGCGATCAAGGCCGAGCCGCTGGTGCCGGGCATGCACTGGTTCCGCTTCTTCTTTTGCAATCTCAACGGCGCGTTCACCTGCGAGGTGCTGCGCGACAACGAGCCGTGGGAAGCCGGACTGCGCAGTCTGGAATCGGCCGGTTGGGACGCGACCGAGGGTTATTACAGCGTGCGCCTGTTCCTGATGCTGCGCCCGGCGTGAACCGGGCTTGATGCGGGAACGCGATCGGCGTCAGGCGTTCACGGCAAGCCGGTCTGTTCGGGAATCGCGGAGGAAGCCTGCGTCGCCTGGCGCAAAGCGTGGCAACGCGGGCATCGGATGTCGGGCGGGTCCGGGAAGACGGCGCGCTACCGCGTGTGCTGAACGGCGTAGCGTTCCTGGACGAAACCATTTTCGGAATGCGTTGCGGCGATCAGTCGCAGCTTTTGTTCGGGTGCATCGGCACCGAACAGCGGTATGCCATTGCCCAGCAGCAGTGGGACGCGAGTGATGGTCAGCTCGTCGATCAGTCCGGCGCGCAGGAAGCGTTGCACGGTGTTGCCGCCGTCGATGTACAGGTGGCGGCATCCTTCTTCGGCCAGTTGCCCCGTGACTTCTTCCGGCGAACCACTCATCCATCGCACGTTGGCGGGTTGGCCGGCGGAGGTGTCAGGCGGCCGCGTCGACAGCACGATGACCGGCAGGGGGCCATAGGGCCATTCGGGAAAGGTGCGGACCTTGTCGTAGGTATGGCGTCCCATCACCAAGGCGTCGACATCGGCGATGAAGGCCTCGTAGCTGAGTCCGTTGAGCAGGGAGACGGCGTATTCGGGACGCAGCAGCCAATCGATATCACCGTCCGCTCCGGCGATGTAGCCGTCCACGCTGGTGGCGATGTAGACCGAACACTTCATCACGCCAGATCCCCGCGATGGACCAGATGGATCTTGTTGCCATCGGGATCGCGCAGGTAGGCGCCGAAATAGCCCTTGCCGTAGTGCGGGCGTTCGCCGGGCTCGCCCTCGCTGCTGCCGCCCGCCAGCAGGCCGGCGGCGTAGGCCTGCCGCACCTGCTGCTCATCGCCGGCGAGGAATGCCAGCATGCTGCCGTTGCCGGCGCTGGCGGGTTGCCGATCGAACGGCTGATAGGCATAGAACCGGGGCAATGCCTGGCCCGGCGTGATCCAGCAGCGTGCCGCGGGGCCGCCATCCGGTGTCACTTCGCGCTGCCGCAAACCCAGCGGCGACAAGATGGCGTCGTAGAACGCGGCTGCGGCATCCAGATCGCTGACACCGACGGTGACGTGGCTGAACATGGGACTTCTTCCGGGAACGATGATTCTTCGTGGGCGGAAACAGTATCAGCGTTGCCGGTGGATGGACAGTTTGGACGGCATCCATCATCGTGCCCAACGCGCGATGATCGGATGTCGAAGAAGCAGGACGACCCGCCCGGCGATGTCGGTCATGGCTGCGGCAACAGGAGCGGCTTATCCCGCCGGCCACTGGAAACACAGCAGGAATCCATCCGGATCGCTCACGTACAACTGCTTCATGCCATAGGGCGCGACCTTGGGTGGTTCCGCATCCACGCCCTTTTCCCGCAGGAGACGGTAGACCGCGTCGGGATCGGGACAGCCGAAGTAGAGGCCGACATCGCGGTGTTGCGACAGGCGTTGCGGATCCGGCGATGCCGGCCGGTCGTCCGCCTCGTACGCCGTGTTCAACATCAACTCGGCATCGCCCAGTCTCAATAGCCCCCAGTCGAACCGGTCGCCATCGCGCGCCGAGGTCTGGACGACCTCGAAACCCAGCACGTCGCGATAGAAGCGGACCGAGGTCGGCATGTCGAAGACCTGCAGCAACGCGCATACCCCACGCACTTCGATGCTCATGATTTCCTCCTGCGGCGGCCTCGGCCGCCATTCCGGTCGCGACCCGGGAGTATCGCACCGCGCCGGATGCGCGGTTCTGCTAGATTCGGCGGCTCCGCAGCACGCCGCCGCGCCCATGACCCGCATCGCCGTCGTCTCCGACATCCATGGCAATCTCGCCGCGCTGGAAGCGGTGGCGGCGGACATCCGCCGCCGCGATGTGGCGCGGGTGGTCAACCTGGGCGACAACCTGTCCGGCCCGCTGCTGCCGCGCGAGACCGCGCGCTTCCTGATGAGCTCCGGCTGGCTGTCGCTGGCCGGCAACCACGAGCGCCAGATCCTGGAACTGTTGCGCGATGGCCGGGGCGGGGCGTCGGATCGCTACGCGGCCTCGCAACTGGGCGAGGCGGAACTGGAGTGGTTGCGCTCGCTGTCGTCCAGCGTCCGGCTAGACGAGGAACTGCTGCTCTGCCACGGCACCCCGCACAGCGATTGCGCGCCGCTGCTGGAAACGGTCGAGGCCGGCGCCATGCGCCTGGCGAGCGCGGCGGAAATCCAGGCGCGTCTTGGTGGCGAGTCGTCGGCGGTGGTGGCGTGCGGACATACCCACGTGCCGCGCGCGGTACGCACGCCGGCCGGGCAGTTGCTGTTCAATCCGGGCAGCGTCGGCTTGCAGGCGTTCGTGGACGATCATCCTGAACCGTACCGGCTCCAGAACGGTTCGCCCGACACTCGTTACGCCATCCTGGAGAAGAACACACATGGCTGGCAGGTAGAGCTGATCGCGTTGCCCTACGACCACGCCGCGATGGCCGCGCTCGCGCGCGAGCGCCAGCGGCCGGAGTGGGAACAGGCGCTGCTGACCGGTTACGTTTCCGGATGACGCGCGCGCCCATGCCGCTTCGTATCAGGGACGGATCCGCGAGATCCGGCTGATGTCGACACCGACGGCATCGCGCAGGGTCGCCAGCGCGAGATCGCGCAGGCGCGGCGTGCGCGAGGCCACGCCGTCGCGCGGAATCTCCAGCGCGTACTCGCGAGCATGCGCATCCATCGCGGTGGCCAGGATGCAGGCGTCGGCGGCGATGCCGGTGAGCACCAGCCGGCGCACGCCCAGCTTCGCCAGCAGCAACGCCAGCGGCGTGCACAGGAAGGCCGAATGCTTGGGCTTGAGGATGTAGTAATCCTCCGGCCCCGGCCGCAGGCGTTCGGCGATCTCGGCGCCGGGCGCGTGCGGATGCACGCAGATGGCGACCAGTTCATTGAAGTCGGCCTGCCAGTGCATGAAATTGTCGTTGACATGGATGACCGGCGCGCCGGCCTGGTGGAAGCGCTGCTTGAGCATTTGCAGGCGACGCGCCAGCGGCCGGGCCTCGCGCGCCAGGGCCGCGCCGCCCGGGAAGTCGAACAGGTTGATCATGTCGATAATCAGCAGCGCGGCGGGCGCAGACGGAGCAGAGTGGCGCGAAACCAAGCGGTGTCTCCCGTGGCATCTGCCCGCAGCATCCGTCGGGCGATGCCAGCGGCATGTGAAAACGCGCGCTTTTCACCCGCCCGTGATGGCACCAATCCTAGGTTGGGAGCACATCCGCACAGGGAGAGGGCGATGCACCGCAGCCGCCTGGCGCAACTGGTCATCGATTGCCGGCAGCCGGAACTGGATGCCGCGGCCGGGTTCTGGTCCGGCGCGCTGGGCCAGCCATGGCGGCGCCTGCCGGATCCCGACGACGGCCATTACCGCCAACTCGATACCGCACCGGGCCAGCCGGGCATCCTGTTGCAGGCGGTCAGGCATCCAAGCCGCGTCCACCTGGACATTGAATCCACCGACGTGGAAGCGGAAGTGCGGCGGCTGGAAGCGCTCGGCGCGCGGCGGGTCGCGCAGGTCCGCAACTGGTGGGTGATGCAGGCGCCGACCGGACACCGCTTCTGCGTGCTGCGCCAGCAGCGCGACGACCTGCCGAAGGAAGGCCATCGGTGGCCGTGAACCGGCGACGCACGCTGACCGTGGCGACGTTCAACGTCAACGGCATCCGCACCCGCCTGCCGCACCTGATCGCGTGGCTGCGACAGGAGGCGCCGGATGTCGCCTGCCTGCAGGAACTGAAGGCGGTGGACGAGGGTTTTCCGCGTGCGGAACTGGGAGCGATGGGCTATCACGCGCGCTGGGTGGGCCAGCGTTCCTGGAACGGCGTGGCGGTGCTGACCCGTGGCGAAGCGTCCGTGGAGGTACGCCGCAGCCTGCCCGGCGATCCCGGCGACAGCCATGCGCGTTACCTGGAAGTGGACGCCTTCGGCCTGCGCGTGGCCTGTCTTTACCTGCCCAACGGCAATCCGCAGCCGGGACCGAAGTTCGACTACAAGCTCAAGTGGTTCGATCGCTTCATCCGCCACGCGCGCAGGCTGCATGCACTGGAACAGCCGGTGGTGATGGCCGGCGACTACAACGTGGTGCCCACCGACGAGGACATCTACAACCCGCGTTCCTGGCGCAAGGACGCGCTGCTTCAACCGGAAAGCCGGGAGCGCTACGCGAAGCTGCTGAAGGCCGGCTGGATCGACGCGATCCGCGAACGGCATCCGGAGAGGCGGATCTATACGTTCTGGGATTATTTCCGCCAGCACTGGGAACGCGATGCCGGCCTGCGCATCGATCACCTGTTGCTGAATCCGCCGGCTGCCGCGCGCCTGAAGGAAGCGGGCGTGGATCGCTGGGTACGCGGGCTGCCCAAGCCCAGCGACCATGCGCCGGCCTGGATCCGGATGACCCGGCCCGGAACGCCATCCCCCCGGTAGGAGCGCCGTCCCGGCGCGAGCGCTTCGCTTCACCGCACGCGGTTTCGACATCCGGTTTTCGGCGCCCGCCAGAAGCTCGCGGCCGGAGGCCGCTCCTACCGGGATGTGGGGATTCGAGCGGGGGCCAGCGTGTGGCGAACCTGTGGAGCGGACCTCGGCCCCTAGGGGAAGCCGATCCTCAACGGAAGCCGGAACGCCATCCTCCCAGGTAGGAGCGCCGTCCCGGCGCGAGCGCTTCGCTTCACCGCATGCGGATTCCGAACATTCGGTTTTCGGCGCCCCGCCAAAAGCTCGCGGCCGGAGGCCGCTCCTACCGGGATGTGGGGATTCGAGCGGGGGCCAGCGTGGCGAACCTGTGGAGCGGACCTCGGCCCCAGGGAAGCCGTCGCCAACGGACGCCGGAACGCCATCCCCCAGGTAGGAGCGCCGTCCCGGCGCGAGCGCTTCGCTTCACCGCACGCGGTTTCGACATCCGGTTTTCGGCACACCGCGAAAAGCTCGCGCGCCGGCGGAAGGCCGGCGCCTGAAAGTTCAGACCTGGCGCGCGTTGAAGCGGACCTGCCCGATTTCCGAACGCGGCGGCGCGCCGAACAGGCGTTTGTACTCGCGGCTGAACTGCGAGGGACTTTCGTAACCGACCCGATGCGCGGCGGCGACCGCGTCGATGCCGTCGGCCAGCATCAGGCGGCGCGCCTCGTGCAGGCGCAGCTGTTTCTGGAATTGCAGTGGCGACAGCGTGGTCACCGCCTTGAACTGGTGATGCAGCGAGGACGTGCTCATGTGCACCGACTGCGCCAGTTCCTCGATGTTGAGCGGATGCAGGAAGCGCTGGCGCAGGTGTGCGACGGCGCGCGAGATGCGGTGCGAGCGGGTATCGGCGGCGGCGATTTCGCGCAGGCTGTGGCCGAGGTCGCCGACCAGCACGCGATAGAAGATCTCGCGGATCGCCAGCGGCGCCAGCACCGGAAGGTCCGCCGGGGTGTCGAGCAGACGCATCAGCCGCAGCACCGCGTCCAGTAATGGCGTCGTCACCTTGGCGGCGTAGAGTCCGGGATCCAGGCGGTTGGAGGTCGGCTGCGGCCCGGCGTCCAGCATCAGCGAGGCGATCACCGCCGGGTCGATGTCCAGGCGCAGCGACAGGTAGGGCTTTTCCGGGGTCGCCTCGATCACCTGGCCAATCATCGGCAGGGTCACCGACACCACCAGGTAGTTCAGCGGGTCGTAGCGGTAGGTCTGCCCGGCGAGGGTCGATTCCTTGCTGCCCTGGGCGACGATGCACAGGCGCGGTTCGTAGACCGTGGGAATGCAGGGCGTCGGCGAATTGCGCCGCATCAGGTGCAGTTGCGGGATGACGGTGGCGTGGCTGCCGTCGGAGGTTGCCAATTGGGCAATCCGATCCGCCAGCTCGGCCTTCGCCGCGCAGGTCGCGCGCTGGGCGAGGGTATCCGCGGAAGTGTTGGCGCTCATGGCGATGCGTGGGGGTGGGGGTAGGCCGATTATTCGGAACCCGGCCCGGCGGTGCAAAGCCCGGGCGGCGGTTTTGCAGAAATAGGCAAGCATTGGACAGCAATGTACTAACCAGTGCGCCGATGAGCCGACTAACGTAAAGGCCCCCCACCGGATGAGGCGCCCGCGCGCCTCGCGACGCGGGTCGGTGCCCGCTCGCCAGCGGCGCCGCCCGCGTACCGGCTTCCCCCGCCGTTGGAAGCACGCCCCATGTGGATCGTCCAGTACGCGCTCAACCGTCGCTATACCATCGGGGTGCTCGCCATCCTGATCCTGCTGTTCGGCACCCTGTCGGCCCGGCGCATGCCGACCGACATCCTGCCCGAGGTCGGCATCCCGTCCATCAACCTGGTCTGGACCTACAACGGCCTGTCGGCCGCGGACATGGCCGCCAAGATCACCACCTTCTCCGAGGCGGCCATCCTCAACACCGTGGATGACCTGAAGGAAGTGCGCTCGGAGACCATCAACGGCGCCAGCATCATCCGCATCGACTTCCAGCCCAATGTCAGCCTGGATCGCGCGCTCGGCCAGATCACCGCGGTCTCGCAGACCATCCTGCGGCGCATGCCGCCGGGCACCTCGCCGCCGCTGGTGGTGCGCAACAACGTGTCCAGCACGCCGGTGCTGCAACTGGTGCTGTCGTCCGATTCGCTGACCGAGGCGCAGCTGTACGACTACGCGCGCCTGCAACTGCGCTCGCAGATCCAGACCATTCCCGGCATCCGCATGACGCTGCCCTACGGCGGCGCCGCGCGGCAGGTGATGGTGGACCTGAATCCGTCCGCGTTGCAGACCTACGGCCTGACCCCGTCCGACATCACCGGCGCGCTGGAGCGCGGTAGCCCGACGCTGCCGTCCGGTTCCATCCGCGAGGGCGCGCGCGAACTGCAGATCTCGCTGGACGCCAGTCCGGCCACCGTGCAGGAGTTCCTCGACCTGCCGGTCGCCACCCGCAACGGCATCGTGCTGTACGTGCGCGACGTCGCCTCGGTGCGCGATGGCGGCGCGTTGCAGACCAACGTGGCGCGGATGGACGGTTCCAGCGCGGTGTCGGTGGCGCTGATCAAGCTGGGCGGCGCCTCGGCGGTGGAGATCGTGCGCGCGGTGCGCGAGCGGTTGCCGGAAATCGAGGCATCGGCGCCCCCGGGCATGCGCATCGCGCCGATCTTCGATCAGTCGGTGTTCGTCGACAACGCCATCGCGTCCATCCAGCACGAGGCGGTGCTGGTCGGCCTGCTGGTGGCGCTGGTGGTGCTGGTGTTCATCGGCTCCTGGCGCTCCAGCCTGATTGTGCTGTCGGCCATCCCGCTGGCGCTGCTGGCCAGCGTGGCGATGCTGGATCTGCTGGGCTACACCTTCAACGTGATGACCCTGGGCGGCCTGGCGCTGGCGATCGGCATCCTGGTCGACAACGCGGTGGTGGACGTGGAGAACACCAACCGCAACATCGCCCTGGGCAAGGACGTGCGCACGGCGATCCTGGACAGCGCCCGCGAGGTGGTGTTCCCCGAGTTCGTCTCCACCGTGTCGATCTGCATCGTGTTGACCCCCATCCTGCTGATGACGGGCCTGTCGGCGTGGGTGTTCACCCCGCTGGCGCTGGCGGTGATCTTCGCGATGATCGCCTCGTTCCTGCTCTCGCGCACCCTGATTCCGGTGCTGTGCTACCTGCTGCTGCCGGCGGATATCCGCAGCCGCGAGAACCCGCGCTGGGCGCCGGAAAGACTGCTGCTGGGCATCAACCACAAGGTCGAGCACACCCTGGACGCGCTGCGCGACCGCCACCACGCGCTGCTGGTGCGGCTGGGCCATCACGGCGGCGTGCTGGCGATCGCCGCGCTGCTGGTGATCGCGGTGGGCATGGGCGCCGGCGCGCTGCTGGGGCGCGAGTACTTCCCGCAGGTCGATGCCGGCCAGCTGCGCCTGCAGGTGCGCATGCCCTCGGGCACGCGGCTGGAGCAGACCACCCAGCGGCTGACCGAAATCCAGCGCGAGATCCGCCGGATCATCCCGGCGGAGGAATTGCAGACCGTGTACGAACAGATCGGCGTGCCGGACGCGATCAACCTGTCGCTGGTGGACAGCGCGGTGGTCGGATCGTTCGAGGCCGAACTGATGCTGCAATTGCGCTCGCCGCATGCGCCGACCCGGGACTATCTGGCGCAGATCCGCCAGCGCATGGCCGAGCGCTTCCCCGACGTGAAGGTATTCGAGCGTCCGCCGGACGCCACCAGCCGCACCCTGGCCGGCTCGGCCGCCGCCGCCTTCGAGGTGCGCCTGATCGGGCGCGACGTGCCAGGCAACCTGGCGCTGGCGCGCGAAGTGGAAAGCCGCCTGCGCCAGGAACCGGGCGCGGTGGACGTGGCGCTGCGGCAGATCCTGGACCTGCCCGAGTACCGCGTGCACATCGACCGCACCCGCGCCGCCCAGCTCGGCCTGGACGCGCAGCAGGCCAGCCGCGCGGTGCTGTCGGTGCTCGGCACTTCCGGCACGGTCACGCCGGTGTACTGGACCGACACCGTCAACGCGATCGCCTACACCGTACAGGTGCAGGCGCCGCCGGCCAGCCTGCCCGACGCCGAGACCCTGTTGAACATGCCGCTGCGCATCGGCGGGGAAGGGCAGGCGGTCCTGCTGCGCAACATCGCCACGGTGACTCCGCGCAACGTGCCGGCCAGCATCGCCCGCACCACGCTCGCTCCCACCGTCAGCGTGCTGGCGAACGTGCAGGGCACCGATCTGGGTTCGGTGTATTCGCGCCTGACCCGCATCACCGCCGACGTGCAGGCGCGGATGAAGCCGGGCAACCGGGTCGAGATCACCGGCCAGGCCGGCGAGATGCAGAGCGCCTACGGCGAACTGGCCGGCGGCCTGCTGATGTCGGCGGTATTGGTATTCCTGGTGCTGGTGATCAACTTCCAGTCGTGGATCCAGCCGCTGGTGGCGATGTCCGGCCTGCCGGTCGCCATCGCCGGCGCGGCGATCGGCCTGTTCGTCACTGGCACGCCGCTGAGCGTGCCGGCACTGATGGGCCTGATGATGGTGATCGGCGTGTCCACCGCCAACAGCGTGCTGGTCACGAGCTTCGCGCGCGGCCTGATCGCCGACGGCCACGATCCGGAACTGGCCGCCTACGAATCCGCCGCCGTGCGCCTGCGCCCGGTGCTGATGACCGCCAGCGCGATGGTGCTGGGCATCATCCCGATGGCGATCGGGATGGGCGATGGCGGCGAGCAGAACGCACCGCTGGGCCGCGCGGTGATCGGCGGCCTGCTGTTCGGCACCCCCGCCACGCTGGTGCTGGTGCCCTCGATCCTGGCCGTGGTCGGCCGCCGGCAGAAGCGTCGCGCCGAAGCCGCGCAGGCCATCGATGTCTCCGATGTTTCCTCCCCCACCGCCACCGGCGACGCCGCCGGTGCAGGAGTCTCCCCATGAAGACCGTTCCCGTTACCGGCCTGCTGCTGGCCGCCGCCGTTGTGGCCGGCATCGCCACCCTCAGCGGCTGCGGCCGCAGTTCCGCCGCCACCCAGCCGGCGACCGCCGTGCCGGAAGTGCTGACCACGCCGGCCAAGGCGGCGGATCCGCAATCCGAACTGCGGTTGCCGGCACGCGCCGAAGCCGGCGAGTCGGCCAAGCTGTATGCGCGCGCCACCGGTTTCGTCAGCGAACGCCGGGTGGATCTCGGCGACCACGTGAAGGCCGGCCAGGTGCTGGCGACGATCGCCACGCCGGAAGTCGATCAGGCCGTGCGCGAGGCCGCCGCGGATCTGGAACTGGCGCAGGCCAACCAGGCACTGGCCAAGGCCAATTTCGATCGTGCCGACGTGCTGGTCGGTTCCGGCGCCATCTCCAAGGAGCTGCACAGCGAGCGCCTGGCAAGCCTGAGCGCCGCGCGCGCGGCCACCTCGGCCGCGCAGGCGCGCCTGTCCAGCGCCCGCGAACGGCAGGGCTTCCAGGTGGTGCGCGCGCCATTCGACGGCGTGGTGGTGGCGCGCAATGTCGAACGCGGCGATCGCGTGGTCGGCGATTCGGCCTCGGCGACCTTGCCGATGTTCGAGGTCAACGCGCTGGATCCGCTGCGCATCGTGGTGGACGTGCCGCAGAACGCGGCCTTGCAGGTGCGCCCCGGCATGGCCGGGCAGATGCGCTTCCTGGAACTGGCCGATCAGGCGTTCGAGGTGGAAGTGGTGCGCAGCGCGCAGAACATTTCCAGCAGCGTCGGCGCGATGCGCATCGAACTGCGCCTGCCCAATCCGGAAGGCCGCATTCCCGCCGGCATGCTCGGCGAAATCGGCCTGAAGGTGCCGCGCGCGGTGCCGGCGGTGCTGGTGCCGGTGTCGGCGGTGGCGCAGGATGCCAGCGGCGCGCAGGTGGCGGTGGTCGGCGGCGACGCGTTGCTGCAATTCCGCAAGGTCGTGCTCGGCCGCAACCTGGGCAACGAAGCCGAAGTGCTGTCCGGGCTGAAGCCCGGCGAGCAGGTCGTCCTGGCCCCCAACGCCATGCTGACCGCCGGCCAGAAAGTCACCGCCAAGGCCAATGTCGTGAAGAAATAGCCTCCACCATTCTTACTCTTGTGGGAGCGACGTGAGTCGCGATGACGGAGCCGGGAAAAGCACGAAAAGCGCGCGACTTACGTCGTTCCCACAGTCAGGCGGAAGGGTAAGCCAACGCTCGTTTCATCATTGAAATCGGCTAAAAGGTGGTGTTGGACCCGATGCGATGCTGGACGCCGGGCCGACGCTCACGGCCAGGGTCAAAGCGATGAAGAAGCAACGCCCGCCCAAGCACCCCTTGTGGGAGCGACGTGAGTCGCGATGACGGAGCCGGGAAAATCACAAAAGCTCGCGACTTGCGTCGCTCCCACAGTCAAACAGCAAGGAATGCCGAGACTCACTTCATCGTCGGCATGACGAATTCGGCGTGGCGGGGTTCTTCGGGCCAGCGGGCGGTGATGGTCTTCAGGCGGGTATAGAAACGCACGCCGTCGGGGCCATGCACGTGCAGCGGGCCGAACAGCGAGCGCTTCCAGCCGCCGAAGCTGTGGAACGCCATCGGCACGGGAATCGGCACGTTGATGCCGACCATGCCGGCCTGCACCTGGTGGGCGAACTCGCGCGCGGCGCCGCCGTCGCGGGTGAACACCGCCACACCGTTGCCGTATTCGTGTTCGTTGACCAGCCGCAGCGCGGTGTCCAGATCCGGCACCCGCACCACGCACAGCACCGGGCCGAAGATTTCCTCGCGGTAGATGCGCATGTCCGGGGTGACGTGGTCGAACAGGCAACCGCCGAGGAAGAAACCGTTCCCGGCACCTTCCACCGTCACCCCGCGTCCGTCCACCACCAGCGTGGCGCCCTCGGCCAGGCCCAGATCGACATAGCCGCGCACCTTGTCGCGGTGCGCGCCGGTGACCAGCGGCCCCATCTCGGCGTCCTGGGCGCCCGGGCCAATCTTCAACGCGGCGACCTTCGGCGCCAGCCGTTCGATCAAGGCGTCGGCGGTGTGGTCGCCCACGCACACCGCCACCGAGATCGCCATGCAGCGCTCGCCGGCGGATCCGTAGCCGGCGCCCAGCAGCGCGGCTGCAGCGCCATCAAGGTCGGCGTCGGGCATCACCACCATGTGGTTCTTGGCGCCGCCCAGCGCCTGCACCCGCTTGCCGTTCGCGCTGCCGCGCGCGTAGATGTATTCGGCGATGGGGGTCGAACCGACAAAGCTCACCGCCTGCACGCGCGGGTCGTCCAGCAGCGCGTCCACCGCTTCCTTGTCGCCGTGCACCACGTTGAACGCGCCATCCGGCAGGCCGGCCTGGCGCAGCAGTCCGGCCAGCATCAGCGAGGCGGACGGATCCCGTTCGGACGGCTTGAGCACGAAGGTGTTGCCGCAGGCCAGCGCCACCGGAAACATCCACAGCGGCACCATCGCCGGAAAATTGAACGGAGTGATGCCGGCGACCACGCCCAGTGGCGCGTACTCGCTCCAGGAATCCACGTCGCGGCCGACGTTCATCGAATGCTCGCCCTTGAGCAGGTGCGGAATGCCGCAGGCGAACTCCACCACTTCCAGTCCGCGGGTCACTTCGCCGCGCGCGTCCGACAGCACCTTGCCGTGCTCGTAGGTGATGCGCAGCGCCAGTTCGTCGGCGTGCCGTTCCAGCAGTTCCTTGAACCGGAACATCACCCGCGCGCGGTTGAGCGGGGTGACCGCGCTCCAGCCCGGGAACGCCGCCTGCGCGGCCTGGACCGCGGCGCCGACTTCCGCCGCCGACGCCAGCGGCACGTGCGCCGATACCTGGCCGCTGGCCGGATCGAAGACCTCGCCGTGGCGGCCGCTGGTGCCGGCGGCCGGCTGGCCGTTGATGAAGTGGTGCAGGAGTTCGGTCATGGGGGATGTCTTGGGAAGCGGATCAGCCCAGCGCCTGCGCCGCCGGCACATGGGGATAGCCGAGATCGTCGGCCACCGCTTTGTAGGTGACCTTGCCGGCGTACACGTTCAGGCCGTTGAGCAGGTGGGGATCGTCCAGCAACGCGCGCCGCGCGCCCTTGTTCGCCAGTTGCACGGCGAAGGGCAGGGTGGCGTTGGTCAGGGCGAAGGTGGAGGTACGGGCGACGCCGCCGGGCATGTTGGCGACGCAGTAGTGGATGACGCCATCCACTTCGTAGGTCGGATCCTGGTGGGTGGTGGGATGGCTGGTCTCGAAGCAGCCGCCCTGGTCGATCGCGACATCCACCAGCACCGAGCCCGGACGCATCAGCTTCAGCTGCGCGCGCGACACCAGCTTGGGCGCGGCGGCGCCGGGAATCAGCACCGCGCCGATCACCAGATCGGTGTACGGCAGGCGTTCCTCGATGGCGTCGTGGGTGGAGTAGATGGTGGTCAGGCGATCGCCATACAACTCGTCGATGTATTTCAGGCGATCGATGGAGCGGTCCAGGATGGTCACATGCGCGCCCAGTCCCATCGCCATGCGCGCGGCGTTCAATCCGACCACGCCGCCGCCAATCACCAGCACCTCGGCCGGCTTCACGCCCGGCACGCCGCCGAGCAGGATGCCCGAGCCGCCTTGCGCCTTTTCCAGCGCGTGCGCACCGGCCTGGATCGACATGCGCCCGGCCACTTCGCTCATCGGCGCCAGCAGCGGCAGGCCGCCACGGTGATCGGTGACGGTCTCGTAGGCGATGGCGGTGACGCCGGAGGCGACCAGCGCCCGGGTCTGCTCCGGATCCGGCGCCAGGTGCAGGTAGGTGTAGAGGACCTGGCCGGACCGCAGCATCGCGCATTCGACCGGCTGCGGCTCCTTGACCTTGATGATCATGTCGGCGCGACGGAAGATTTCCTCGGCGCCGGAGACGATTTCCGCTCCCGCTTTCGCATATTGCTCGTCGGTCAGGCCGATCGCCTTGCCGCCATCCTTCTGCACCATCACCTGGTGACCATGGGCAATCAGCTCGCGCGCACCGGCCGGGGTCAGGCCGATGCGGTACTCATGGTTCTTTATTTCCTTGGGAACGCCAATCAGCATGTTTCTCTCCGTTGCGTGAGGATGGATGCGCGTGGGGAGCGCCGGGGCGTGGTCGGGAAGCGGGGACAGGAAGCAGGGGTCAGGCGGTGGTGCGGATGATATCGGCCAGGGTGGCGAAGATGCGATCGATGTGGCCGCGCTCGGCGATCAGCGGCGGCGACAGCGCGATGACGTCGCCGGTGACGCGGGTCAGCAGGTTGCCCTCGTGGAAGGCGCGGTTGAACACATCGTAGGCGCGGGCGCCCGGCGCGCCGGCCCGCGGCACCATCTCGATGGCGCCGACCAGGCCGAAGTTGCGGATGTCGGCGATGTTGGACAGTCCGCGCAGGCCGTGGATGGCCTCTTCCCAGTAGCCGCCCAGTTCCAGCGAGCGCTCGAACAGGTTCTCTTCCGCATAGGTGTCCAGCGTCGCCAGCGCGGCGGCGCAGGCCAGCGGATGGCCGGAATAGGTATAGCCATGGAACAGGTCGATGGCGTTGTCCGGCCCGTGGGTGAACACGTCATGGATCTTCTCCGAGACGAACACCGCGCCCATCGGCACGCAGCCGTTGGTCAGGCCCTTGGCGGCGGTGATGATGTCCGGGGTGACATCGAAGCGCTGCGCGCCGAACGCGCGGCCCAGGCGGCCGAAGCCGGTGATGACCTCGTCGAAGATCAGCAGGATGCCGTACTTGTCGCAGATCTCGCGGATCCGGCGCAGGTAGCCATCCGGCGGGATGATCACGCCGGCCGATCCGGAGATCGGTTCGATGATCACGGCGGCGATGGTGGAGGCATCGTGCAGCGCCACCATCCGCTCCAGATCCTCGGCCAGTTCGATGCCGAACGGCGGCAGGCCGCGCGAGAACGCGTTGCGCTCCAGATCCAGGGTGTGGCGCAGGTGATCCACGCCCGGCAGCAGGCTGCCGAACCACTTGCGGTTGTTGGGCAGGCCGCCGACCGAAATGCCGCCGAAGCCGACCCCGTGGTACGCCTTCTCGCGGCCGATCAGGCGGGTGCGCTGGCCCTCGCCGCGCGCGCGGTGGTAGGCCAGCGCGATCTTCAATGCGCTGTCGACCGACTCGGATCCGGAGTTGGTGTAGAAGACATGGTTGAGATCGCCCGGCGTCAGTTCCGCCAGCCGCTCGGCCAGCACGAACGGCAACGGCGAGCTCATCGAAAAATTGGGCGCGAAATCGAGCGTCTCGATCTGCTTCTTCACAGCCTCGACGATGCGCGGGCGCGCGTGGCCGGCGTTGCAGCACCACAGGCCGGCGGTGGCGTCGAGAATCTCGCGGCCGTCGACCGAGCGGTAATGCATGCCGGAGGCGCTGGCGAGCAGGCGCGGCGCCGCCTTGAACTGTTTGTTGGCGGTGAACGGCATCCAGAACGCGTTGAGCGATTCCGGCGCCTGCAGGGCCTGGGTCTCGTAGAAATCCGCCAGTGCGCGGGAGGAGGAGGGGGCGTCGGCGCTCATGGCGGCTCCTGGCTGCGGGGGTAGGGCCGCAGCTTACCGCGTTGAATAAACTTTACAACTGCCGTTGGGCAGTCCCCGATGGCGGTTGGGGAGTCCTTGAAGCGAGGGCAACGGCTTTCGCGCCTGCGGACGCGAGTCACTTTCTTTGCTTGTGCAAAGAAAGCAACCAGAGAAAGCACACCCCCAGCCGTCGCCCGACCCGCCGAGCGGGCCGGGTTCGCAGTCCGGGCGGGCATTTCGGGAAGGCACGTGCCTGCGCCTGCCCGAAACCGCGCGCTGCCTGCGCGCCGCCCCTCCGGGGTATTCGCCCGCCCGGACTGCCGGCTTCACGGGGATCCGGAAGGCGGGAGCAAACGCAAAAGCGCGAGTGGCCCCCAAATTGACGCCCTCCTCACCGGGTGTAAAGTATCCGCAACATCCGCCACCGGTACTTCCACGGGAATGGACATCGGCGCTCGCCTGCAACTGGTCCGCAAATCCAAGCACCTCAGCCAGCGCGAGCTGGCCAAGCGCGTGGGCGTCACCAACAGCACCATCTCGCTGATCGAACAGAACAAGGTCAGCCCCTCGGTCAGCTCGCTGAAGAAGGTGCTGGACGGCATCCCGATCTCGCTGGCGGATTTCTTCACCCTGGACCTGGAAGCCGGCCTGCCCGACAACCCGTTCTACGGCGTGGAGGATCTGCCGGACGTGGGCAGCAACGGCGTGCATTACTTCCTGGTCGGCCAGCACCGCCCGCAGCGGCAGATGTGCATCCTGCGCGAGGTGATGCCGGCCGGCACCGACACCGGCGAGACCATGCTGCGTCATGACGGCGAGGAGGGCGGGGTGATCATCGCCGGACAGGTCGAGGTGACCGTGGGCGATCAGGCCCGCGTGCTCGGCCCCGGCGAGGCGTACTACTTCGAAAGCCGCGTGCCGCACCGTTTCCGCAACGTCGGCGAGGACGACGCGGTGATCGTCAGCGCCAATACTCCGGCCACGTTCTGATTCCACTGCTGTCGCCCGCGTGGCGGCGGCATCGCACCCCATTCCCCCAGGAGCCGACGATGAACGCACCCCGTACCCGCGAAGACTGGCTGGCGATGGCCGCCGGGTTGTCGATCCGCAGCCAGGCATTCATCGACGGCAGCTACGTGGATGCCGCCAGCGGCAAGACCTTCGACTGCGTCAGCCCGATCGATGGGCGGGTGCTGGCGAAGGTGGCCGAAGGCGGAAGCGAGGACATCGATCGCGCGGTGGCGGCGGCACGGCGCAGCTTCGAATCCGGCGCGTGGGCCAATGCGAAACCGACCCACCGCAAGAAGGTGCTGCTGAAATTCGCCCGCCTGATCGAAAAGCATGGCGACGAACTGGCACTGCTGGAATCGCTGGACATGGGCAAGCCGGTCACCGACGCGCGCCAGGTGGACGTGGCGGCGACGATCCGCTGCGTCAGCTGGACCGGCGAGGCGCTGGACAAGGTGTACGGCGAAATCGCCTCGACCGGGCCGGACGAACTGGGCCTGGTGACGCGCGAGCCGCTGGGTGTGGTCGGCGCGATCGTGCCGTGGAATTTCCCGATGCTGATGGCGGCGTGGAAGTTCGCGCCCGCGCTGGCGACCGGCAACTCGATCGTGCTGAAGCCTTCGGAGAAATCGCCGCTCAGCGCGATCCGGCTGGCCGAACTGGCGATGGAGGCGGGCATTCCCGCCGGCGTGTTCAACGTGGTGCCCGGTTTCGGCAAGGAGGCCGGCGAACCGCTGGCGCTGCACATGGACGTGGACGGCCTGGTGTTCACCGGCTCGACCGCGGTCGGCAAGCGCCTGCTGCAATGCGCCGGCCTGTCGAACATGAAACGCGCCTACATGGAATGCGGCGGCAAGAGCCCGAACCTGGTGTTCGCCGATGCGCCGGATCTGGACAAGGCGGCCGAGGCCGCGGCCGGCGGCATCTTCTACAACCAGGGCGAGGTCTGCACCGCGGCCTCGCGCCTGCTGGTGGAACGCGCGATCAAGGACGAGTTCGTCGCCCGCGTGGTCGAGGCGGGGCGGAGGATGCAGCCCCGTCATCCGCTGGATCCCGGCGCACCGATGGGCGCGATGGTCGACGAGACCCAGACGAACCGCGTGCTCGGCTACATCGAGAAGGGCGTGGCCGAAGGCGCCAAGCTGGTGCTGGGCGGCGGACGCGCCGAAGTGGTGTCCGGCGGCTGCTACATCGAGCCGACGGTATTCGACGGCGTGGCCCACGAGCACACCATCTCGCGCGAGGAAATCTTCGGACCGGTGCTGTCGGTGATCGCCTTCGACACCGAGGAACAGGCGCTGCGCATGGCCAACGACACCGAATACGGCCTGGCCGCCGGCGTCTGGACCCGCGACATCGCCCGCGCCCATCGTGTCGCCCGCAAGCTGCGCGCCGGCAGCGTGTGGGTGAACTACTGGGACGGCGGCGACATGACCGCGCCGTTCGGCGGCTACAAGCAGTCCGGCAACGGCCGCGACAAATCGCTGCACGCCTTCGACAAGTACACCGAGATCAAGGCGACCTGGATCAATCTTGCGGATTGATGCCAGCACCAGCTCTTTCCCTGTGGGAGCGACGTGAGTCGCGAAAGCTCGTGAAGTCTCCCATGTTCTGGAGCAACAGCATCGCGACTCACGTCGCTCCCACAGGAAGCGTATCGAGGCCGGTCGCGACTGACGTCGCTCCTACAGGTCGGCATCGTCCGGCGTAAACGGGCGATTCGTGCGCGGCGCATCGGGAAGCTGCCGATCCAGCGATTGCCGGTAGCGGATGCAGCCGCGCAGGAACTGCGGCCAGTCGGGTACTTCCGGCTGCGGATCGCTTTTCTCCGGCAGCAGGCCCCACAGCGCGGGATGGTGCCAGCACAAATCGTGGCCGCTGCTGTCGCGGTGTTCGCGGATGCCGGCGCGCAGCCGGCGTACTTCTGAAATCAGTTCGTCGCGCGAAAGGGTGTCCAGATCCTCATCCATGGCCGGGCTCCTGCATGAAGGGGAACGCGGGGAGGATCGCATGAAAGCGGGGAGGGGCGTTGCTGGCCTGGTGGGATGGCGCCAAGAGCAATTCCCCCGTCGCCTGCTTCGCAGGCGCCCGCCCCCTTTTTCAAAGGGGGCTGTCCTTCATCATCACGACTGCCCGCGATGACCTCCCCCTTTGCAGCGCCTCTCAGCCGCCGAATGGCGGGTAAAAAGGCGGACCGAGGGAGATTCGCCTTTTGCGCCACAGGCAAGCCAACCGACCAGCTGATCCTCCCCCTTTGAAAAGGGGACCAAGGGGGATTTGCCCTTTGCATCAGAGACAAGCCAATCGACCAGCTGATCCCTCCCCCTTTGCAAAAGGGGGACCGAGGGGGATTTGCCTTTTGCGTCAGAGGCAAGCCAATCGAACAGCTGATCCTCCCCCTTTGCAAAAAAGGGGCACCGAGGGGGATTTGCCTTTGCTCCTCCTCCGGATCTGCCAGAATCGGGCCGTCCCCCCTTTCCACGCCTCCATGACCGCCACCGCCGTTGCCGATCCCGCCCTGCCGGGCAACTCGCCCCGCCGCGTCCTGTTCGCCAGTCTCATCGGCACCACGATCGAGTTCTTCGATTTCTACATCTACGCCACCGCGGCGGTGCTGGTGTTTCCGAAGCTGTTCTTCCCGGAAAGCGACGCCGGCGCGGCGACGCTGCAATCGCTGGCGACCTTCGCGCTGGCGTTCTTCGCCCGACCGGTCGGCTCGGCGGTATTCGGCCACTACGGGGACCGGATCGGCCGCAAGGCGACGCTGGTGGCCGCGCTGCTGACCATGGGCCTGTCCACGGTCGCCATCGGTCTGCTGCCGCCCTACGCCAGCATCGGCATCTTCGCGCCACTGCTGCTGGCGCTGTGCCGGTTCGGCCAGGGCCTGGGGCTGGGCGGCGAATGGGGTGGCGCGGTACTGCTGGCGACCGAGAACGCGCCGCCGGGCAAGCGCGCCTGGTACGGCATGTTCCCGCAACTGGGCGCGCCAATCGGGTTCCTGTGTTCGACCGGCATCTTCCTGCTGCTGACCGGATTGATGAGCGACGCGCAGTTCCTCGCCTGGGGCTGGCGCATCCCGTTCCTCGCCAGCGCGGTGCTGGTGATCGTCGGCCTGTGGGTGCGCCTGCGCATCACCGAGACGCCGGATTTCCAGAAGACCCTGGATCGCGACGAGCGCGTGCGCCTGCCGATGATCACCGTGTTGAAGGAGCATCCGCGCGCGCTGCTGGCCGGCACCTTCGCGGCGATGGCGACCTTCGTGCTGTTCTACCTGATGACCGTGTTCGCGCTGAGCTGGGGCACTTCGCGGCTGGGCTATTCGCGCGAGCAGTTCCTGCTGTTGCAGATGGTCGGCGTGTTGTTCTTCGCCGCCGGGATTCCGATGGCCGCACTGTACGCGGATCGGCGCGGACGGCGGCGGGCGATGATCCTCGCCAGCATCGCCATCTTCGCGTTCGGGCTGGCGTTCGCGCCGCTGTTCTCCTCCGGCAACGCCACCGGTGTGCTGCTGTTCCTCGCCCTGGGCCTGGGCATCATGGGCCTGACCTACGGACCCTGCGGCACCATCCTGGCCGAGATGTTCCCCACCGAGGTGCGCTACACCGGCGCCTCGCTGGCGTTCAACCTGGCCGGCATCTTCGGCGCCTCGCTGGCGCCCTACGTGGCGACCAAACTGGCCGAACGCTTTGGCCTGGCCTACGTGGGCTACTACCTGTGCGGCGCCGCGGTGCTGACCCTGCTGGCGTTGTGGCTGATGCCGCGTTCGCGTTGAGGAGCCTGGCCTGGCCGAGCGTGGCGCGGCGGAGCAAGCTCCGCCCTGCGCGTGGAGCCGATTCATGTAGCGCCGGGCTTGCTCGGCGGAGCGTATCCAAAGCAGGGGGCCGAGCAGCGGAGCAAGCTCCGCTCTACCGGAACAGCCGCTTGAGCGTGCGGCCCAGCCAGCCACCTTCCTGGTGTTCGCGGGTGAACAGGTTGAGGTGGTGCTTGACCGCGTCTGCGTAATCCTTGTCGTCGCTGCGGATGTGGTTGTACAGCCAGCGGGCGAGCATGGATCGCAATTCGTCGCCGATGTCGTCGCCGGCCTCGAACCGCAGCCGGTACTCGCCCACGCGCTTGGCGAACAGCTGGTGCACGCGTTTGTGCGCGGCCGAGAACGGGTAGCCGGCCTCTTCCATCAACTCCTCCTCGAAGGCGAAGTGGGAGAGGGTGTAGTCCACCAGTTCCTCGATGACTTCGGCGACGGCGATCCGTTCCATCGAACGGTTGGCGATGTGCAGGCGGTTGATCATCTCGACGATGCGGCGGTGCTGGGCGTCGATGACGTCCACGCCGGTGTTCAGATCGTCCTGCCAGACGAGTAGGGCCATGTCGTTACCTCCCGCACGCCGGGGCGGGCGTGCCTGACAGGCAATGTAGGAACCGCTCCGGCAACAGGCATTGATTCCGATCAAGCCCGCGCGAAACGGTTACCAGAGTGCGTCGCGTAACTTGTACCAGGCCATCGCCGCCACCAGCATCGGCGTGCGCAACAGGCGACCGCCCGGGAAGGGGCGATGCGGGATGCGGGCGAAGGCGTCCAGGCGCTCGGATTGCCCGCGGATGGCCTCGGCGATGACGCGCCCGGCCAGTCCGGTGGCGGCGACGCCGTGCCCGCTGAAACCCTGGGCGAAGTAAACGTTCGGTGTCAGCCGGCCCCAGTGCGGCGCGCGGTTGCGCGAAATGTCGACATAACCGCCCCAGACATATTCGATATCGACATCGGCCAGTTGCGGGAACACCCGCCGCATCCGCCGCGCCATGGTGCTGCGCAGATTGGGCGGGGGCAGGGTGGAATAGCTGGCGCGGCCGCCGAACAGCAGGCGGTGGTCGCGGCTCAGGCGGAAATAGTCCAGCGCCCAGTTCACGTCCGCCACCGCCATGTCGTTGCGAATCAGGGCGCGCGCGCGTTCCTCGCCCAGCGGCGTGGTGGCGCCGATGTAGGTGCCGACCGGCATGATCCGGGATTCCAGTTCCGGCGCGATGCCGCGCAGCCAGGCGTTGCCGGCCAGCACGGCGAAGTCGCAGCGGACCCGTCCGGCGTCGGTGTGCAATACCGGCGCGGCGCCGCGTTCCAGCCGCACGACCCGCGAACGCTCGAAGATCCGCACGCCCGCCGCCAGCGCGGCGCGGGCCAGGCCGAAGGCGTATTCCAGGGGATGCAGGTGGCCGCTGAGCGGGTCGTAGATCGCGCCGAGATAACGGTCGCTGGCCAGTTGCGTGCGCAGCCGTTCGCGATCCCACCATTCCAGCGGATAGTCGTAGTGCTCGGCCATGTGCGCCTGCCAGCGCTTCAGCGCCCGCTCCTGGCGCGGCTTGATCGGCACGCTGGCGTGACCGTCGCGCCAGTCGCAGGCGATGGCGTGGCGCCGGATGCGTTCGCGCATCAGCGTCATGCCTTCGCGCGAGAAATCGAACAGGCGGCGCGCGTCCGCGAGACCCACCAGACCTTCCAGGGTGTCCTGCTCGCAGCCGTAGCCGACGATCGCCTGGCCACCGTTGCGGCCGCTGGCGCCCCAGCCGATACGTTCGCTCTCCAGCACCACCACGCGATAACCGGCTTCGGCCAGTTCCAGCGCCGCCGACAGGCCGGTGTAACCGGCACCGAGGATGCACACGTCGGCCTGGAGTTCGCCTTCCAGCCGTGGCTGTGGTGGCAGCGGCGCGGCGCTGGCCGCGTACCAGGACGGCGGATAGGCGGCGGTGTCGCGCCGGCTCATACCGACCGCAGGTACCAGGCGTACTCCAGGTCGGTGACCTGGGTATTGAAGCTGCGCATTTCCTTGAGTTTCTGCTGGCCGTAGATATGCCGGAACGAGGCGCCGAACCATTCGGCGACGAAGTCGCTGGCAAGGAAATCGTCGATGGTGTCGCGCCAGAACGGGGTCAGGTTCTCGGTCTGCTCGTAGGCGTTGCCGACGATCGGCGGGCCAGGATTGAAGCCTTGTTCGATGCCGTGCAGCATGCCCGCCAGCACCGCGGCGGTGACCAGGTAGACGTTGGCGTCGGCGCCGGCGATGCGATGTTCGACCCGCGTATTGGCCTCGCCGCCATGCGGGATGCGCATGGCGACGGTGCGGTTGTTGTAGCCCCAGCAGGTATTGAGCGGCACGAACGCGTTGAGCACGAAGCGCCGGTAGCTGTTGGCGTTGGGCGCGAACAGCAGCAGGCAGTCGGCGGCGCTGCGCTGCAGGCCGCCGATGGCGTGGCGCAATGCGTCGGCGGGCTGTCCGACCGGCGAGGCGAACACGTTGCGGCCTTCGCGATCCAGCACGCTGACGTGGATGTGCATGCCGCTGCCGGCCTGATCGACCAGCGGCTTCGCCATGAAGCTGGCCAGCGCACCCTGCTGCTGGGCGATCGCCTTGATCGCGCGCTTGAGGTAGATGGCATCGTCGCAGGCCAGCAGGGCGTCGTCGCGGTGCTTGAGGTTGATCTCGAATTGCCCGGGCGCATACTCGGCCACCGCGGTGTCGGCGGGAATGCGCTGGGCGCGGCAGGCGGCGGCGACCGCGTCGGTGAAGCCGCGGTAATCGTTGAGGTCTTCCATGTAGTAGACCTGCGTGCTGCGGTTGGGCGCGCCGGTGGCCGGATTGCGCGAGGCCACCGGACGGCCGTCGGCGTCCGGGCGCTGCTCGAACAGGTAGAACTCCAGTTCCACCGCCACCACCGGCTTGAGTCCGCGCGCGGCGTAGCGCGCCAGCACCCGCCGCAGCACCTCGCGCGGATTGGCCTCGAACAGGCCGCCGGCCGCATCCTCCATCGCCAGCAGCAACTGCGCCATCGGCCGTGGCGCCCACGGCACGGAGCGCAGCGAACCCGGCACCGGCCGGCAGATGCGGTCCTCGTCGCCGATGTCGTAACCCAGTCCGGTTTCCTCGACCGTGTTGCCGGTGATGTCGGTGGCGATCAGCGACATCGGCAGGCACACCCCGTCGGCGTAGACCTTGTCCAGCGCGTCGCGGGTGATGCGCTTGCCGCGCAGCAGGCCGTTCATGTCGGGGAGGATGAGGTCGATCAACTCGCAGCCGTCGATGCCGCGCAGGGTGGCGGCGTCGTCCTCGGGCAGGCCCTGGATGGCGGACGATTCGGGGTGGGAAGGGAGGTTCATGCAGGCGCTCCGGAAGGCCGGTGGCAGCTTAGCAGAGGAGATGCGTTGTCAAGAATACTCAACGAGGCCGGAAGCGAAAGTCGCGAAAAACGCCCGAAACCGGTGCTGCTGCGCACCATTACGGGGCGTGTGGCGGCCGATTTGCATCTCGTGTTGTAAAATAAAACGGCCGGGCTAAGGTGAGTCCAAGCCATCCCGAGCCCTCTGCATGACCAGCCAGCCGCTGGTCGGCCTGCCGACCGATCACAAGCAAATCGGCGCGCATCCCTTCCTCGCGGTCGGGGAGAAGTACATCCGCGCGGTGGTCGACGGCGCCGGCGCGATGCCGGTGCTGCTGCCCACCCTGGACCCGGCGTTGCCGTTGCGCGAGTTCCTGCGCGGCGTCGACGGCATCATGCTGACCGGTTCGGTCAGCAACATCGAACCGCATCACTACAGCGACGAATCCAGCTACGAGGGCAACCTGCTGGATCCGCGTCGCGACGCCACCAACCTGGCGCTGATTCCGCTGGCGCTGGATATGGGCGTGCCGTTGCTGGCGATCTGCCGTGGCTTCCAGGAGGTCAACGTTGCCCTCGGCGGCAGCCTGTACCAGAAAGTGCACGAGCAGCCGGGCTTCATGGATCACCGCGAACGCCCGGACGACCCGCTCGACCTCCAGTACGGTCCCGCGCACGACGTCGCGCTGGCGCCGGATGGCCTGCTGGCGCAATGGGCCGGCGTGGAACAGGTGAAGGTCAACTCGCTGCACGGGCAGGGCGTGCGTCGGCTGGGCCGCGATCTGGTCGTGGAGGCGACCGCGCCGGATGGTCTGATCGAGGCTTTCCGCCACGACGGTCCCGGCTTCCTGCTCGGCGTGCAGTGGCATCCGGAATGGCGGGTCACCGAGAACCCGTTCTACCTGTCGATCTTCCAGGCGTTCGGTGCCGCCTGCCGGGAACACGCCGAGCGGCGTGCGCGCGAACGTCCGCCGCCCCGCGCGGCGTGAAGCGATTGCGTCCTTCCCGTTCCCGACTCCGAATCCTCTTCCCATGAGCCAGAAAAAGAATTCCCGAAAACAGACCACGCCGCAGCAGGCCGAAGAAAGCGCGCTGCGGCGCTGGCTGAAGGAACGCCGCATCACCGAGGTCGAATGCCTGGTGCCGGACATCACCGGCAACGCGCGCGGCAAGATCATTCCCGCTGACAAGTTCTCGCACGACTACGGCACCCGCCTGCCGGAAGGCATCTTCGCCACCACCGTCACCGGCGACTATCCGGACGACTATTACGAACTGACCTCGCCGTCGGACTCGGACATGATGCTGCGCCCGGATCCGGACACGGTGCGGATGGTGCCGTGGGCCGCCGATCCGACCGCGCAGATCATCCACGACTGCTACACCAAGGCCGGGCAGCCGCATGAACTGGCGCCGCGCAACGTGCTGCGGCGGGTGCTGGCCGAATACGAACAGGCCGGCCTGCGCCCGGTGGTCGCGCCGGAGCTGGAATTCTTCCTGGTGCAGAAGAACACCGACCCGGATTTCCCGCTGCTGCCGCCGGCCGGCCGCTCCGGGCGCCCGGAGACCGCGCGCCAGTCGTACTCGATCGACGCGGTCAACGAGTTCGATCCGATCCTGGATCTGATGTACGACTACTGCGAGGCGATGGAACTGGACGTGGACACGCTGATCCACGAATCCGGCGCGGCCCAGCTGGAAGTCAATTTCACCCACGCCGGCGCGATGGCGCTGGCCGATCAGGTGTTCCTGTTCAAGCGCACCATGCGCGAGGCGGCGATGCGCCATGGCGTCTACGCGACCTTCCTGGCCAAGCCGATGGAGAACGAGCCCGGCAGCGCGATGCATATCCACCAGAGCGTGGTGGACGCGAGGAAGGGCCACAACGTGTTCACCGGCAAGGATCCGGGCAAGTTCAGCCCGGTGTTCGGGCATTACCTGGCCGGCTTGCAGAAATACGTGCCGATGGCGATGGCGTTCTTCGCCCCCAACGTCAATTCCTACCGCCGGCTGATGTTCGGCGAGGTCTCGCCCAGCAACGTGCAGTGGGGCTACGACAACCGCACCTGCGGCCTGCGGGTGCCGATGGACACCCCGGAGAACATGCGGGTGGAAAGCCGCTTCGCCGGTTCCGACGCCAATCCCTACCTCGCCATGGCGGCGACCCTGGCCTGCGGCTTGCTGGGCATCCGCGAGAAGCTCAAGCCGACCGCGCCGACCGCCGGCAGCGCCAAGGAAATCGGCTACGACCTGCCGCGCTCGCTGGGCGAGGCGCTGGACGGGCTGGAGGCCTGCAAGCCGTTGCAGGAGATGCTGGGGCCGCGGTTCGTGCGGGCGTATGTGTCGGTGAAGCGCAAGGAGTATGAGACCTTCTTCCGCGTGATCAGTTCGTGGGAGCGGGAATTCCTGTTGTTGAACGTCTGAGTATTCATGGTGCGAGATCTTTTGGGGTGCCGTAGAACGCATGTCCGGGCGCTGGCGCGGCAGAGCAACCGTTCGCTTGCGGTGCACGCGCTGCCGCGGGCGTTCTTTTCTTTGCTTGTGCAAAGAGAAGAACCAAAAGGACGCTTCTCAACAGCCGAAGGCTGGTCAAGTAGGGCCCCGCGGCGAGCGCGCCATGACGAATCGTCGGTAGCAATCCTACGCGGCAGCACCCGCTCATCATCCGTACGCGCCTGAGCGCAGATCCCACAAGAACACCGTCCCGGAGTCCCCATGGAACACCTCGACATCCGCACCCTCCAGAAACTCGACGCCGAACACCACCTGCACCCTTTCAACGACAACGCCGCCCTGGCCAAGAAAGGCACCCGCATCCTCACCCGCGGAGAGGGTTGTTATGTATGGGACGCTGAAGGCAACCAGTTGCTCGATGCCTTTGCCGGGCTGTGGTGCGTCAACATCGGTTACGGGCGCAAGGAGCTGGGCGAGGTCGCGTCGAAGCAGATGACGCAGCTGGCGTACTACAACAGCTTCTTCCAGTGCACCACCGAGCCGACCATCGAACTGGCGGCCAAGCTGGCCGAACTCGCGCCGGGCGACATCAACCATTCCTTCTTCGTCAACTCCGGCTCGGAGGCCAACGACACCATCCTGCGGCTGGTGCGACATTTCTGGGCGGTGCAGGACCAGCCGCGCAAGAACATCTTCATCGGCCGCCATGACGGCTACCACGGCACCACCATGGCCGGCGCCAGCCTGGGCGGCATGAAGGGCATGCACAAACAGGGCGGACTGCCGATTCCGGACATCCACCACATCGATCCGCCGTTCTGGTTCGCCGACGGCGGCGAGCTGTCCGAGGACGAGTACGGCCGGGTCGCGGCGCGCCGGCTGGAAGACAAGATCCTGGAGCTGGGGCCGGAGCGGGTCGCCGCCTTCATCGGCGAGCCGATCATGGGCGCGATTGGCGTGTACATTCCGCCGCGCACCTACTGGCCGGAAATCGAGCGCATCTGCCGCAAGTACGACGTGCTGCTGATCGCCGACGAGGTCATCTGCGGCTTCGGCCGCACCGGCGAATGGTTCGGTTCGCAATATTTCGGTTTCCAGCCGGACATCATGCCGGTGGCCAAGGGCATCACCTCCGGCTACATCCCGCTGGGCGCGGCGATGTTCAACGACCGTGTGGCGAACGTGCTGAAGGCGCAGGGCGGCGAGCTGGCGCATGGCGCCACCTATTCCGGCCATCCGGTGTGCGCGGCGGTGGCGCTGGAGAACATCCGCATCCTGCAGGAAGAGAAGATCGTCGAGCGCGCCAAGACCGAGATCGCGCCCTACCTGGCGCAGCGCTGGGCCGAGCTGGGCGAGCACCGGCTGGTCGGGCAGGCGCGCATCGCCGGCCTGGTCGGGGCGCTGGAACTGGTGCCGGACAAGGGCCAGCGCGGGTTCTTCCCGGATCGCGGTTCGGTCGGGGTGATGTGCCGCGACTTCGCCCTCAAGCGCGGCCTGATCCTGCGCGCGACCTGGGATGCGATGCTGCTGTCGCCGCCGCTGGTGATCACCCGCGAACAGGTGGACGAGTTGTTCGACAAGGCCTGGAAAGCGCTGGACGACACCGCCCAGGCACTGGGCCGCTGACGATGGGAATGGCGGGCCGTCAACGGGTTCCCAGGCGGGCGGCGCGGCGTATCATGTTCGCCGACACCTTTCTGCTTCCAGGAGAAGCCCCATGAAGTTCCGAGCATTGACGATTGCGCTGGCGGCGGCCGGTGCCCTGGCGGCCTGTGGCGGCGGCGGGGAAAAGCAGGCGGCCAAGACGGCCGGCGAGAAGGTCGTCAACGTCTACAACTGGTCGGACTACATCGCCGAGGACACCATCCCGAACTTCGAGAAGCAGACCGGGATCAAGGTCACCTACGACGTGTTCGACAGCGACGAGATGGTCGAGACCAAGTTGCTGGCCGGTTCCAGCGGCTACGATGTGGTGGTGCCCTCGTTGAGCTTCCTGGGCCGGCAGATCCAGGCGGGGGTGTTCCTGCCGCTGGACAAGTCGAAGATTCCGAACCTGAAGAACGTCGATCCCAAGCTGCTGGAGCGCATCGCGCTGCAGGATCCGGGCAACCAGTACGCGGTGCCGTACCTGTGGGGCACCAGCGGCATCGGCTACAACATCGACAAGGTCAAGGCGGCGTTCGGCAACACCGAGGTCACCGGCAGCTGGGACCTGGTGTTCAAGCCGGAGAACCTGTCCAAGCTCAAGGACTGCGGCGTGACCGTGCTGGACACCCCGTCGGAGCTGATTCCGATCGCGCTGAACTATCTGGGCGAGGATCCGCACAGCTTCGATCCCAAGGTCATCGACAAGGCCGCCGCGCTGCTGAAGGGCATCCGCCCGTACATCCGCAACTTCCATTCCTCGTCCTACATCAACGATCTGGCCAACGGCGACGTGTGCCTGGTGGTGGGCTGGTCCGGCGACGTCATCCAGGCGCGCGACCGCGCCGACGAGGCGAAGAATGGCGTGCACATCGGCTATTCGATTCCCAAGGAAGGCGCGCCGCAGTGGTTCGACATGATGGCCATCCCCAAGGATGCCAAGCACGTCGAGAACGCCTACGCCTTCATCAACAACATGCTGGATCCCAAGGTGGCGGCGGCCAACACCAACTTCGTGACCTACCCGAACGCGGTGCCGGCGTCCAGGCCAATGGTGGAGCCGTCGATCGCCAACGATCCGACCATCTATCCGCCGGCGGAGGTGGACGCCAAACTGTTCACTTTCGCGGTGCTGCCGCCGGAAGTGGACCGCCAGTACACCCGGATCTGGACGGAGCTGAAGACGGGCAAGTAAACCGGAGCAGGGCCGCCTCGTGCGGCCCTGGTCTTTGGGGGGGATTGCCGGGGCCTCGGTCCCGGGCGCGAACAGGGCATTCCCCGGAATGCCCGCAGTCAAACCGCAAGAACGCACCACTCATCACTGCCATGCCTGGCGCAACTCTGGAGAGAGCTTGATGAAACTGCGAACCCTGGCCACCGCTGTCTTCCTCTGTACCGCCCTGGCCGCCTGCGGCGGCAAGCCCGATGCCGACAAGGCGGCGACCGGCACCGTCAAGGCCGACGGGGCCAAGGAAGTGAACGTCTACAACTGGTCGGACTACATCGCCGAGGACACCATCCCGAACTTCGAGAAGCAGAGCGGGATCAAGGTCACCTACGACGTGTTCGACAGCAACGAAGTGGTCGAGACCAAGCTGCTGGCCGGTTCCAGTGGCTACGACATCGTGGTACCGACCCTGAATTTCCTCGGCCGGCAGATCCAGGCGGGCGTGTTCATGCCGCTGGACAAGAGCAGGATCCCCAACTACGCCAACCTCGATCCGGAGCTGATGAAGCGCATCGAGCGGCAGGATCCGGGCAACCGGTACGCCATTCCCTACATGTGGGGCACGACCGGCATCGGCTACAACATCGACAAGGTCAAGGCGGCGTTCGGCAGCACCGACATCGCCAACAGCCTGGACATCGTGTTCAAGCCGGAGAACGTCTCCAAGCTGAAGGAATGCGGCGTGACCTTGCTGGACACCCCGTCGGAAATCATCCCGATGGCGCTGAATTACCTGGGCGAGGATCCCAACAGCTTCGATCCCAAGGTCATCGACAAGGCCGCCGCGCTGCTGAAGTCGGTGCGTCCCTACATCACCAACTTCCATTCCTCGCAGTACATCGACGCGATGGCCAACGGCGACACCTGCCTGGTGGTGGGCTGGTCCGGCGACATCATCCAGGCGCGCGATCGCGCCGACGAAGCCGGCAACGGCGTCAAGATCGCCTATGCCATCCCGAAGGAAGGCGCGCCGCAGTGGTTCGACATGCTGGCCATTCCCAAGGATGCCCAGCATGTGGACAACGCCTACGCCTTCATCAACTACCTGCTGGATCCGCAGGTGATGGCCAACAATTCCAACTTCATCCATTACCCCAATGCCATTCCCAAGGCGAAGGCGCTGATGGACAAGGCGATCGTCGAGGATCCGACGGTGTATCCGCCGCCGGAAGTGGAGGCCAAGCTGTTCACCTTCGCGGTGCTGCCGCCGGAAGTGGATCGCCAGTACACCCGGATCTGGACCGAGCTGAAGACCGGCAAGTAATCCATGCGAAGGGGCGGGCGACGACGCCCGCCCCGGACCGTCCACATTTCCATTTCCATTTTCCAGAGAACACCGGCGCCGCACGCACGGCGCGGTACAGGGGAACCCGATGGCGGCTGACAACCCACCCCCGGCAACGGCAAGGACACCGCGACCGCGAAGGCCGGTGCCGATGCCTACCTGCGCATCGTCGACGTGCGCAAGGAATTCGACGGCTTCGTCGCCGTGGACGACACCAACCTGACCATCCGCAAGGGCGAGATCTTCGCCCTGCTGGGCGGTTCCGGCAGCGGCAAGTCCACCTTGCTGCGTTGCCTGGCCGGGTTCGAGAAGCCCACCGCCGGCAAGATCTACCTGGACGGACAGCTGCTCAACGATCTGCCGCCCTACGAGCGGCCGCTCAACATGATGTTCCAGTCCTACGCGCTGTTCCCGCACATGACCGTGGAGCAGAACATCGCCTTCGGCCTGAAACAGGACGGGCTGTCCCGGGACGCGATCGCGAAACGGGTGGAGGAGATGCTGGCGCTGGTGCAACTGGGCAAGCTGGCCAGGCGCAAGCCGCACCAGCTCTCCGGCGGCCAGCAGCAGCGCGTGGCGCTGGCGCGGTCGCTGGCCAAGGGACCGAAGCTGCTGCTGCTGGACGAGCCGATGGGCGCGTTGGACAAGAAGCTGCGCTCGCAGATGCAGCTGGAACTGGTCAACATCATCGAGAAGTCCGGGGTGACCTGCGTGATGGTCACCCACGATCAGGAAGAGGCCATGACCATGGCCACCCGCATCGCCCTGATGGACCAGGGCTGGATCCGCCAGGTCGGCACGCCGGATGAAATCTACGAGCAGCCGACCAGCCGCTTCGCCGCCGAGTTCATCGGATCGGTCAACCTGATCGATGGCGTGGTGGAGGAGGACGAGTCCGACTACGTCACCATCCGCAGCCCGCAGCTGCCGGTGCCGGTCTACGTGGGCCACGGCATCTCCGGTTTCGAGGGCCAGGAAGTCTCGTTCGCGGTGCGTCCGGAGAAGCTGGGCATCGGCAAGGAAGAGCCGGCGCAGGAGTACAACAAGGCCAAGGGCGTGATCGAGGACATCGCCTATTTCGGCAGCCATTCCGTCTACCACGTGCGCCTGCCGGGCGGTTACAAGTTCATGGCCAACTTCGCCAACGTGCAGCGCTGGGCCAGCGAGGGCCTGACCTGGAACGACGAGGTCTGGGTGTGGTGGGGCGACAACGACGGGGTGGTGCTGACCTCATGAAACTCCGCGACCTGATCAAGAAAGCCACGCCGGGCCCGCGCTGGGCGGTGATCTCGGTCCCGTACCTGTGGCTGCTGCTGTTCTTCGCCATTCCCTTCCTGATCGTCCTGAAGATCTCGTTCTCGCGGCTGGCCATCGCCATGCCGCCGTACACGCCGATCCTGGAGTACGTGGACGAGGCGCTCTCGCTCAAGCTCAACCTGGGCAACTACGCGGCGCTGTTCACCGATTCCCAGTACATACAGGCGTATCTGAGCTCGATCCAGATCGCGGCCATCTCGACCTTCTTCGCGCTGCTGATCGGCTATCCCATCGCCTACGTGATCGCGCGCCTGCCGCCCTCCAGCCGCAACATCGCGATGATGCTGGTGGTGCTGCCGTCCTGGACCTCGTTCCTGATCCGCATCTACGCCTGGATCGGCATCCTCAAGAACAACGGCCTGCTCAACAACCTGCTGATGAAGCTGGGCATCATCAGCGAGCCCTTGCAGATCCTGTATACGCCGATGGCCGCCTACATCGGCATCGTCTACGCCTACCTGCCGTTCATGGTGCTGCCGCTGTACACCAATCTGGTCAAGCACGACCAGCGCCTGCTGGAAGCGGCCTACGATCTGGGTGCCAAGCCGTGGAAGGCGTTCTTCACCATCACCCTGCCGCTGTCGCGCGCGGGCATCATCGCCGGCTGCATGCTGGTGATGATTCCGGCGGTGGGCGAGTTCGTCATTCCCGAACTGCTGGGCGGCCCGGACACGCTGATGATCGGCCGGGTGCTGTGGAACGAGTTCTTCAACAACCGCGACTGGCCGGCGGCTTCGGCGGTGGCGATCGTCATGTTGATCCTGCTGATGATCCCGATCCTGATCTTCAACCGGGTGCAGCAGCGCGAGCTGGAAGGGAGGCTGACATGAGCCGCCTGCGCCAACGCAGCCTGACCTGGCTGGTGCTGGGTTTCGGCTTTGCCTTCCTGTACCTGCCGATCCTGATCCTGATGGTGTACTCGTTCAACGAGTCGCGGCTGGCCACGGTCTGGTCGGGATTCTCGGTGAAGTGGTACGGCGAGCTGTTCCGCGACCAGCAGATGCTGCAGGCGGCCTGGATCAGCCTGAAGATCGCGTTCTGGACCGCCACCGCGGCGATGGTGCTGGGCACCCTGGCGGCGCTGGTGATGACCCGGATGCGGCGCTTCCACGGCAAGACCCTGTTCGGCGCGCTGATCACCGCGCCGCTGGTGATGCCGGAGGTGATCATCGGCCTGTCGATCCTGCTGATGCTGGTGTCGATGGGGCAACTGCTGGGCCTGCCGTCCAAGGGCGTCATCGCGATCTGGATCGCCCACGTCACCCTGACCGTTTCCTTCGTCACCGTGGTGATCTCCTCGCGCCTGTCCGAACTGGACAAGTCGCTGGAGGAGGCGGCGATGGATCTGGGAGCCAACCGGCTCAAGGTGTTCTTCCTGATCACCCTGCCGATCATCGCGCCGGCGCTGGTGTCCGGCTGGCTGCTGGCGTTCACCCTGTCGCTGGACGACGTGGTGATCGCCAGCTTCGTCGCCGGCCCCAGTTCGACCACGCTGCCGATGAAGGTGTTCTCCTCGGTGCGCCTGGGCCTGAGCCCCAAGATCAACGCGCTGGCGACGCTGATGATCGCGATCGTCTCGCTCGCGGCGTTGGCCGGCTGGTGGCTGATGTACCGCGAGGAGAAGCGTCGCCAGCGCGACATGCAACTGGCGTTGCAGGAAAACGGCTGACCGGGCCCACCCGGCGCTAACGCGGCGGGCGCCAGAATGGGCACCTGCCCGAGAACCCAGAGATCGTCATGAAGGTAGACATCGTCAATCCCGCGACCGGCAAGGTCGACCGTTCCCAACCGCTGATGGACGCCGCCGCGGTCGAGGCCGTGCTGGCGGCCTCGCAGCCGGCCTTCCGTGCCTGGTCGGCGCGTCCGCTGGCCGAGCGTGGCGAACTGCTGCGCCGGGTCGGCTCGGAACTGCGCCGCCGTCGAGACGACATCCAGCGGGTGATGACCGCCGAAATGGGTAAGCTGCGCAAGGAGGCCCTGGCCGAAATCGACAAGTGCGCCGGCGCCTGCGACTACTACGCCAACCATGCGGCCGATTACCTGAGGGACGAGCCGATCAACACCGATGGCAGCCGCAGTTATGTGCGTTACGAACCGATTGGCTGCGTGTTCGCGGTGATGCCGTGGAACTTCCCGATCTGGCAGGTGTTCCGGTTCCTGGCGCCGGCGCTGATGGCGGGCAATGTCGCCGTGCTCAAGCACGCCAGCAATGTGCCGGGCTGCGCCGACGTCATCGCCGACGCGCTGCATGGCGCGGGCGTTCCGGCCGGCGTGTTCGGCGTGCTGCATATCGACAACGACCAGGCCGCCGAGGTCATCCGGGATCCGCGCGTCGCCGCGGTGACCCTGACCGGCAGCGAGCGCGCGGGCCGCTCGGTGGCGGGAAACGCCGGCCAGCAGCTCAAGAAGTGCGTGATGGAGCTGGGCGGCAGCGATGCTTTCGTGGTGCTGGAGGACGCGGACCTGGACAAGACCGTGGCCGGCGCGATTGCGTCCCGCTTCGGCAATGCGGGGCAGACCTGCATCGCCGCCAAGCGCTTCATCGTGGTCGAGGCGATCGCCGATCGCTTCGTGCAGCGCTTCAGCGAAGCGGCGGCGAAACTGCGCCTGGGCGACCCGCAGGACGACGCGACCACGCTGGCGCCGATGGCGCGCCAGGATCTGCGCGACGAACTGCATCGCCAGGTGCAGGCGAGCATCGCCAGGGGTGCGAAGGCCCTGCTGGGTTGCGAGCCGGATGCCTCGCACGCCGGGTATCCCGCTTCGATCCTGGATGGAGTGAAGCCCGGCATGCCGGCCTACGAGGAAGAACTGTTCGGTCCGGTCGCCAGCATCCTGCGGGTGCGCGACGAGGCCGAAGCGGTACGGGTCGCCAACGACACCACGTTCGGCCTGGGCGGCAGCGTCTGGACCGGCAATGCCGATCGCGGCGATCGGGTGGCGCGCCAGTTGCAGGTCGGCGCGGCCTTCGTCAACGCGATCGTGCGCAGCGACGTGCGCCTGCCGTTCGGCGGCACCAAGCGTTCGGGCTTCGGGCGTGAACTGGCCGAGCACGGCATCCACGAGTTCATGAACATCAAGTCCGTCTACGTGGCCTGACGCCGCGAATGGTAGGCGCGGCCCCGGCCGCGAGCTCTTTCTCATCGTGCCAGGCGGACGAACCGCGTGTGCGGGCATTCCGCCGAAAGCTCGCGGCCGGAGGCCGCTCCTACCGGGTGGGTCGGCTCCTTGAGGGCTACCGGGTCCATGGCTGGAACAGATGGTTAC